>JGI24523J20078_1000146_pt1 | contig 17801 bp, 21 predicted proteins | sample LinPmetageLP48_FD_20078 | JGI IMG/M metagenome (IMG submission 20078) | reverse complement strand
GAGAGCCACCTGTCCACGCTCCACGATCTACGGGAAGAGGCAAAGGACCAAGGTCAGATATCCGCGGCAATCACAGCCGAGGTTCATCGAGGCAAAGCTGGCGGACTCTACATCGATAGACGAGAGATCCTGACCGCGAAGATCGATCTAATGTCCAAGGACGACATACTCACTCGACTCGAAGAGTTGATCAAGAAACGAGCGACCGAGTCAAACGTGATCGAGGGTGAGTTCTCTCAATCGTAATCTACTCTACTCTATCGCTCTATCACTCTACTCTATCAATCGCTCCGCGATTCATTCCCTCACCCTTACCCTCACTCTATCGCTCTACTCTATCAATCACTCTATCGGTCTATCACTCTATGCCTCGCTCCGTCGGGCGCTCCGCGACCGAGCCACGGGACACGAACCACGAGCCACGGAAAAAAGACGGAATATATATAATTAACTAACATATAATTAATTAATTTATTTTAGCCTAAGGTATTGCATAACTAACTAAAGTATATATAATTACACACATGGCACAGACATAAGACCATATAACTAATAAAAGATAATTATGAAAAATAATAACGAAGTGAAAGCAAACACTAAATCAGCTACAAAAAGAAACCTACCTAAAGGCTCAACTACCAGTTCTAAAGGTGGCAATATAAATCGTAAGGCTTATATATATTTAGAAGATAACTTCTTAGAAGTGGCGGATACCTTTCCTTCACAGCTTAGATTGGCTTTAGTAGATATAGTATGGAATCAGTTTAGCGGTGAATGTACTATTGAAGAATTAGACAAAGCTTGGAATGAGTCAGAATACCTAGATATTAACGGCGGCAAGTATAGTCAAGGTATAGTAGGTAAAACAGGACAGGGTTCATTTTGGGTTCATTATGTAACTGGCGATAGTAAGCAACTATTCACAGAGAAACAGACAGCAAGAAAAGGCTCTCTAACTAATGAAGACTACGCTAAATACATGAGTATTAAATAGTCTAACCTCTCTATAAAAAGGTAGTCTATCGGCTACCTTTTTTTATGCGCGCTATTTAATTAACTAACCCTTACCCTTAAACATACCCTATAAAGCACATAAACGCTCTCTACTAAACGTATATACAAAGCCCTATAAGTAAAGGGGTAACCCCCCTTTTTTGCGCTACGCGGGTCCCACCCGCCCACACCTAGTCTTAGCCTCAGAGTTGTGTATATTTTTCAAATAAAAATATTTTGCGAAAAAATTTTTCCGAGTTATATTATGACAAACTTGTTATCCATTTAACCACTTTACTTATGAAGATCAACCGTTTAACAGAAATTGACGTAGAAAAAGAATACGACAAAGTAGACGACGATTACCAAGTTCTTTCTGACATAATACAAGACCTATATCAAAAAGGTTCAACCGTCGATCCTGAAACTTATGCTTTTTTAAAACGACAAAAAGATCCTCGTTTTGCGGCTGACCTTGAAGGCATGCGTAAAAGAACAACTACATTTGATTTAGACGAATACGGCGACCCTATCGAAGGAGGGGAAAACTTTACTCCAGAAATGGGTGAGTTCGAAGAATTACAATTAGCTGACGGGGGACGTGTTGGCGCGATTGAACAAGAAATAATGGAAGAAGAAATTGCAAGAGTTTTGCAATTAGCAGAAGAAGATCCTGGATTACAAGAAGTTTCATTATTCTCACCTAAGGCTCCTGTTGGAATCCTATCCCAAGCATTCAATGCAGGTACATCAAAACTAGCCTCCATGGTTCCGCAACAAGTAACGGAAGCCTTTGCAGGTTTACCGTCACTCATGGCTCGTGGTTCGGGTGAAGGACTTGAACAGGTTGGTAAACGTAGAGGATCGTCCACGTCCCGTGTAAATCAAAACTTAGATGAATTAATTAGTGACTTTTTTGCGCAAAGCAAAGGGGGTACTGACCTTAGTAACGTTAGCCAATATACATTAGAATTGCTCCGCGCAAATATGCCCGCGATCCGTGCAGCGGCGGCAAGGCAAAAACAAAACCCGAAAGCTGGATTAAATCGAATTATCAAAATAATGGACGAACTTGAATAACCTTTACAACACTATGGCTTTCGGATTAATATAATCGTTAAGGAGACCATTCATTAGAATAACTACTTTACTATGGCATCACGAATAGAAGAACTTTTTCAAGACCTCGCCGAATCAGTCTCTGGTTTTGGAGAGTCATATGCGCGAGGCAATCAACAACAACGTCAATACGAACGCAACGCGATAGACACTTCCGATTTAATTAAAGATGACGCTATGCTACTCGCAGGACTAGGTACAGCTGCCACATTACCGTATGCAGGACCCGCGTGGTTAGGCAATTTTGTAACACGTGCCGCTACACCTGTGGTTAGTAAAATGTACGGGGCTGTTGGTGGAGATATGGTAAATCAATCGATACGGAACATGGGTAGCAAACTTCCAGGAAGTTCAGGATCAAGAGTTGGTACAGATGTCGCAGGCAGAATACCAATGCCCGCATCAAAAGCACCAGTACCCACGAACCGTGGACCGCGTGGACCAATCAACATAGAACAACCCGCAGTTACTCCAAAAGCTCCACTACCAGGAACTAGAAATACAGGGGGAGTAAGTGAAACTGATCAAGCAATGATTAAAATGCAACAAGCACAGATGAAACCACCTCAGCCTCCTAAAGAAGGTATTGCGAGCATGCCACAAGGACGAGAATTAGAACGAATGAATAAACGTCGTAATTTTTTAATAACTAAAACAAGATATGATCAATCTTTAATTAAGGCGAACGAAGCACCTTCAAAAGACTATGCTAGAAACCTTGAAGAACTACAACGGTTAGAAGAACTTTTTAAAGGCAAATAACCTATGTCGGAAGACAAAAGAAAAAAGTTAGAACTTTTAAAAGGAATTAATTTAGATTACCTTAATAAATCAGAAGCAAAAGAATTTACGGTTCTTTTAGAAGAATTAAGTAAACGCGAGTTTCAAGAAAAATCCACTAGTACCTTTATGAATTTTGTTCAATCAATTTGGACAGATTTTATAAACGGAGACCATCATCAAAAAATGGCAGCGGCTTTTGATGATATAGCATCAGGTAAATTAAAAAGGCTAATTATAAATATGCCGCCTAGACATACTAAGTCTGAATTTGCATCCCATTTGTTCCCTGCGTATTTATTAGGTAAAAATCCTAAATTAAAAATTATAGAAGCAACACACACCGCTGACCTTGCAATTAACTTTGGACGTAAAGTTCGTGATTTAATTGATGGGGAAGAATATAAAGAATTATTTCCTGAAACAGAATTAAAATCAGATAGCCGTTCTGCAGGTAAATGGCTCACAAGCCAAGGTGGAGAATACTACGCTTCAGGTATTGGAGGGGCATTAGCAGGTAGGGGTGCTGATTTATTTATTATTGACGATCCGCATTCCGAACAAGACGCTATGTCTGATAAAGCATTAGACGAAGCTTACGAATGGTTTATGTCGGGACCACGTCAAAGGTTACAACCTGGAGGCGCAATCGTAATTGTGATGACACGTTGGTCTAAAAAAGATTTAACAGGTCGTCTAATGAAGAAAATGTCACAAGACGAAGGGGCAGACCAATGGAAATTAATTGAGTTTCCTGCAATACTACCTAGTGGTAAATCATTATGGTCTAATTTTTGGTCGCTAGAAGAACTTAATACAATTAAAGCTTCTGTTAGTCCGTCGAAATGGGCTTCGCAATATATGCAAAGACCAACAGGTGAGGGTATATCTATTATACCGAAAGATTGGTTTAAAATTTGGGAACAAGACACACCACCTTCATGCGAATATATTATCCAAAGTTACGATACTGCTTTTTTAAAATCGGAAAGAGCTGACTTTACTGCAATAACTACGTGGGGTGTTTTTTACCCTGAAGGTAAAATAGGGGAAGAACATTACAAAGGCGGAGAAGCTCATTTAATTTTAATTGATTGTGTAAAAGAACGTTTTGATTTCCCTGAATTAAAAGCTGAAGCTTTACGGTTATATGAATATTGGGAACCTGATACAGTAATTATTGAAGCTAAAGCTAGTGGTATCCCATTAGTACAAGAATTACGTAGAGTAGGTATTCCTGTAAACACTTTTAGTCCAGGAAAAGGTCAAGATAAGATTGCAAGACTTAACGCAGTTTCTCCAATTTTCCAAGACGGAAGGATTTGGGTTCCTGAAAACAGGTGGGGAGAAGAACTTATGGAAGAAGTTTCTGATTTCCCTGCAGGCGAAAACGATGACCTTGTAGATGCGACAACTTTAGCATTAGCGCGGTTTAGAGAAGGTGGATTTTTAAGTCTTTCCACTGATTATGAAGACGAATACGATTACCCAAGAACGCAAAGGGTTTATTATTAATCAAATAAGTAGTAGAGTTTGTATATATGGCAATAGAAAGAACACCATTTTCAGTAATTCCAGGAACTGAAGAAGACCTAGCAATAGAAATTGAACAACCTGAAATGATGGATCCTCAAAATACGGAAGTGTATTTAGCAGAAGACGGATCCGCTACGATTGGATATGATCCAGAAGAACAAATTAATTTACAGTTCGGAGAAAACATAGCTGAAGTCATTGATGAACGAGAATTATCTGCAATCGCGTCTGAATTAACAAGTTTATATGAAGACGATTTAGAATCACGAGATGATTGGTTCAATACTTTTAGTAAAGGTTTAGATTTATTAGGTATTAGGGGAGAAGATAGGTCACAACCCTTTGAAGGAGCCTCTGGAGTACACCATCCAATTCTTTCAGAAGCGGTAATTCAGTTTCAATCCCAAGCTTATAAAGAATTATTGCCTGCAGGAGGACCTGTAGACACAGAAGTTTTAGGATTAAGCGACGATGCTAAGTTAGAAAAAGCAAATCGCGTAAAAAACTTCATGAATTATCAAATAACTTATAAAATGGAAGAATTTGACCCAGAAATGGATCAATTATTATTTTATTTACCCTTATCAGGTTCCGCATTTAAGAAAATTTACTACGATCCGTCCTTAGGGCGAGCAACTTGTCGTTTTATTAAGGCAGAAGACTTAGTTGTTCCGTATTACGCAGTAGATTTACTTACAGCCCCTAGAATTACACATGTAATCCATATGACTGAAAATGAATTACGCAAAATGCAAATTTCTGGTTTCTATAAAGACATTGATATGCTTTCTCCAGGAACCGTAGAGGTCAGTGACGTTGAAAAAAAGGTAGAGGAGCTAGAAGGAATTACAAGAACGACGTCTGACGAAGAATTTACTCTTTTAGAGATGCATGTTGAATTAGATATCGAAGGTTTTGAAGACAGAGACAATAACGGCGAAGAAACAGGTTTAGCACTACCCTATATTGTAACAATATGTAAAGATACAAACGATATTCTTGCAATAAGACCAAATTATAGACCAGAAGATCAAATGAGAAGGAAAATTGAGCATTTTGCTCATTTTAAATTTCTCCCTGGACTAGGATTTTACGGATTTGGGTTAATCCACATGATGGGAGGACTTACTAAGTCTGTAACTGCAATTTTACGTCAATTAATAGACGCAGGTACACTTTCTAACCTGCCTGCAGGATTTAAATCACGTGGGTTAAATATTCAAAAACATGATGATCCATTACAACCAGGAGAATGGAGAGATGTTGACGTTCCTGGAGGTCGACTATCAGACTCTTTCCTTCCGTTACCATATAAAGAACCAAGTGCAACATTGATGTCTTTATTAGGTTCTTTAATTGATTCAGGTAAACAATTTGCCGCAACTATCGAACAACCTACGGGAGATGGTAATTCTGAAGCCCCTGTTGGAACAACTGTTGCTTTATTAGAAAAAGGACAACGTGTTATGTCTGCAATCCATAAAAGATTGCATTACGCACAACGTCAAGAATTTAAAATTTTAAAAAGAGTTTTTGGAGAGTTTTTGCCGCCTGAATATCCGTATCAAGTTCAAGGAGCGTCTGAAAATGTATTTTCAAAAGATTTTGACACATCTGTAGACGTAATTCCTGTAAGTGATCCTAATATCTTTAGTATGACTCAAAGAATTGTTTTAGCGCAAACACAATTACAAATGGCACAAGCAGCACCTGAGCTTCATAATTTAAGAGAAGCTTATCGTAAAATGTATTTAGCTTTAAATATTAAAGACATCGATTCGGTACTTCCACAAGAAGAAGAAATACCGCCCAGAGATCCTATAAGCGAAGAACAAGCAGCTATAGTCGGAAACCCTATAAAAGCTTACGAATTTCAAAACCATGAAGCATATATTGCAGCGCATAGTGCTTTCATGCAAAATCCTATGGTTCAACAAAATCCTCCAGCAATGCAGGCGATTGGAGCAAATATACAAGAACACCAAGCAATGTTGTACAGAATACAGATTGAACAAGCAATAGGTCAGCCTTTACCTCCTATGGAAGATGGACAAATGCCTCCAGAACTAATGAATCAAATCGCAGTTATGGCGACACAGGCAACACAACAGGTCACAGGACAAGCACAAGCTATGGCTGAAGCTGAAGCAGCAAAACAAAGAGATCCACAAAGAGAAATGTTTGAAGCACAGCTTGCATTAGAGCGTGATCAATTAATGCAAAAAGAAGGAAAAGACCAACGCGATAAAGAAGTTGAGTTAATGAAAGCAGAAATGCAAGGACAGATTGAACGTGAAAAAATTGCAGCACAAAATGAACGTGAGGACATAAAAGCTGCAGTTGATTTACAAGAAGCAGAATTACGAACTCAAAGAGACGTTGAAAAGAATTTCACTGAATTAGTTAAAACAGTACGTGAAAGTACAAATCAAAATGGAGAAATATAATGAATAGTTATAGTGATAACAAAAACTACCCAAAACCTAAAAGTATGGGCAGTTCTTCAAGTATGAGCGATCCTTCTGTTCAAGACGACACAAGAACAAAAGACGTAAAAGCTGGAGAATTAATTATAAAAGATGACAAAGTATCGGGCGAAGAAGCGAAGATGAAAGCTGGATACGGTCAAACAAAAGGACTTCTTTATTATAAGTACATTAAATAAATAATTAATGGATTATATTAAAGCGGCGGAGCATTTGCTCCAAAAAATACGAGAGAGAAAAGAAGCTCTCTCGCAAACACTGGCTACAGGTGGTGCTCAGGACATTGAGCAATATCATCGAATAGTTGGTGAAATCGCAGGTTTGAATATAGCGGAGCAGGAGATTCAAACTTTAAATAAAAATATGGAGGAAATAGATGACTGATACTGTTCCAAACCGAGTTGACAATTTTGGCAGCAAAGGAGAAGTCCCTGAAAAGGAACTAACACTAACTGTTGAGACGTTAGATTCGCACACGGAAAAATTACCGCACCCCACTGGTTATAGAATTTTAATCCTGCCTTTTGTGGCACAAGCAGTGACTAAAGGAGGCATACATTTATCTAAACAAACGCTAGACAAAGAACGACTAGCAACTGTTGTAGGTTATGTTGTCGAACTTGGACCTGATGCCTACGGAGACTTAAACAAGTTTCCTGACGGACCTTGGTGTAAAAAAGGAGATTGGGTTATATTCGGCAGATATGCTGGAGCTCGTTTTCAAATAGAAGGTGGCGATATGCGCCTTTTAAATGATGATGAAATTTTAGCAAAAATAGATAACCCAGAGGATATATTATCATAAACGTGGAGAAACCATGCAAGAAGAAGCACAAAATTTAGAAATAGAACTAGAACTTCCTGAAGGGGAAGTAGATATAAGAGAGGCAGATGTTGATGACTCAATACCTAATAATCAAGGTGTAGAGGCGCAACCTGCTAAAGAAGATGAGTTAGATAAAATTAGCGAAGGCGTCCAAAAACGTATCGATAAACTAACTTATAAAATGAGAGAAGCTGAAAGACAACGCGATGAGGCTGTAACTTACGCACAAAATGTACAAACGGATAATTCTACATTACGTGATAAATTAAAAAGTTCAGACTCTTCCCTTTTCAAAGAGTACGACAATAGAGTACAATCTGATATAGAACGAGCCAAAGAAAATTTAAGAACGGCTCAAGAACTAGGAGATGGGGATGCAGTCGCAACAGCAACGGAAAAACTTTCAAGGAGTGCAGCAGAAGCTGAAAACCTTAAAAGACTTTCTGCGCAACAACAAGTTAGAGCGCAAAACGTTGAACAATCTGTTTCAGAAGTTCCTCAACAAAGATTTGAACAACCAGAACCAGAACCAGATCCAAAAGCGCAGGAATGGGCTAATAACAATAACTGGTTTGGTAAGGATCAAGCGATGACTTACGCAGCGTTTGGTATACATAAAGAATTAGTTGAAGAAGGAATAGACCCTACTTCAGATGGATATTATTCTAAAGTCGATCAAAGAATGAAAGAATATTTTCCAAATAAGTTTTCAGAAGAGCAATCTGCACCAGTGCAACAGGTTGCTGCCTCTAGCCGTGGGGCTGTAGGTAAAAAAACCGCCCGCAAAATAAAACTCACACCAAGTCAAGTAGCGATAGCTAAAAGACTAAATGTGCCACTAGAAGAATATGCAAAGCATATGGAAGGAGTATAAAATGACAGAAGATAATAAAACAGACGTCACCACTGATCGTAACTCACGATCTGCAGAGACACGAGACACACAAACTCGCAGAAAACCTTGGCAACCCCCGTCTATGTTAGACGCACCCGTAGCCCCTCCTGGATACCAACATCGTTGGATTCGAGAATCTGTAAGAGGATCAGATGATAAATCTAATATGTCAAAACGTATTAGAGAAGGATATGAACCTGTGAGAGCAGAAGATTATCCTGATTTTGAAGCTCCTACTATAGAGGATGGAAACAGATCAGGAGTTATTGGAGTTGGAGGTTTAATCCTCGCAAAAGTTCCAGTTGAAACCGCAAATGAAAGGAACGCTTATTTTAAAACACAAACAAGCGATCAACTTAACGGTGTAGACCATAACTATATGCGAGAAAGCGATCCTAAGATGCCTATTAAGGATAGTGATATTCAAAGGTCATCAAAGGTTCAATTTGGTAGTCGACCAGATGAGTCGTCTAAATAATAATAATAATTTTATATAGAGGTATATATTATGGCAAATACAAATGCCCCAAACGGGTTTACGCCAGCATACCACATGTATGGAGGTGTTATTCGTCCGTCTCGTATGAGAATTGCTAGTGCAACTAATGCATCAATCTTTTCAGGTGATGTTGTTTCTTTATCTAGTGGTTACGTAATTCAAGGCACGGCGACAAGCACTCCTATAGGTGTTTTTTATGGTGTATTTTTTACAGCAACTGACGGCACTCCAACTTTTTCTAAAGTTTGGACTGCTGACACGGCTACACAAGGCGGAGCGGATGCCGAAGCTTTAGTTTATAGCGATCCTGGTATCGTTTATGAAGCTCAATTTACTGCAGGTACACCTGCTGTAAGTTTTATCGGCAGCAAGTACACTCTTTCAACTACTGCGGGCTCAACGCTCAACGGTAGATCGAAAGAAGGTGTTACTGCAACAACTTCGTCAGGTATAGCTTTATGTGTAGGCTTTAACTTGTCCCCATCGAATTCGATAGGCGCAAGTGCAAGAGCTTACTTCACATTCCCGACGAATACGTTCGCGGTTTAATTTAGGAGTATAAATAATGGCAATTAATAGAGCACAATTAGTAAAAGAGCTAACTCCTGGACTGCACGCACTTTTTGGGTTAGAGTATGATCGTTATAACAACGAACATGAAGATATTTTCGACACCGAGAGTTCTGAAAGAGCTTTCGAGGAAGAAGTAATGTTAACTGGCTTCGGTGAAGCATCTGTTAAAGGGGAAGGCGCAGGAGTCGTTTACGACACAGCGCAAGAAGCTTGGACAGCACGTTATTCACACGAAACTGTAGCACTAGCTTTCGCCCTAACGGAAGAAGCTATTGAAGACAATCTTTATGATACTCTTTCTTCAAGGTACACAAGAGCCTTAGCTCGTTCAATGCAAACAACCAAACAGGTTAAAGCAGCGAATGTTCTTAATAACGCTTTCAACTCCAGCTTTGTTGGTGGTGATGGTAAAGAACTTTGCGCTACTGATCACCCGACAGTTGCAAACATTGACATGAAAAATGAGCTAAGTACGGCAGCAGACCTTAATGAAACTTCTCTTGAACAAGCTTTGATTGATATCGCAGCTTTTCAAGACGAGAGAGGTCTTAAAATAAATGCACAAGCAACGAAATTAATCATTCCGCCTGCTTTGCAATTTACAGCTGACAGACTCATGGAAAGTCCTGGACGAGTAGCAACCTCAGATAACGATATCAATGCTATAAGAAATATGGGCATGGTTTCAGGAGGATACGCGGTAAATCATTATCTAACAGATACTGATGCGTTCTTCTTAAAAACTGATGTACCTAATGGTCTTAAGCATTTCGTTAGAACACCTGTATCTACCAGTATGGAAGGCGACTTCGAAACTGGAAACGTTAGATATAAGGCTAGAGAGCGTTACAGCTTTGGATTTAGTGATTGGAGAGGAATTTTCGGATCTCCAGGAGCTTAATCTTTACAGTTCTTATTGGAAAAGGGATCTTCGGATCCCTTTTCTTTTTTGATTCGATGATATAGAATGGATTCGAACTAGGGTAATTATAATTAATCTATCGACTGACCTAGCAGACTCGCCAAGACGATAGAATTTTATTAAGGAGACTTAATATGGCAAAATCGACATTTTCAGGTCCAGTCAAATCTTTGACAGGATTTATTTCAGCAGGTGTTGGCAACAGCGTAAGCTTAACAGCAGACACCTCATTAACAGTAGCAGATCACGCAGGAAAAATCTTGTTGTGTAATGATGCAGACGGTAAATTTACTTTACCTTCTATAAATATTTCAGTTCCAACTGATTCAACAGACCCAAACCAGTTAAACAATATCGGGGCTTCTTTCTATTTTGTAATAGAAACAGCAGCTACTGATCTTGATATTTTAACTGACGGAACTGACAAGTTTAAAGGTGCTGTTATGGTTGCTGTAGATGACGGAGCTAAAAAAGCTTTTGTTCCAGCAGCATCTAACGATGTTATGACTATGAATGGTTCAACAAAAGGTGGTATTGTAGGGAGTGTTGTAAAGGTTACAGCTGTCGATGCAGTAACTTATTTAGTTCATGATTCATTGTTAATTGGTTCAGGAACTATAGTTACACCCTTTGCTGACGCTTAATTCAGGAGACTAATATGAGCTCATCAGATGTAAAAGCCTCCGTACCTTTGACTGCTACTGGGCAGTTACAGGGAACCATAGGCACTGGGGCGGGTACAGCGACTAATTTAGGACCACTAAGAGTTCAGTCAGTACAGGCTCAAGCTAGTGCTGCTGATGCCACTATAAAAGTATACGATGGAACAGGTGCTTCTGGAACTAAACTTCTAATGGAATTTAAATTTGGCAGCGCGGCAAACGAATCGTTTGATCACTATCTGCCCAATGACGGAGTTTACTTTAAGAATGGGGCATACGTCGTATTGGCTAATTGCGACTTCTTTGTTGCTTATCATTGTTAAAATATGGCAACCTCAGGAACTCGTACATTTAGTTTAGATGTAGCGACAGCAATAGAAGAGGCATATGAACTTGCGGGTCTAGAAGCCCGCACGTCATACGATGCCGTAACTGCTCGTCGTTCTTTAAATATTATGTTTGCCGATTGGGCAAATAGAGGTATTCAGATGTGGGAAGTTGTTAAAGTTGAACAAGCTTTAACAAAAGGAGATGAAACATACTCTTTAAATTCTTCTGATATCGATATTTTAGATGCGTACATACAAAAAACAGTAGGAAACACGGTCACAGATTTTTCGTTAAGTAGAATTGATCGTAACGAATATGTAAATATTCCTGTAAAAGCAACAGAAGCTAGACCCACACAGTTTTGGTTAGAACGATTAATAACCCCTGTTATACATCTCTATCCAGCGCCCGAGAATTCAACCGACAAACTCATTTACTATTCTTGGCAAAGAATACAAGACGCAACGGCGTCACTTAATGATTTAGATATCCCAAATAGATTTATGCCTTGTTTGGTTTCTGGGTTAGCTTATTACCTTTGTTTAAAAAAGAACACTCAAAAACTTCCTGTAATTCAACCGTTATATGAACAAAACCTTGAAAATGCAATTAAATATGATGAAGATAGGTCTTCGATACATTTAGTTCCCAATAGGAGTTATATTTAATGGCGTATGCCACAGGTAAATACGCTAATGCTATTTGTGATAGATGTGGCTTCAAATATCCTTACTTGTCTATGAAAACTGAATGGGATCACACAAGAGTTTGTCATGAATGTTATGAACCAAAACATCCACAACTAGATCCTTCTCACCCTCCTGTTGATGCAGAAGCTTTGTGGCAACCAAGACCTGATGTTAGTTTACCTCAGGCTCAGTTAGGAAGAGTTACAACTAGAAATCCTTCAGATTCTGTAATAGCTGTCAAAGGCACTAATATGATGAGGTTTAGAGACGATCCAAACATCGGTAGTGCTTTTTCTGGGGCTATAGGACAAACGTCTTTAGGACTATTAGAGGTTAGTGTAGACCAAGAAACTTCCCCCGATACAACTTCTGAACTTTCTGGACTCGCAGGGACAGGAAGTATAGATTCACTTACAACTTCAGTTTCTGACAGCATAGCGACTCCAACAGGTTTAGCTGGAACAGGAACTTTAGGATCATTAACTGTGACAGGAGCTTCTTCTCTTACTAGCTACACAGTTACAGTAGCTAGTTATTCTGGAGCAAACTATTTCTATATAGATGGATCTAGAGCAGCAACCTTAAATCTTTCGGAAGGTTCAGCATATAGATTTGATCAGTCTGATAGTAGCAACAGTAATCATCCGCTAAGAATATCTATTACATCAGACGGAACACACGGCGGAGGATCGGCATACACGACGGGAGTAACGACTTCTGGGACACCAGGATCATCAGGAGCCTACACTCAAATAACAGTAGCCTCAGGTGCTCCAACACTTTACTATTACTGTACTAATCACTCAGGTATGGGCGGACAAATAAATACTTAAAATGGCAGGATTTACTTACAACGGACTAACCACAGCTATCCAAAATTACATGGATAACACTGAAACAACGTTCACAAACACAATACCAACGTTTATACAACAAGCTGAAGAAAAAATATTAAAATCTGCAGACCTTCCTGTATTTAGAGAAAACGTCACAGGAACTGCTTCTTCTGGTAATACTTATTTATCAACCCCTACAGATTTTTTATCTCCGCGTAGTTTAGCTGTAATTGACAGCAGCGGTAATTATAGTTATTTATTATTAAAACATGTGTCTTGGATTAGAGACTATACTCCTGCCGCAGCAACAACAGGAGACCCATTGTTTTATGCTTTATTTGACGATAATACTTTTATTTTAGCTCCAACACCAAACAGCAACTTTACATTTGAACTGCATTATTTCTATAGACCGTCTTCATTAGTCGACGCAGGTGGAACAGGAACCACATGGTTAGCTACAAATGCATCCAATACTTTGTTATATGGTTCTTTAGTTGAAGCCGCTATTTTTATGAAACTAGCCCCCGCAGAAATACAAACATATGATGTTAAATATCAAGAAGGATTAGCAAGGTTAAAATTATTAGGTGAATCAAAAGATATAAGAGATGAAGCAAGGTACGACAGTTTAAGAGTACCCCCTCAGTAACTATGTTAAAAGAACCTATACCTGAACTTAAAAATGCAAATATTGCTTTAGTAGCTATGGGACAAAGTCAAATAGATTATCACTTATCAAGAACACACAGTTTAGCTTTTGATGAAATATGGGCTGTAAATGCGATGATTGGAGTTTTACCTGAAATAGATAGAGCTTTTATATTAGACCCTATGTCTAGGTTTTTTGATACGGAAGATGCAGGGAGTATGACTGAGATGATGAGAAAATATCTTCCACGAGCAAAATACCCTATTTATACATGCGAACTTGACGAAAGGGTTCCGTATACTGAGGAGTTTCCACTTGAACCTTTAATACAGGATTTAGGCTGTGCATATTTTAATAATACTGTAGCTTATGCTATAGCTTTTGGATTATGGAATCAAGTTAGTCATTTAACTGTTTTTGGCGTAGATTTTACTTATAAAACAAATATGCATTTTGCTGAATCGGGTAAAGCCTGTTGTGAGTTTTGGTTAGCTAAATGTATGGAAAATAAAATAAATATCTCGGTTGCTCCAAGATCAAACTTGTTAGAAACTAATATAGACACTAAAGAAAAACTTTATGGGTATCATAGGTTAAAAGACCCTATTATTACTTATCAAAAAGAAGGTACAATAAAAACTTGTAAATGGTCGGAGGTAGAGCAGATTGAACACCCTGAACCGCAAATGATAGATAGAAATGATTTACCACCAGAACCAGAGGAGTATTAATGTTTTCACTTAATTCTGAAACAGAAGTTGGCAACCTTGGAGTTGTTACAACAAATAACAGAGGGCATACTGTAGAAGAAGTCGCAGAAATGGCTACTAATAGATTAGTTTCCATTAGCGATACCGCCCCTGCACCCATTAGGGATCAAGCACATGTTTTTAAAGAAGCATGCAAACACGTTATTACTTATTATATGAATGAGGCTGTTAAAAACCATGTTTGTACAATATGTAATGAATTAGAAAAACAAGGTCAACATGACCTAGCAAATATTATTAGGAGACTATAATGGCGATAACACAAGCAATGTGCACTAGCTTTAAAAAAGAACTACTGGAAGCAAAACATAACTTTCTTGCCTCAGGCGGTAATAGTTTTAAACTAGCGTTATATACAAGTTCTGCAACTATGACTGCAGCTACTACAGCGTTTACAACTACAAACCAAGCATCTGGAACAAATTATACTTCAGGTGGAGCTGCATTAACCAACGTTAACCCAACATCTTCAGGAACAACAGCGTTTACTGATTTTGCTGATTTAACTTTTGGAACAGCAACGATTACTGCAAGAGGTTGTATGATTTACAACGACACTGCATCGGGGGATCCCGCTGTAGCTGTGTTTGATTTTGGCGGAGATAAAACATCTACTGCAGGAAGTTTTACTATTCAATTTCCAGCAGCAGACGCTAGTAACGCAGTAATAAGAATAGCGTAACCGCTAATGGCAGGTTGGGGTAGAAGTACCTGGGGTGCTGGTCCATGGGGTCAGCCCGCTGTAGTTAATGTAGCTGTAAGCCTTACAGGTGTTGCAGGGACTTCTGCGTTAGGTACAGAAACAGTAGTTTGTGATGCAAACGTAACTGAAACAGGTGTTACTTGTACAGCCTCTATAGGCTCTCTTACAGCTACTGGTGGCGCAGTTGTAACTGAGACAGGATTATCAGCAACTACTTCTTTAGGCTCTGTAGCTATTTCTGCTGGAGGTGATGTATCTGTAACAGGTTTATCAGCAACCACCTCATTAGGAGGTGTTTCTGCATCTGGGCAAGGTGAAGCTTCTTTAACAGGTTTAGCAGCAACAAGTGGACTAGGTTCATTAACTACACGAGCAGATGCAAATGTAGCAGAAACAGGTGTAGTAGGAACAACAGCTTTAGGCACTGTAATTACCGCAGGAGCTGCAATAACAGGTGTTTCAGGTGCTGCTTCTACAATAGCATTAGGTGAAGAAACTGTAATATGTGACGCTAATGTATCTCCTACAGGTGTTGCGGCAACCTCGGCTTTAGGAAGCCTAAGTATAGTTGGCGAAAACTTTATTTCTGTTACGGGATTAGAGTCTACAGGAGCGATAGGAACAGTAGTAATAAATGCACAAGGAATTGTGTCTTTGACAGGGGTAGAAGCTACAGGAGCTATCAGTCAAATACTTGTTTGGGGGAAAGTAGATGATTCCCAAAACGCTGATTGGTCAGGGATATCAGACACACAAACCCCTAATTGGACAAGCATATCTGATTCTCAGACCCCAGGATGGGAAGAAGTTGCTTAACTAATATGAAAAAAGAGAATATAATCAAAATGTACGGAGAATACTAATATGGCAAGCACATACGTAAATGACCTTAGACTTAATGAAATGGCGACAGGTGATGCGTCAGGAACTTGGGGAACAACAACAAATACCAATTTAGAGCTGATTGGTGAAGCACTTGGCTTTGGAACAGAAGGTATAACCACCAACGCAGATACGCATACTTCAACAGTAGCAGATGGAGCTACAGATCCAGTAAGGGCGATGTATGTTAAATATACAGGCACATTAGATTCAGCTTGTACAATCACTATTGCACCTAACACAATCAATAGGATGCAATTTATAGAGAACGGAACAAGTGGTTCTCAAAACATAATAATTTCACAAGGTACTGGAGCTAACGTAACGATCGCTCCTGGTGATGCAAAAGCAGTATACCTAGATGGTGCTGGTTCAGGCGCAGCCGTAGTAGACGCTTTTGCTAGTTTAACTGTTAATGGCATAATCAGTAAAGCCTTTGGTACTTCATCAATAATGATTGGAGACAACGCTACAGGAACTATAGATGCTGCTAACGAAAATACAGGTGTAGGTGTTAATGTCTTTGCAGCTTTAACTTCTGGTGACAGTAATGTAGCAGTTGGTTTTAATGCTCTTACAGCAAACACCACAGGACAACAAAACGTAGCAGTTGGAAATAGAGCAGGTGATGCTATAACAACAGGCGAAGGGAACACAGCAATCGGATATTTTTCTTTATCCACTACTACTACAGCAGATAACAATACGGCTGTTGGAGTAGATGCATTAGGTTTAAACTCTACAGGTGCTGCCAATACTGCTGTTGGTAAAGATGCTTTACGAGCCAACACCACAGGTGACGATAATGTTGCTATTGGACGGGAAGCAATGGTATCTACCACAACAGGTGGCAATAACGTATCAGTCGGTTCTTTTTCTTTGGATGCCAATACTACAGGTGCTTTTAATACTGCATTAGGAAGGTCTGCTTTGTCAGCAAACACTACAGCTTCTAACAACACAGCCGTTGGTTCAAGTGCTTTAGCAGATAACACTACAGGGGATGTTAATACCGCAGTAGGTGTAAGTGCTTTAGCAAATAACACAACTGCAAGTAATAATTCAGCGTTGGGTAGAGAAGCACTATTTACTAATACAACAGGTGCTACTAATACAGCTATGGGCAACGCATCTTTATATAACAATACAACAGCTAGTAATAATTCAGCTTTTGGTTATCAAGCTTTATTTGCAAACACGACAGGTTCTGAAAATACTGCTGTTGGTAGGTTATCCTTAGATGCTAATACAACTGGAACAAACAATGCTGCTGTTGGTAATCAAGCATTGGGGGCTAATACTACGGGTGATTACAATACTGCCATAGGAAACGAAGCTTTACTAACAAATACAACAGCAAATGCAAACACAGCTTTAGGAAACGAAACTTTAAAAGTAAACACCACAGGCACAAGAAACACAGCAGCAGGTGCATCTGCTTTAGCTGCAAACACAACAGCAAATGACAACACCGCTTTTGGATATACAGCTTTATTAGCAAACACTACAGGTGCAGAAAACACATCAGTAGGTTCAGAAGCTTTAGATGCCAATACTACTGGTGCTGAAAATGTTGCAGTTGGTTATAGTGCTTTATCAAACGCTACTACAGGAAGCAATAACACAGCATTAGGTAAAAGTTCNTTAG
>JGI24523J20078_1000142_pt1 | contig 17907 bp, 39 predicted proteins | sample LinPmetageLP48_FD_20078 | JGI IMG/M metagenome (IMG submission 20078) | reverse complement strand
AATCCATCTCTAAAGCAATCGTGAGATCTTGAATACTTCCATCAAGCCTTCCGAAAGCATATGGGTAGCAAATTTGTTTATCATCGTCCATACTATTATTATATCTGAGTTCCTTATTCAAAAATCAGCTCCACAAAAGTATTCACGATGTCGCCTGATAAATTAATTGCGCAGATTGTAAGTGCGATAATGAGTACATATTTCATATCTCTTTCAATGTCCATATCTAATTATACGAGAGTTCCTTATGGTAACTTGGCTAAATCCTTCTTAAGCTCTGCAATAGCCGCCTCTAATGATTGTATCTTACTATCAGCCTCTGCTGTAAGGCCTTCAGCAATACTTACCTTCTTATCAATGCAGTAGTTGATAACATCATCCGATATATCTATTTTCTTGCTCATATTAGAGGTAGCTTACTGGGGCAATTGCGTAATAGTTACCTGTCTCTAGATGAGCAGCTCTCCATTGACTATCAGAGAGTACTTTCCAGCCTTTAGTATTAACTATCTTAAGAGTCTTTTGGAGCTTCTCTACATTATGAGATACAGCTACCACATTCTCCCACTCTTTATGACCGCCAGAATGTTGAATCAACTTATAGCATTTACTTTCTTCCATACCTAATTATACGAGAGTTCCCTTATACACTAGCGTAACATGCTTTACATAACTGGCCTGCACCCTCAACATAACCTATTCTATAGTCTATATGAGTATCATAACTGTAATCGGATTCTTCTCCACAACTAATACAGAGATCTTTACCGTTATCGCTAACCCCTAGTAATTTGTCTTGTTCTGCTTCCATACCTAATTATACTAAAGTTCCCTTATCCATGCTTAATTGACTTGATCGTTTCGACTACCTCGTTATGATGCGCGATAATCTCTACTTTCTTCTCAATCTCAGCTCCTAGATCGGAATGCTCTCCAATAGCTACTTGGCTAGTTAGATACGTTTCTAGGTCTGCCCTAGCGATATCCCTTAATGCTTGATGCTTCTTCTTAATTGCTTTTAGATGTGTATTCATTGTTATATATTATTATACCAGAGTTCCCTTACTCCGGAGTGTTTCTCTTTAGATTTTTAGCAGTTACCACCACATAATCATGATGGTTCTTGTAGCTGTTAGCATACTCAACACAATCGTCGTATTTACCTGAATGATCGATGTATGAAGCGTCGATAACGTAGAAGGTTTCTTCTTCTACCTTAGGAACTTCTCCATCATTGACTTGCATGCTTGTGTTTGTTTGTATAGATACTATTAGCGGAATTAGAGCAAACGCTCCCAGTAATGCTAATTCTTTTGTGTATGAGTTATTCATTATTAGTTTTTATTTTGATGCTACCAACATTCCATGTAGATCTTTAATAGTTTCATCTTTCTCAACGAGTTCTTTTGTTAGATCGCAAATATGGTCTATTAACCTGCTTACTTCACCTTCTAATTGGTTAATGTCATTTTCTAATTGCTTAATCTTCATAAAGGGCTTACCTGGGACATCTTCCTCAAGTTCTTTCATACCATTATTTTATCTAAGTTCCTATAGCCGAATGTTAGCATCTGCCCAATTGGGCATCCACGGATCGCCGGGCCTCTGCCCAAGCGCGCTCTGCAACGTCAGATGCATGCGCGATGCCATAGCGGTTTGATAGTCCCATAAGTGTAGGAGCCCACAATCCAACGAATATACCAATATGTTTATTATCATTGACTGAGACATATAGAAATATAGATGCTATTACGGATGCTAGTGATGTTACAAAAAAGAATTTAGCTTTTGTTTTATTTGTTATCATGTGTTTATATTATATTATGTTGTTGTAAAATTTCCACCTAGACTTTTTTGTTAACGCCAATAACCTCTTGCGTATCTGGTCATCTCGATATAGTTCATAGGACGAATGCCTCCATATTGAATAGTAGGACTAGGTACTTTTCCCCAGCTCTCGCATAAAGCATCCCACATTATAGGATCAGTCTCTTCTGCTGGTGCTTGTCTCCGCGTTATATCTGCGTATTCCTTCACTACCATGTTATACTTTTCAAGTAATTCCTCTTCTCCATCGCGAATTTGCTCTGCTAGCTCTGAAATCTTTAAAACCAGTTCACCTTTATCTCTTATCTTAGGTTTACTGACTCGTTTATATACTTTCATGTTCGTTATTATTCTCCCACCTAGCCTCTCCCTTCGGGTTGTAGGCGTGAAGTCTTTGACGCCTCGTTAATTGCTAGGAGCAGGCCCGAGCAGGTATTGAACCTGCATTACCTCTTAACTCTACAACCGTCGTTGCTTTGTTGTATCTAGAGGTTCTTCCCAGTTAGATGACCGGGCCATATTTTGTATCTATATTATTAAAGTCCTCGTCCATCAAACTCTTCGATTTCCATCTCACTCTTCACAAGCATCTCTTCGACCATATCTTTAATCTCTTGTTCTTCGGGCATATCTAATTATATCTGAGTTCCTTAATCAGTTGAAATGTTTACGATCTGATTGACATGCCAGCCATTAGTAGATCCCATAAACTCAATCTGAAACCAACCATTAGCATCGAGCCTTTTGATAATACCCTCTTCAGACCACATGCTTCCATCCCGTCTAGGGCAGATATCTAAGAACACATGCTCACCAGACTCAACTAAACTCTCAACTCTCTCTTTCATATTCTTATTATAACTAAGTTCCTTAAAGATAATCGTTTACGTTGTGATTTTTATCCGCTGTTGAGAGCGCTTCTAGCAATCCGTCTAAAGTGTTAAGCTCAATTCTTAATTCATCGATAGTTATATCCCTATAACCCTGTTCAGCCCTCGATACTTTAGAGGTAAACTTCTTGAACCGTTCAGTTAATAAAATGTCATCTTCCATACTATCATTATACGACAGTTCCTTTTCGCGTTCTCCTTGAACCTTTTCAACAATCCAGTCAAACGCATCATCCATTGAAGTTTGATAAGATACATTATCTACTTTAGAGGTAAACTTAATGTAATGGTGAATATACTTCACTACTTGGTTAATACAAATATCGTCTTTATCGTTCATAAATTCTTTTCTTACTTAATCCTATCTCTTCTAACCATTTTTCCGCATCTTCCTCGCTATCATGAAGCTCCCCTTCCATTCTACCAGATACAAACGTAGCAATGCCGCCTCTTGTTTGACTCCATCTGATAGAAATCTTACCTTTCGCGAAAGTATCACTCCAGACCTGTCTAAGCGTCGATAGTTTTTCAATAGGAGGGTGAATCTTCATATATCGCTTAGCACCTAAAATCATATTGTGGCCTCCATAAGTTTGAACCCCATGAGGTTTCTTTATCTATCTTCTCATCAAATACTTGATCAGCAATAGATTTCTCATCATCTACATCACTATACTCGTCAACAACATCTTTAATCTCTTGTTCATCGGGCATACTTTGATTATATTAGAGTTCCTTATCTTCATCTTTATATAAGATAGCATGTAACTTAATTTCAATGTTTGTAAGCTCTTTATACCACTTCTCCATATTAGTCTGATCGCACACAGTCTTAGCATCTCTGTACTTTTCGTACACCTCTTTCCATTCCTTTTCAAGGTTAGGATAACTCTCGCGATACTCTTGCGAATAAAATGAAACATCTCCTCTCATATCTTATTTTAACTTGTTTATCCGCAAAGTCCATCAATAAACTTAGCTCCCATCTCTTCAGCCATCTCATTATATGTCATACTTAGAGTTGATTTACCGAGAAGCGCCTTAAAATCTTCTGCTTGCATAGGATCAGTAAAGAAAGCACTCCTATCTCCATTGGTTAGCTGAACAAGCTTATCTACTAAGAGATCATATTCATCTAACCTACCTAGAATCTCTTGCTCGCTACATCCTTTTGTGAGTTGTGTAGAGTCATAAGCTAATTCAATAGCTTTACCTAGTTCATTTACTTGATGCTCGTTACTCTTATACTCCTCATCAGCATACTTATCCCATGCTTTACTTCTTTCCATACCTTATTATATTAGAGTTCCTATTTCTTATAGATTGTAATCAAAATAATTAGTTCTAAGAGTACAACTGTGTAGATTAGTAGTTCTTGGGTCATACCTAATTATACGAGAGTTCCTAAGGACATCTCGTATAGCTTCTTGATCTTACTGTAGTATAGACACGAGGAGCTCTGTAATAATTCCTGTATACAGGAGGGTAATACGTTCTCGTATTGTAATAATGGTATGTAGGAGTATAACTCCTATAAGTCCTAACTGTTGTAGAGGGTATTGATTGATAGGTATATGAACTATACCCTCCCTCACAGCTTATTAAACAACAGGTTAGAAGTATAAGTAAGATTTTCATATTATTATTTATCTCAACTGAGATTTAACAAGTACTTCATGTACATGCTTTAAGCGCGAGCGTAGCAATAACAATTGCAATCGATATAATAATAGTAGTTAGACGTGTTTTCATATTTTTTATTTATTTGTTTTATATTCTGTAGTAATTGCACCATCTTCAGAAATAGTATCAACCCATACCTTTCTTTTGTAGTAGTGAGTTACTTCTCTCTTATCTTTTGATGATGAGTAGTAATTTGTTAATTCTCTATAACCTTCTGAAGTTTGCATTTCTCTCTCTCTGTTTAAAATATCAAAGGAATATCTAATTATTAAACCTCCTGGATATTCCTTTTTAGTAATGTTTAATTTGTTATCTCTTGTTACAATAACACCGTTAATAACTTCTTTCTTTCCAGGACTCTCTCTAAATAAGATGTATTTTAGGAATTTTATTAAGTTCATACATATATTTAGAGGAAATCTGATATAATATCCCAAAGACCAGCAGCAATGATACCTACAAAATATAACGTCATTGATATAAACACTACACTCTCAAAGAATATCCTATCCTTTTCCTTTTTATTTTGCATACCTAATTATATCTAAGTTCCTAAAATAAATTAGAATCCTTCTCCCCTCTCCATAATTTAAGCTCCCACATTCTTCTTCTCTCCAAACCTTTACGTATATTACCTCCTGCCTTTCGATACTTTGGAAGAATTACCTCTACACTCTTATAATTTCCATCATTTAACCTTCCCGGTTGTTCGACTAATCTCTTTAAATTACTCAACCCGCAGTTAAATGTAAAGCTAGTTAGAGCATGCAATTGATGACTGTTTAAATCCACTGATACCACCCGGAGAACTTGGGCTCTCGCTGTTTCGAGCTCTTTACTAAGAACCTCTTTCGCATAGCTTCTGCTTACATACCCTTTGGATACAATTCTAGGATTAGTACAACCATACCCTATAGTCGCTTGCCCTCCTGCGCAATAATATCTCTGTTTGTAATAGCCTTCAAAATACATTACTCCATCGAGCATATATCGTTGCCAATCAATCTCAGGCAAATCTGGCATTCGTTGAATTTTAGGAATCACTCTACTAAAATTAAACGATAATAGAGCTTCATCTTTAGGGTAGACTATTACTGGAGGAAGTACTAATAAGGGAGTATCAAGAGGGTCAGGTATATCAATATTATCTGGAGGCACATCTAAATTTAGTTCAAAGTCAATTTTAGGTGTCTCCTTTTCCTCAATTAAAGGGGTTACTTCAGTCGTCCACTCTATCGTCTCTACGTTATGTGCTACGTATATACCTGCGATAGTAACGGTAGCTACAGCTAATGCAATTATCTTCATAACTAATTATATTAGAGTTCCTTTCATCTTTCTAATTGTGTAAAGTCTCCATTGAGTATGTCTTCACAAGTATTTTGATCATTAAGTATAGCTAACATCTTTTCGCGAAGCTTCTCATTCTGAATCATAGTCATTGCTGCTATACGATTCTTAAACTTCGTTGTACTCCACTCATGTGATCTGGTAGTATAGATAACCTCATGCTTAAGATCATCACCAGTAAACGACTTACCAAGATAATCTTCTCCTAATATTCGAACATGAAGATCAAATGTCTTCATTAGATGATGGAGCTCTTCTTCTGTCTGATACATATATACCTCATCAATATGTTTGATAGACATTAGCATCTTATAACGGTCGTAGTAAGGTACTATTGGTTTATACTTTGTATTGCGAGTAGCAGATGGATCACCATGTAAGAAAACTATAAACTTATCGCAATGCCTCTTAGCTTCTTCGAAGGTAGCCGTATACCCTGGATGAATAATATCAAAGTTACCTGCTGTAAATGCAGTAATATCTTTAGTTGCTGGCCATCGCTCTTTGAGTTTTTTATAGAGAGGACTTTTATGTGAGTCAGCTAAAGGGCTATACATACATATATTTTAATGTAGATTGATAAAAAATCAACCGGTAACATACTCCATTTCAGAATCCTCAACTGCACACACATCGAGCAGCATTTTCTTAGCTGTATTGCGTCTACCTTCTAAGAAAAACTCAATCCTATAATCATCTAAGTCGTTAAAACGACAAGAGTAATGGTGAGTTAGAATAGTTTTAGCTGCAATGTACGCTTCTTTTGTTTTGAATACAATATCGTGTTTCATAAATTAATTATATCAGAGTTCCTCTACGATGCCTAAAATCTCTGCAAAAAGGAATGAAATAGCCAGCGCTGTAATGGCGATAGCATTACCTGTCCAAATAATGCATAAGCTGCATCCGATTATTCTAAAGAGAGATTTAATTAATGATATGCGAAAGTGTTTAACACTTGTAGATCCTTTTTCTTCTGGCATATATTATTGTTTGTTAAAGTTTTTAACTATAGATCTTAAGAGAGTATTCTGCTTTCTTAGCTTCTTAATCATTAAGAGAGATTCGCGATAGTTATTTTGAACCTCTCTTAATTCTCGAGAAAGTCGAGACTTACTCCTCCTTTTCGCTATCAACTTTTGGAAGAGTCTCATAATTAAGCTGCCAGTTCTAGAAGCTCCAAGCCTCTCTTAGACATAGTACTGTTAATCATCGATCTAACTAACTTCTCCGGAGATTGACGACCGTTATGCGTTTCGTATTCCGTAAGAGCGTTAAATGCATCCCAACGAGTTTTACCCTCATTACCTTTTCCAGCTGAGAATAGTTCTACTAACCTCTCTCGCTTATTCATACGCTTAGTAGACTCATCCTCCTGTACTGGAACGAGACGCTGAGTTAACTTAACCATTTCGTCAGTAGTAAACTTAGAGCACTTTAGCATCTCCATAGTACTACCGAAGTTCTTAACTTTCTCAATAGACTCTACAATACCATCAATCATGCTAGTAACCTTTCCATCGAAAGTACTGGAGTGTCTAGTATAGTTCTCTCTAGAAGATTGCACTAAGTGAAATGCGTTCGAACAAATGATTCGTTCTGTTGAGGGAATACTTTTATTCGAAGCCATTCCAGAGTTATCAATAAGAGTATAAAAATAAGGCTGAACTTTATCACCTCCAACATTAATATCTTCTGCTAGCCTAGATTGAATGAGCATTTTTTTACCTTTATTAGATTCAGTATATCCAATATGCTCGATATCTCCTATCTTATTAGAAGCTCTATCTAAAATATCTACCATTTCTTCCATTTGAATTGGTCGATACTTCTCTCCTACGATACCTACATGCGCGTGAGTATCTGATCTTTTAAGCGAGTAAGTCTCCGGAATACGATTTTGTTCGCCGTCATAAACAGGAACTTTATCGATAATAAATTGAGGTACTTCTTCTAGTGATTGTATTTTTGTAATGAATCCCATAATCTCCTTTGTCTACAATTTAATTATATCAGAGTTCCTTTACCTGCACGCTATTTGTTTCTCTCCTGATAATAACTATCGGATCCTTGTACAAATTACAATCTTGTATGCGAGCCATGTTATTTTTAGCGTAGTCTTCTACTTCTACTAGTGAGTGAAAAGTTCTAACATTAGGGATAGGCTCGTACTTGAACCCTCTATCGTAACACAATAAATGGACCTGCTGGTATCGCTTCATTGTTGATAACTCTTCGAGCATTAACAACAAGAACAACAACTATAGGAAGTTGAAGAACAGCAAGTACTACTACAGGTACATGTCGTTGGAGAACAGCAAGTACTACTACAGGTACATGTCGTTGGAGAACAGCAACTATAAGGAGTTGGAGTAGTAGTACAGCAGGTTGTAGTACAACAGACTTGCGGGGGAGGAGTTGTTGAAGTTAGTTGTGTTTGTTTAAATACTTTAAGATCCTCTACAACTTTTGCTAGAGAATTAATGATACTGTCTACTTGATCGCTTTTCATCTTAAAAGTATTTAATTAAAAACCATATTAGAGCTAGGAGGAAAAGCAGTTTCGAGACATGCTTAGGTCGTTTTATTTATTTTTTCTTTGACTCAGGCTTCTTCTTACCTTTAGCTCCTTTTGGAAGCTTGCCCTTACCTTTTTGCTTTTGTGCGTTCTTACGACGCTCTGCCATAGCTTTCTTTGCAGCAGCTAGCTCCTTACCTTCAACTTTGCCATTACCATCCTTATCGAATCGCTTGACCCAAGCTGCTTTTGCTGTCGCCTTCTCCACATCACAAAGTTTGCCATCTTTATTCTTATCGAACTTAGCCATATGAGGAGGAAGCTTACGCTTACCTTCAGCCTTCGCAGGTTTAGCTTTCGGTCCTTTTTTCTCATCGTGATGATCACTTGCAGTGGCAGTGAGCGTTAGAGCTGAGATTACAATTGCTGTTAGTTTACTTTTTATTGTCATAATATTTGTCATACCAATTGTCGGATACTTTGAGCAAATGGCTAGCATCTTTCTCTGTAAATAAATTTACTGTAGAACCAAACCCTCCTCTTAAAGCATCTCTCTTATAAAGAGCTTCATCTACTTGTCTATCAAGCCACGAACGACTGTTAAGACATTTCGCGTAAAGAGGCTCCTGTTTCTTTTTAAATAGCTTTCTAAAAAAATTAATCATCTGTTCTTTGTTGATCAATAAAGTTAAGGAAATCCTCAACATCATCAATATCCTGTTTAGACATTTTTACATTTTCGCTTTCAATAGCGTCTTCTACTTCACTCTTTAAATTGGCTAAGCCAGTCCCTACAGTCTCTAGCTTCTGTTCAATAAAAGCCCTAAGACCTTCTTCAATAGAAACTTTATTATCGATACAGTAATTAAATACTGCTTCTGGTATATCTGCTTTCTTTTTTGTCATATTATTATTTTAAGATTGGTCCTTTTATGGCACGCTCAGCAGGACTCGAACCTGCAATCTACGCATTAGAAGTGCGTTGCATTATCCAATTATGCTATGAGCGCTTATTTTTCATCAACTATAAGACCTAATCTTATTAGCTCTGCTAATTGATCTACCTCTACCCTAACATCGCTAGATTCATCTTTCAATATAGACTCATCTACAGATTCAAGAAAGAAATCTCTTCCGAAATTTGATTTGTTATCCGTTGGCATAAGTAATATCTGCGATCCGATTTAAAGTTTTTGTTTTAAGATTTTCAAAGAACCAATAGGCAGTCTCATCAACAGTCTCATCTTTACTATCTAACTCTCGATCATTCCATTGATCAATAATAACATCAGCTAGCTCTGTTACCATCGGCTCTTTCTCCGATCGAACAGGTAGATGATTCTCTAAGTTTTCTAACTCTTCATATTTATCTTTAGGAGCTTTGCGATTATAATGCGCAACCCAACCATTGATATACTCATGAAGATACTTAATTCGATTCAACCTTTCATTCTCTGTCATCTCTTTTATTATATTAGAGTTCCTTATCGAATGCTGCTGATTCGATAGCATCTACAGAGTCGACTCTAAATGAGCGCCATCCCTCTGCTTCAATATCATACACGCGTAAAGACTTCTCTGTATTATAGGTAAAGGTACTACCCTCATGAGGATGTTCACTGTCTGGAATTCTATCCAAGCTAGTAGTACATTTCATCTTTCTCTTTTCTCCGTTCTTCTTTGTAAATTCGACAATGAGAATGTCTCCTCTACCTAATATGTGTTTAATTTCTCTAAGCATTAACTTTGTTTGTTATTGTTTTCTTCCAGACAGCAGTCTTACCTCTTCCGAACTTAACCAACTTACCAGAGTCAACGAGCTCTCTAAGAGCTACATAAGCCTGTCCCTTAGTTAAGTTAAACTTTGACATAATACCTTCTTCTGAAATTGTTGGAGGATCCATAGCCATGATACCCTTATGTAGCTTCTTCTTACGACCAGCTTTCGATAATACTTTCTCCTTAGACTTCTTACCAATCATCTCGAAACCCTTACGTCCGATAGTAGCCTCTATATCGCAAGTAGATCCAAAACGATTCTTGTAAGTTGAGATAATACGAGCAGTATCATCATCGCTATCAGTATCATGACTTAACATAATATTAACATCGACCGAATGAGGAACTAGAGTAGAGCCTTTAAGCTTACCTCCCTTAGTAAGATGCATCACGTATATCAAAGCGCACTCTGAATCTTTAGCTTTCTTTCCTAAAGTATATACAGCATATCTCTCTAGCTCTCTGCTATTCATCTTCTTGCTCGACGTAAGAGCCTGAAACGAATCTATAACTAAAATATCTAGATCGTTCATAGCGTTAGCGAGAACATCGATATCAGTCTCATTAGCAATGCTTACGTTCTCAACCTCGAGACGCTTACAAGTAAAAGCTAACTGAAAAGTATTCTCTTCACCAGAAGCATAACCAGTCGCATAACCATTATTCGAGAGACTCTCTAACATCTGAAGGAGTAAAGTAGTCTTACCACACCCAGCCTGCGCAGTTACCGTCGCAGCAGATCCAGGTAAGATACCCTTACCGAAGATCTCATCGAACTCGACAACACCAGTTGACATCCGCTTGAAGTAAATATCCGGGATAGTAATCTCAGATACTTTCGTAAATTTAGTTGAATTGATTCCTAAGTTCATAATTGTCGTGCTTACAATNTAATTATATCNGAGTTCCTTATGGATCTACCACGCAAAATGAGGTTTNGTGTCATGCTTCTCAACCATTTCGTAATGAAGCTTGAGAATCTCCTCCTCAACAATCATATCCTCCTTAAAGCCCTTCATCTCTTTATCAGTAAGACCATGTCTCCTCGCGTATTCTATGTCACTCTTATCGAGAAACGGACTCCATTTCCGTTTAGAGGTCTTAAAAGTAACATCTCCTGGTTTAAGGTAACCAAATTCAATTAAATCTTCAGTACTTGGGGTGTTGCTCATACCTAATTATATCTGAGTTCCTTTCGAGTTCTCTAAACATATTCCTCTTCCGTAATAGTCGTGAAGTATCCCTTTCCTTTTAAAGTCTCTACCGTTTTATGCGCTTCATCATAACTAAACGGACCTAAATTTGTAACTTTTTCGAATGATTTATTAAAAATCTCAACAATATACTTTTGCATACATTTATTATAATGTAGTTCCTTTTAAGGAATTGCTACTAGAAGGGGCAATATAATCGTCGCAAAATTGAGGAGCTAAGCCAGCGCGCTCACGTTTTGCTATCTTCACCATGAACCACACTACCATAGTGACGAGTGGAACGATTACTAACAACATTAACGCAATAGCCCACCCTGCCGCGTCTTGTCCGCCATGCTTGAATGAATTCGCACAAGTTGCACACGCTAGAATCGAGGATAAAACATTCATAGTTTACAATAAATTAGATGATGGTTTTTATCTTCTTTAAGCTCTTTGTAGTAAGCCGGCCTAGCATTGCGCGAAAATATCCGATGTTTAAGTAAATGTATATGAATGGTAATACCACAATCAATAAGGAAGTGTACATTATCTTCTTTAAAAAGTGTATCATTTAATTCTATTGCGGGGTTTATTCCCATACTAATATTCTAACTTCACTGCTTTTGAAGTTCCAGCTAAACCTAGATAAACATCTTGACCCTTAGTAAGAGCGCATGTAGAAAAGCCTGTACCGGGACTCATAATACCGGAACCTTCTTGAACTGTTGGCTTTCCATCAGCAAAATCCTTCTCATAGTCTTTCCATTGCACTTCATATGTGTGAGGATTAACTCTAAAGCATTTTGTATCACCCCAGAACGCGCTATAGAGCCAACCATCAGGAGCGAGGAATCCGTTAAAGTTTTTGTTTTTATTTGCTACCTTTAAATAATCTGCTGGTAGATCTATTTCTTCATAGCTATCATCCAAGCAATTAATAACCAGAATAGTCTTTCCTGTTCGAGGTAAACAAAATACTTTGTTAACACTCTCTACATAAGTAGCTCCAACATACTTAACACTATAACCTGATACTCCAGAATTGACAGGAGGACCATCTAAGTATTTAAACTCTCCATTAGTATCAATCTTAGCTACACTTGAATTCAGAGCTGGAGGCATGTAAATTTGACCTTCTTTATCAGAAGCAGCGCCCCATATATGACCAAAGCTTGAAAAGAAACCTCCTGTTGTAGGCTTAGGCGGAGTAAAGTTATCAATCTCACCTGTGGCTGGATTAAAGGTGTAAATTTTTAAGGTTCTGGTATATGTAGGCATATAGATAATTCCATTAGCTCCTTCAGCACCTGATCTTATTTGAGGGCAAGAGCCAAACTTTTCCTCTATAGTTATCTCCCCTGTTGATCTATTTAACTTACCTAAAGTACTTGACCAAGCTGGTAGAAAGTAAGTATAACCATCTGATGCTTTTACGTTTCCAATAAATCCCTTATAACCTTTCTCCTTTCTCTCTATAGAGTCCTCAAGGGTATCGGTCACAATATGCATGTCTGATTTGTAACCTAGAGAGTGGATGTAGCCCTTATCATCCATAGCCATTGTACGTGTCTTTGTAAGATTACCTACAATCTCTCCTTCTAAATATTTAAAACTAGGCCAACAACCTGCACTTTTAGATTCTAAAACTACCGGCTCTTCATTGAGCTTCTTCAACATGCTAAGATTACTCTCTAGCTCTTCAATAATTTTATCTATTGTCGTTATTTTCATAATATTTTTTCTAAGTTGTTCTAAAGTGTTGTAAAGCATATTTTTATTTAATTAGTCGTTCCAGTGTCTAATGGTATTCGCGATAATAAATCCGCAAGTAGTTATATGGACTAACCACCAGAAAGTTCTTACTACAGCTGCAGCATCTGACTCTGGTGTAGAATCAGATATCTTACAACCCATAGTTCTAGCCCATATACGCCATACCTTTCTCACACTTACATTTAAGGCAAATATATTTAAATGCACTTAAAAGCTAGGAATATCACACTCCGGAGGGCATGGATTCAAAGTAGTAGTTGATGTAGTAGAGGTTATACCTGTAGGAGGAAGCGGGGTGGGAGGCGTAGGTACTTCTGGTGCAGGAGTACCGGGATTAAGAGGAAGTACTGGAGGTATTGTTGTTCTTTCAAACAGAATATTAAGTCTTACTGGTACTGCTCTAGGTATACCTGGAGGAGGTGGAAGAGGAGTAGTAAACGTTAGACATTCTAACAAACACTCATCAAGAGGTAACCCTGGAGGTGGTGGAGGTGGTGGAGGAGGGGGTAAGGTATTTGGGGGTGGAGGAGTAGTAGATAAAGGAGGACCTGTGGTTTGGGTTATTGGAGGACCTGTTATTGGAGGACCAGTTATTGGAGGACCAGTTATTGGAGGACCAGTTTTTTTAGGCTCATCAACTGTAATAATGTCTCCGCTATCTGTAACGATTATATCTATGGTGACCGGATCGTTAATATCAATCTCTACATCTGTATCAAATATTATATCATCAGAAGTACCTCCATCTCCAGTATCTGTATCTGTTGATGTGCTGCCATCGCGAGGGTCTATTAGATCATCTGTTGATGTGCTACCATCACCAGCTTCTTCATCTAAATCATTATTCGCGAATGGATCAATTGCATTACCATCTTCATCGGTATTCGGATCATCATTAATAATGTCCCCTCTATCATCAACAGCATCACCTACTGAGGGTCCCGGATCTTCTACTGTATCGATACCTATATCAAAAATTATATTAACAGGTGGATCATCAGCATTCGTATCAAACGTGGCGCTAGGTAAACCTAAAGGGTTAATTATATCTTCAACTGAGTCTGTTCCTGGTAATTCTATAACTAGTATTTTTTCGGACGTGCCAGGTGAAAAATATAAATTGTTACCTACGGCGGTAGCTAAAGTATACCACCCGTTATTACTACTAGATCCGGAACTGTCTAATATATCACTAATATCTAAATAACCTATTGTATCATCTTTAGGGTCAATCCAGATGAGAAAAGGAATATTCCATGGTGTAGAGTATACCTTGCCGTCACTTCCAAGTACCGATCCGAAGGACGCTGCTTTTGCTGTATCTGCAGATTCTGCAGAACCTCCATTAAGCATTGCGTCTATAATGACCTTAGGGTAAGGAATTTCTGTAGCTGAATCATCGGAAGTATCTATCTTTAGAATAGAACGAGCTCTGTGTCCATGAGCATAAATACATCCATTACCTGCTAAAGCTCCATACTTATACTTGTTAAAGTACGTCTTTGTCATCAGCATGCCTGTAACCGTACTAAACGCAACGTCGTCAATTGGAGCGTTACCTGTAATATAATCCTCTCCCCATGTTGAGGTTTGTGTGTCTGTATCAACAATACTAATACGAGACGCACCATACGGCATTCCATAAATTTTACCATTATTTCCAGCAACTCCTCCTTCCAAAGAATCGTAGTGTTTAGTAGCATTGTTGAGATTTTCAGTAGCGTAGTTGACCCTTGTTAAGAATATATCATCAGTTCTTGGATGTGTAGGTCGGGTTATAGAGTTCTCTAATTTATCCGTATCTGTGTTAACTACAATCCATCTTCCAGTGAATCCGCTTTTGTATGTAGGAATATACACCCGGTTGTTGAAGTAAGCCGGGCCTCGCGCCTGAGCAGCAATTTCTGGTGTACCTCCTGATACTTGAGAGATTGAAGGCAGGTCTTGAGAGGTATCAACAATTAATGGAGTGGAAGCTTGTTGAGGTCCAAGATAAATTTTACCGTTAGGGGCTATAGCACCTCCAATAAATTTTGCTAATGAACCTGTGCGAGCAAAAGAGGTAATATCATAGAAGTCCTGTTTTTCACTTGAAAGATCTGTGACTACAAGATCGTTAGATGCATACGGTACTATGTATAATTTACCATCATTACCTTGAACAGCTCCTCGGTACATGATGTTATCAAAGATCGAAACTTTTCTACCTATAAAGCGTGCAATAAGGTCTGGGGAAGAAGACTTAGTCGTATCATCAACTATAGTATCATCTATGACCTCTGGGGTCACAACAACTATAGTATCATCTATGACCTCTGGGGTCACAACAACTATAGTATCATCTATGACCTCTGGTGGTACATCAACAACCGGCTCAGAACCAGGGGGAAGAGCGGGTGTAACAATTACATTAGGATTATCCGAGTTAGTATCAGAGGTAGCATCAGGGTCGGTCGCGACTAGATCTCTAGGCCTTACTACTGCTACAGAATCAGCCCGCGTAACGGGACCAATAAAGGGGATATTAGGATCAGGTATAGAAACAGTCCCCGTAGAGCAAGTAATAGCATCGGGTAGTAAAGCTGGTATTATATCTACAGCGGAGTCATCAACTCCTGTTAAAAAAGTGGCACTTGGATTAGTAATCTCGATATTTACTCCTGGATCTAAAATTAAATCATCAGAAGTAATTCCATCACCAGCATCTACATCTGTTGTTATGCTTCCATCACCAGCATCTACATCTGTTGTTATGCTTCCATCACCAGCATCTACATCTAAACTAATACCCATGAATGGGGTTCTTGGTCGTACTAATGCAACTGAACCCGGATCAGCGCGTGTTACGGTACCTATAAAGGGAGTATCTACAGAAGGTCTAGTATTCTCCGGTGGAGGGGCTAGAGGTTTAGATATTTCAACTGTATCAACACTTAATGGTAGCCCACCTGATCCTTGATCCAGTGTAACATTTACAGGAGGTAGGACATCCGCAGAAAACGTTTTATCAGGTGATAAAGGTACTACAAATACAGGAGGTAGAACATCCGCAGAAAACGTTCTATCAGGTGATAGAGGTACTACAAATACTGGTGTATCATCAGCATTAGAATTAAACGTGTCATCGGGGACCGCGGGGGGTGCGAGTGTAGTAGTTACAGGGGCTAGGCTTGTAGTAGGCGGAAGAGTATTTTCCGGTGGAGGAGTAGAACTTGTAGAAGACGTCGCCATTATACATATTTAATGCGGAGTCTTATTTATCTACTACTCAACTTTTATATCATAATCTAATAAAAACTGCTTGTAACTAACTTTGTCTTCATCTTTAGCCTCTATCTCTACGTCCATAGATTCAGCCCACTCTGCAGGAGTTTTTTTAGTAAAAATCTTATCATAGTTATCACTATATAGCTTAGTAGGAGGATCTGTTTTAATGAACTTACCTGTGATATCGTTTTTTGCTATATTAATATTTCCAAAAGTTGCCATATCATATTCTATAATAGACTTTTCAATACTCCAGCAAAGATATTTACTACAGGTCCTTCCAATTAGTAATAATATCTGCAGGCGAGTTAGCCTCTAAGTTATTGGCAAGCTTCTGAATCAAAGGCCTCATCTCATCAAGCTCTTCCACTAGCCGTTGAGCATAACGAGCATCAGTCTGAGAAAAATCTTGTATCTCATTCATCAGTAAGGCCTCTTGTAAGTCTTGCATAAAGAAGAATGCATCCTTAACATAATGCCCGCTCACCATTCTACGAGCTTGTTTATCTTTTCTAGCTGCCATACCTAATTATATTAAAGCTCCTTACGCGCAGACATTTTTACTAAAGTTCTTAACAGCGCTACGAGCACCCTTAGGGCAGAATCTATCCTTATTCTCTCGCCAAGTTTCAGCAGACATAATCTCAATCTCCGCTCCAACCTTACCAGTATAGACCATACGACCTTTAGGAGGCTCTACAGGATTCTCATTAGCGCATCTAATACAATTACTGAAGCCGGCTTCTACACGAGCTGGTCTAACTAGACATCCACAAGCACAATATACAATCTTCATTACTCTTTAATTATATCTGAGTTCCTTTTTTAAAATCTCCATAAAACATCTTGATTGTAATAAATATTAGTATGAAGTTTGACAATATTAACTTAGCATCTGGAATCTCCGGAGCTCGTGACGGACAGGGAATGAAGCGTGGAGAAGCACATTACGTTGCTGCCAGTGGTTACGGTATCGGTATATCCGGTGATACCAATGATACAGATACAGATTTTTATGTCGTGTATAATGAATGGCCGGTCTTTACTGGGGCGAATGCAAATTCTAATGCTACTGTATCTAGCACCGCTCTTGCTACTTTAGGTATAAATCGTTTAGATACTAGAGCGAAAGCTACTTATGGATCTGGTAGTTTAGATATTGCTATTATCAGAAAGTCAGATAGAAAAGGAGTAAGAATTACAGTGACTGGGAACACCGTTTCACATTATAAGATCATTAATCCTTCAAACGCCTCAACAACAATTACTGCAATTGATCCAAAAGACGGGCCAAGAACACCTGAAACTGGTAGATTACGCAATCTCGGTTACGCTTAATATAACTTAAACTTAAAACAAAAAGCCGAGCTTAAGCTCGGCTTTTTTATTGTACTCTGCTATAATATTATTTACCAAATAACCAGGGTTATCCTTCTAGAGCCTCTAGTCTAGCTGTTAGATTATCGATAACAACCTGTTGTTCTTGCATACCTTTAACAAGAATAGGTATGATATGCTCTCCTGTATAACCAAGTTGATCTGGATTATCAGTAGATACAATAACACTATCTTCACCTTCAAGAGCAAGAACATCTTGAGCAATAAATCCATGACGCTTACAGCT
>JGI24523J20078_1000137_pt1 | contig 19123 bp, 28 predicted proteins | sample LinPmetageLP48_FD_20078 | JGI IMG/M metagenome (IMG submission 20078) | reverse complement strand
CTCAATGCGATTTTGTGAGAGCGGATTTATTTATATATTACCTCTTATGCTCGCAAAAGTATTCCAACTTTTTTCTAAAAATAATTTAAACTCTCTTTATTGGGTTTCATTTCTCTCCACATATCTTACTCAATCTTCATCCTCATTAGAGGAATCACAACAGTCTAGGCATAATTCCTCATCCCCCAAGCAGTCCGCACAGACTATATCGTCACATCTCCGACACTCTACCGAACCTTCTATCCATTCCCAGTCAAACTGACCCTCCTTTGATTTCTCGACATCACAGCCACAACAATCGCACTGGGTAATCTCATATGCTTCCACCAATATCATATCCCATTTGTTTGCCGTGAGTTTCTCCTCATACAACTCAACAAGCCACGCCTCCTCGTCGGCGAGCGTCTCGTGGACGCATTCATTTCCAAAGTGTTCGGTTGCCTTATCTATATCGATGAAATACTTGGTGGGCATTCCCATTATAACCACCGACCACCGTTGCGTGCGAGGACGAATGTAATCGTGGATGAGTTTCGCAAAGACATCGGGCATTTGTTGCTGTGAGACCATTTTGTTGATTGTTTGTTTGTGTGGAGATGTTGGGGGAAATCCATTTCAATTTTTTCCCAAATTAATGCGAAGGCAATTCACCACACCCTTCCAGCAACTCCTTTATGAGTTGGGGCGGTATTCTGTATCGCGTATCGATTGTGCCGCAGCTTCCATTCGATCTTTTGTTGCGTCCGCTATTCCCGAGATTGTTCTTGTGGAGTGTCGGTTTTTTGCCTTCTACTTCGAGCATATTTCCACATTGCTTATTACACAACTTCGGCACGAACTCCTCTTTGTTCGTCCATATGCGAGTGCGCTTCTTGTATCCCCAATCCGAATACATACAATAATCCACATCATACCAATTCAAATGCGTGAGATAGTTTTTCATCTTTCCCGTTGCTGGGTTCTCGATGAACCACCAGTTCGGTTTGAAATAATTAATTATCTCCTCCGTCTTCCGCACAATCGGCAACCCTCTCTTTTCCATATCCGCATCGAGCATTGCGTGGGTTATTACATTGTCCCCGAAATCTTTTGTCTTGCGACCTACCCACGAGCGGCGGCAATGCGAGAAGGTGGCGCAAGGGGGCGATGCCCATATTATATCGAAGTCTCCTTCCTTGTAATCCTTCTTGTAATCCCAATTCATTATATCTATATTGATGTCCGCATTTTGAAGGTCGAGAGAAATGACCTCCCATCCCTTCTCCTTACAAACCTTTCCTACACTACCAGTTCCTGAAAACAATTCGAGCACTCGCATTTATTAAATAAGACAAAAATGTTTTAGGCCTTATTTAATAGAAAAATATTACGCTCAATATTGGGATCGAACCAATTGCCTCGGGATTAACAGTCCCGCGCTCTACCGAATGAGCTAATCGAGCATATACTACATACTACTATATTAGGTTCTCTTTAATACTTACATATTCCAAACCTCCTGTTTGATTTCGTCGCGAATCTCGTCGCGAATCTCGGTGAAAACCTCGTCCTTGATGCGCTCATACCCTTCGCCTCCGTCCGCGTAGTCCTCGTCGTATTGCGCGTGGATTTCCGCCTCGCGTTCCTTCCACTTCTCCTCGAATGGGCGACGTGCGTCCGCGAGTTGCTCCTTCAGCAACTCAATCAACGTGTCTTGGTTCTTCATTTTCGAAACAATGATTGCGGGCATCTCGGTATCGGTCTGCCGCTTTGCCTTAAGATAAATGTGGATTGTCGCAAAGGCATCTTCCACCACTTTCTCGTATTGCTCTGGATATTTGAGAAGGAGATACTCTGAATCGGTCTGCTGCTTTGGCTGCTGCTTTGGCTGCTTTGCCTGCGCTTTCTGCTCCGCTTTCGTAATGGCGTTCATCTCGGTAGTGTTGTTTGCGTTGCTGGAGGACATCTTATGCTCATAGAAACTCTCAGGAAAAACAAATCAATTTTTTCCAGAATTAATGCGGGGCAACCTCGCGTGAGAAAAGGTCTTATAATAGACCCTTTCTTTATTTTTTATTGGTTTTCATTTCTCTCTACATATACTTCCTACCCTCTGTCTTTCTTTCCATTTTTACGCTTGTTCATCTGTTTGCCCGCTCTTAGAATGGGTCTCACGACATCGCGATACTTCTTCAATAGCACCAGCGTCCTTTGAAACGTCTCGTAAGTTTGTTTCTCGCGATTACAGAACTGGATGTATGCGTTCTCGTTGCGATGGATCTCGTCCGCTGGAGCGTCCGTCAATAAGTGGCTGTGTAAGACCACTGCCCTTTTTTCGTGGTTTGCCTCCCACCACTCTTGCGCCTCGCAAGACAGTTTCTTCCACTGCTCGAAACGAAGTTCCGCCTGCTCCACATCGACGTTGTATATGTAAGCCCATAGACACTGTTCTTTTTTTAGTTGTTTGTTTGCGAGAGCGATGCCTCCGAGGTTCTCTTGTATATCTGCCATCTGAATATCGATGAAATCATATTGGAACACACACTTGCGGAGCAACTCGCTACGATTGTCGCATTTAAACTGCCTCCTACAGTAATACTCCGGTATATCATCAAATGCGTCGCTCCCCATCATACATTTGAACATATCATTTTTTGTTAATCCACCTTTGACCATATGCTTCTTCCCTTCTTTCATAGCAGCTAAGTGTGTTATTTGGAGTTGACCAAAGACCATTTTAGCAGTGTTCATTTTAAGCAACTCGGCAGAGTGTGGAAGGTAGAAGTCCTTGATTTTAGGGCGCGAGTTCTTCTCCCAAATGACTTTGAACTTTAGTGCTTGTTCGTAGTTCATATTTGCTTGTTTTGTTTGTGTGGAGAGGACGGGGAAAACCATTTCAATTTTTTCCCAAATTAATGTGAGCAAACTTTTAAGACGTTATATGACGTGTTTATTGGAGGTTTGTATTTCTCTCCACAAAATTGATTGTGTTTGTAGAATATATACGATGAGTAATGGAAGGTTGCGTTGCTGGATGAGATATTCGAACTCGGGCAATCTTTATCGCACGTGTAAAGAAGGAGAAGAGATGAATATGATCCCGCAAAAACAGTTAGATAAAGAGTTCGACGACGCGAGAGATTTGATTGCGAAGGCGCGCGCATTAAGGCGCATCAATGAGAAGCGCAAGGAAATGACCTCGGTTCAAAGGGAACTTTCGCAGATGGCGGACGCCGACCGTGAGAGCGCCGATTTGCTCCTCCGCAAGTTCGCCACGCCTGTGGGACAGGAGGAACCGAGCCGTTATAGATGGACGGGCGAATCGCGGGTCTTCGTCAAGCCGCGGCTTCCGATGCCGCCTAAACCGCGGAAACCGCCCTCGCCCGAGGATGCTTTGAACAAGAACCTCCGCCGTATGGGTTGGACGGTTCAATACTCGCGCAATAACTCCGGCGTTCCATACTATTTTAACACCAAGACAGGCGAGCGGTATTGGAACCCCCCGAAAGATCCATTGCTTACTGGGCGGGAGCCGTCCTTGACGTAAAATATTCATTAACAGGTTTAAAGACGATATAATATATATAGTTATAATGGTTCGCACGAATATGATTGACGGAGCGGCGCATCGTCTATGCTGTGAATATAAAAACCTGATGGATGTTTTAGTGCTCATCGAGGGCGATGATGTTGAGGGGCATCTTGAAGATATTGAAACGCACTTCCTCAAAATCTCCAACTTCGAGACGCTGAAGAGTATGAGCGCATACCATCGAAAAACGATGGAGATGCTGAAGGAGACAATCACGCAGGCAATCGTGAAGGTAAAGGCGGAGGCGCCGAAAATCGACGTGGTTCAAATAAAGTAGATAAGTGTTTCAATTTATATGAGGTTAAAGAATTATATCCCATATAAACTAAATGGAAGAGGTGAAGGTGTTAAACGGCATTAAATTAAAAATGGTTGATGGCGAACTTTTTTGGTGGAAGACGGTTGGAGGGCGTGGGCCACTGGTCAAACCATATTGGAGGTTGAAAAAACCCTGTATCAATCCAAACGGTTATTTGGTCACACGATTGAACAGTAAAAACTTCTACTATCACAGGATCGTGTATTGGTTCGCGCACGAGGACTTCGATATTCTTCACTATGATAATACGAAGGTGATAGACCATATTGACCGCGACAAAAGCAATAATAAATTGGAAAACTTACGACTCATCCCATTCCAACACAATCTTTGGAATCAGAAGGCGAGAGGTTGGTGCCTATTAAAGGGGCGCTACGTTGCGCAAGTTTGTGTCGATGGAAAACATCACTACCTCGGGACATACGATACTTCAGGGGAGGCACACAGTGCGTATCTCGAGGGCAAGAAGAAACACCACCCGATTGCTACAAATAACTAATGCGTAAGGGTATAAATAAATATAGTGTAGTTATAGTAGAATGGTCTCGATACAACACGAATGGGCAGAGTATGTAAAAGGGTCTGCTTTCAAATCGAAGAATACGGTCACGTCATACAGGAATGCCCATAGTAGATTGACCAACTATTTAGAGAAACCGATTACCAAATCGACGCCTGCGGACATTATCAAGGCGGTGAAAGCACTTGCTACGAACCCTAATACGCGGTCGTCACTTTTGAATGTCGCGATTGTCTTTTACAATATCTACCAAAAGAACAACACGAAACTTCTCAAATACAAGACAGAGGTTATGAAAGAGATTTCTGATCACAGAGAGAAATCGCTTGCGGCGAAGGAGAAGGTGCTGCCTAATATGGAGTTTATAAAGAACCATTTGAAGGGGTTGTATGTTCAGGAGCGGTGGGCTGACTTCATCATAATGTGGTTGATGGTGGAGTTTAACACGCGAAATGCGGACGTGGATGTGGAGATAGTGGATACGATTCATAAGACCAAGCGTGATAAGTTGCGGAACTATCTAGTGGTTCGTCGCGAGGACTTCGTGTATATTCGCAGGAACTACAAGACGTATAAGACCTATAAGGAGAAGCGCTACGTCTTCAAGAACCAACTCATCAAGCGCGCCGTGAGATATTTTACGGCGCAGATGCCCCCTGATAGTAGGTTGTTTTTAATGAACCATCAGGGAGATCGATTGAGCGAAGGTAGTGTGGCGAACTACTTAAAGAAAATACTGCCCGAGAACATTACGGAATCGGACATCAACAAGATTCAGGTTTCGGAAATCGAAAGTCTCGCGGACTATGACGCATTAACAAAGATGGCTGAGCGAAGAGGAACAAATGCCGAGACGTTGATACGGCACTATCATCTCAAATATGCTACAAAATAAAAAATATTACGTAATATAAATGCCGCTTTTTCTTCTCAAATCAAAACGTGAAAACAAAAAGTATGTGATTAAGGGTGATGAGCGCACGGTTCATTTTGGAGATGACCGATACAAAGACTATGTGTTGATGAACGATAAAAACTCCAAATGGTATGAACCAGATAAAGATGCTAGAGAGAAAACCAAGGCAAACTATCGAAGCAGACATTCAAAAGATGATCTAAAAAACCCTTACAGCGCTGGTGCCTTGTCCTACTACCTCCTCTGGAACAAGCCCACTTTAAAGGCGAGCATACGCGATTATGAAAAAAGGTTTAAAATAGACATAAGAATATAAATCTAATCCATATGTATATGGACGAACCCAAGAAGGATTATTATACGGAGGCGCAGAAGCGTGCGACCTATGTGTTCCGCGAGAAGAACCGCGAGGCATACAACACATACCAGCGCGCTTACCACGCGGAGAGAATGCGCACCGACATTGACTACCGTAACCGTAAGGCAAAACAATCAATCATCGCAAATAGACGCGCTAGGGACAAGAAGGAGGCAAATAAAATNGCNTCTCTGATTATCNAAAAAGAAAANGGCNCAGACGCACTGACCTCGTCTCTAAACGCTGAAATCATTACTACGATGTGAATGCGTAGAAGGTCTCAATCGTGGAAAACACGCTTTTCAAAACGGGAAAGACTGACGATAATATCAATAAAACTATTGATATGATTGACGATAATATATATATGGAATACTCAACGGATTTAATAACTTGGTTAAGTTTTTAAACATATGTGTATTTGGTATTGCCTGCCTTCGTTTTTGTTAAAATGCCGAGTCTTCGCAATATCTCTGAGCCGTCTGTATTTGGTTTGCTTGCCTCCTCGAGATATTCGTCCATCTGAATCTTTGGTGGTGGTTCGAATGGTTCATCCACCACCTCGACATCTTTAAAACGGTTCATTCTTTTTATAGACATTTCCTTATCTCTCGAGAGTTGTTCTTTGGTTCTGTATATTTTGGATTGATCCTCGCTCAGTGTGCTACAATCACTCTCACTCTCTGTCTCGGTTTCTGTCTCGGTTTCTTCGCTCTCCTCGCTCTCCTCTTCACTGCTCGAGGGGCAAGGTGTTGGTGGGATTATTTTTTGTGCCTCGATGATTTCATTTTGATACTCTTCGTCGCTGCTGCTCTCCTGCGTCTCCGCCGCCATACGGATCATTTTCTCGTGGTGTGTTTCCTTCTTTTTCGGTCGCGGTTTTTCCTCCTCTATATGGTTTTCTGCCTTCATTATGCCGTTGATATTCTCTCCGAGTTCATCCATTACGACTACCTTTCGTTTGTCTGTGTAAGCACCTCTCGTAGCAAATCTTCTTTCTAGTTGTCGTCTCGCGCCTGCTTCATCCTTCGCCTCGCCTGCCTTGACCATAAGAGCGAGGAGTTGTTGTTCTGCGAACCACGCCTGATGCTTATACGTATCACAGTGCTTCTGCTTATTCAAGGGATGTTTCTTATATGATCCACCACATTTACACTCCACAGATGGTAATGCTTTTAACATCGCCTTTCGCTTCTCGTTGCTCTTAATGCTGTATTCCCTCGACACTGGGTTATGCTCTCGATATGTTTTCATATAAATGCGGTTGTCTTCGCGTTTCTCGTCTGCCGTTTTCCTTACCATATAAATAGATATGAAATGAATGTCTTTAAGTTTCCTTACAATAAGTTGATAAATGCTGTAAATAGGGTGATTATAACAAGTCCAAGAGTCACAGAACTTTGAGAAAAAAGGCATTTATGGTAATCCCTATAGCAGGGGGTCTTGAGAACCTTTACATCACTGTGTTTATAGGGTTTATGAACTTATTGTAAGCAAGTTAAAGACATTCATACTTATATGTTTATATGGACAAAGACCGCAAGCAATTCGAGATGCTAAACCTAAAAATCGCCACCTTAATGGAGCGACACGCGGACTACTTTGATCGAACCACTGCGAAATTAATTGCCGAACAACGAGACAATAGAACCAGTCTCAACCGCTTCAATTTCATCAACCAGCGTCTCGATGAAATCGAGAAAGAGCAGGACGTTGTATATTCCTTGCTCGAGAGATGGGCTTCTATGACCGAAAGACATTTCAATCACCGTGCGGTTATTCGCAAGGTGATTGATAAGACTTAATGTAAGGTGATTGTAATCACATCTCCTCCTCCTCAATTCCATCGGGGGGATTATCGAAGCATCGCAGGCAGTAGAAATGATCCAGCTTGTCGTGGAAAGGAATGTTCGCCCAATCGCCTGTTTCACGCAGTTCATTTTCCATATTGTAGATGTGGTCTCTTACACCACATCCCGAGCAAGAAACGTCGCGGCATTCGCAACCATCCTCATTTGGAATACAATCGCATCCTCCACATCTAGCATCTTCGGACATTTATATTATATATTGATTTTGTTTTAAACAGATTTTCTTATGTCTCTTATACAATGCCGCGAAAACATTACCCAACCGAAGACGAGAGCGAGACCGAAGTAGATGTGAAAAGTGACGACGAGGAGGACACCCTCGAGGCAGCCCCGCCCAAGCAGGAGGAGGAGGAGGAGGAGAACATCCTCGACCAAATCCCCGACATTGTGAAACCGAAGCGTCCTCGCGGCAGACCTAAGGTGGTCAAGGAGGCGAAGGAGGAGAAACCGAAAAAGCGCCTCTCGGAGAAGCAACTCGCGGCTTTGGCGGCAGGGCGTGCGAAGCGAAGCGCGGCCAAGGCGGCGAAGGCCGAGGAGAAGGAGGCGGTTGCTGTGGAGAAGAAGAAGGTCAAGGAGAAGAAGGTCGTGAAGAAGGCGAAGGAAATTGCGAAGCGCGAGATTATGGAGGAGGCCGCATTGGAATTGTCCAGCGAGGACGAACTGGATGAGATCGAGGTCAAGCACGTGAAGAAGATTGTGGCGAAGCGCAAGGCGGCGAAGAAGGCCGCAGCGAAACCCCGCAAGTCGCGCGCGGCACCTCAAGAGGATTACGCACCCGCCGAACCCGAACCACCTGCTTTCGTGTTTATGTAGATATAAAAACATTTCTCTCCACATATGTAAATTATGTCTCGAACAATGAGCGGTATTCCAACAAGCGGAGGCGCTGGTGATGTTAAATTAGACGGCGACCCAAACGCATTCACAGGCACAAATACTTATGATGTTAATAGACCGACCAGCAGCCTCACCACCACCCCAACATCAACCGAGTTTATTACCAAACAAGACGGCGAGCAGTTATTTCAAGGGACGAGTGGTGTCGCACTTTTAGCATCAGCAAACGCATTCGTAAGCACGAATACATTTAATACCAATAGACCGACCAGCGACCTCACCACCGCCACCACCGCACTGGAGTTTATTACCAAACAAGACGGAGAGCAGTTATTTACGAACAATACGGGCGACGCTCTATTAGCAGGTGGAACAGTGGAGGCGTCACCGCAAACATTCACCGAGTTCAACAAGTTTGATAAAGACCTTGTATTGGGCGACGATTTAACAATGTTAAGCACCACTGAAACAATAAACTTTACAATTGAGGCAGACGCTAATTTTTCAACGACTATAAACCAAGACGCAGGATTTAATACCTTTAATCAAAAAGTCAAAGCGGGTGGAACGAATAGGAATGTTATAGAACAGGATTTTTTTTCAAACAGAACAACTGGTTCAGCAAACGACTTTATACAAGAGAGAAGCGAAACCAACCGCATCATTCAGGACGGAGATACAAACTCCATAACCCAGCAGAACGGAGATTGTGTTATATCGCAAACAGGAACAAATAGCACAATAACAACAGCAGGAAAAATGATCTGTGCGACCGTCCCAACAGGAACAGATACGACGATGCTTGTTAATAAAACTTATGTGGATGGCGTGGCGTCGGGGTCGGGGAGTTTTCGTGCCTTTGCCGTCGCCGACAGACGCAACCCTGCCTCCGCTCGCAGCGTCACAGGGCAGTCAAAGTTTGACCCAAATGTTGTGGTTTATCAACAACCCACCACTATAACGATGTGGGACTTCGCTAATAACTGGCATTCAATTACCATCGCAGGGTTTTACTCCTTTTACTGGGGAGCAGCACAATTTTCAGGCAATACATCAACACGATTAGCGATTTATAGAAACGGAGACATTCAAAACATCACAGGTAATAATACTTATATGTGTGGTAATCAGGTGTCCTCTATGTTTCATTGTGATGTCGGTGATTACATACAAGCAGGGTGTGAGGTTGGTAATATGTGTTATTATGCTTTTGTAGATACAGTAGATCCCAACAAAAGATACAATACATTTACGGGTTATTTAATACAAGCAACATAAAATTAAAATGTTGGTATATATAAATGGAGAATGTTAAGAACATAACCACCACACAGACGATTAACGAAGACGGCAGTTTAACACTGACTATGGTGATAGACGCACCAACTCATAAGGCGTTAGGAACGAATATGAGTAACATTGCTTACTGGGTCACCAATGTTCTATATGTTAAAAGCGAAGCGGTTATGGATAGGTTATATAAACCCCTTTTAGAGGAACATATGAGGAACGGAACGCTGACGAGCGATATGACGAGGGATAGTTTAATAATGGGAATTATAGACGACCAAGAACCGCCCCCACCCTTTATTTTTGCTACGACTAATAATAATGTCTTGTCTTAACATAATGGTCAAACTTACTGCGGCTCAAACCAAGAAGTTGAAACTTCACGCCATAAACCAGTCCGCAGGTCATATGAAAAAAATGACCGCGTTGATGAAGGCAGGCGAGTCGTTTAGCGAGGCGCACGCGGCGGCGTCGAAGAAATCCGTTAAGCAGAAGCAATCCCAGAAGCAATCGCAGAAGGTGGTCATTAATTTAGCAGCCCCGCGCCGCCGTCGCCGCGCCGCGCCCCGCCAGTCCGCGCGTCCCAACAGCGGTCGCGTGCTCCAGCAGTTCGTCCAACCCGAGTCGATGCTGCCCCAGCGCACCATATTCCCCACGTCCATTCCGCAACAATTGATAAGTAACCCCGTTCGATCTCCTGTCCTCACAAACGAGGTCGCGCCGCGCCCACCTGCCGTGGAGGTCGGCGCCGTGGTCGGGCGCGCCGAACTGCCTCCACTCACTCCCGCACAGGCGCAATCGGTGAGGAAGGCGCGGTCGGTTGCGGGTCGCATCAGTCTGGAGATGAGCGAGGCGGCTGAGCGGGCGAGGCAGGCACGCGAGTCGGCGAACCTGTTTATGTCGCAGAACCCCATTCGGAGCGACCGATTCGGATTGATTCCGCCGTCGCAGGAAGACCAGCCGACGCCGCTCGTGTCTTCCACCCCTATAGTGCTGTCGCGCAACACGACCGCCCCGCCGTCGCCATACAAAGACCCTTTTGTGGGAAGCAATGATCCTTTTGCGAATTAAAATGAATTAGAGAAAATCTCTCCATATAATATATATGTCTGAAATCGATATTATTAACTCAATCGCCTCCGAACCGATTCGCCCGCCCGAGCACGTCACCCTCGAGACCATCATCAGCGATGTCCCAAATATGTCTTTAGACAACCCCGCGACCTACGCCCTTTACATCTACTACAACCCTCATCTTGGGGATGATGAAAGAGAGAAAGTCGAGGCAATCATTGAGAAGTTCAAAATCGAGCGGCAGAAAATCAACGACAAGAATAAAGAGTATATGGACAGGCATTTGAAAGACGAGAAGATTAAGGAGTTGGATGAAATCCCCGAAACCCCAAAACTCGAGCGCTCGTAAATAATCACAACCTATATCAATATGAGTAACGATAGTGTTCCTATTGATGAAAAAATAATCGTCCAGTCGCGCATCATTTCTCTCAACAGCAAATACGCAACCGATAAGATTAATGGTTCCAAACTGTCGAACGTGTCCTTTGACTTCAACTCTATCGCGAGCAAGAACAGGGAGACGCTTTACCATACCGTCGCGATACAGTCCGCAGAAATCACGGCATCATACTACAACGTGAATAGTAGCAACAACGTAATCAACATCACGCAAGCGGGTATAGCCGCGCAGGCAATCGCCATACCAGAGGGCAACTATGACGCGGAGACGTTTGCTACAGCGTTCAACGCTGGCGTGGGCGCTACAAACCCCGTGACGCTCGCATTCAACTCCACCACGGGCAAGTTTAGTTTAGTGAGTGCGACCCGCGCAATCACCCTGAACGTCGCGGCGACCACCGCCCAATCGATCATCGGCATCGACCCCGCCTCCACAATTGACCTCGTATTTCCTACTGGTGGAGCGGTCGCCACGTCGTTTCCCCGTCTTGCGAACTTCCTCGGCATTACGAAAATCAAACTGGGTTCGAACGCACTGGCGGGCGACAATTACGACTCCTACGCGCTCTCGACCACGACCCTCGTCGATACGATAAGCGCCACCGCAGTGCCCTTCGGAATCACCATTTTCAATTCTCTCGGGCGAGAGTCGTATATCAAGGCAAAGAGAATCGATGAACTGGATTTTCAACTCCTCGACCAGAACAACGAGTTTATCGATTTTAACAATGTGGATTGGACGCTGACGCTCATCCTGAACACGCATAGACGTCAGACCTTTAGTAATGATTCGGGCGTCATCATAAACGACAAGGTGGTCGCATCTGAAAAGGCGAAAGAACCTGTGGATACAATTAAGGAGGAACTCGAAGACGTCACGTTCGATTTAATATAATGACGACACGAGATAATTTTATTTTCATATTGTATAATGGCTGCTCTCCCGAAGGAAATCCAATACAACAAACCGATGGCGTCCCTCCCGATGGACACGCAGATGAACAACACTATTGTCCATCCGTCGAATGGTGCGAACTTCAAAGCGAACGGTAATATAATCACATTCGATCTGCCGACGCACTCGATGCTTGTGCCGAGTTCGCTCGTCCTGAACGGCATCATTAAAATCACGCCGAGCCCAGAGACGCAAACCCTCATCGCAGGTCAGCCCGCTGCGTCGTGGATTCAGCGCGTGGAAACCCTCGTCGGTGGGACATCGATTGAGAGTATCTCTGATTACGGTCGCCTCTACAATATGATTGCCCAGACCAAGATTGACTACGCCACGAAGGCAGGTCTGATGACGGAACTCGCCGTCAATTGCGATGGTTTAGACGCAGCGGCACCCGCGGAGGGGGATGGTAATTTGAATGAGAATGTTGACGGCAACGCAATGGGAGACCCGACCTTCGTCAATCTCAATGGTCGTCGTGGGCCGAGTTTCAGACCTGCCGATACATCCACGACTCCCGACATTGTGAAGAAAGACGCCGTCGAGGGCGAGTTCGCTTTTTCGCTCCCGCTCGGCTGTATGCTTTCGTCGTGCGCCGAGTTGATTCCGCTTTCGCTGATGGGCGGAGTGCGCATTCGCATCACCACCGCCCAACTCTCGACTTTCATCCGGACGGTGAAAGTCACGGAGACCGGTGCGGGCGTTATAACTGGTTTCACGGAGACGGGCGCGACCGCCCCCGTGTTTGACTTTAGCGAACTCGAGTTGAACTTCGACCTCGTCGATTTCGGTGAGGGGTTCGACGGCGTGGTGAAGTCGATGGCTGACCCGAACGGCGACCTCGTCCTTCGGTCGGAGGGGTGGAACGTGATGAACGTCCCAATCGACATCAACACCTCGGTGACCAACAACACCTACCTTTACAACGTCCGCCTGTCGTCGATTAAATCGCTCGTCCTTCAGGGCACTGGCGAGGCGAGGAACGACGCCATCATCCCCGCATACCAAGCGGTTCAGATTGCGGGCGTAAGTGGCTCCACGCAATTTTTCGTAGCAAACCGCCCGTTCCCACCGTCGCCGCTCGACGAGAGCAATGTAGCCGCCGTGATGTCGTCCCTCCGCCAGTGCTTCGGCGAGTCGCACGATGTGTATTCGACCCGCATCGCCATCCCCGACAAGCAATACACCACGCTCGCGAAGGTGGGCACTGCCATAGCACTCCCCGTCCAAACCGACCCCAAATCGGATAATCAGAGTTCGGTGAGCGTCTTCGAACCCGCCTCGCATTTCGTCGGAGTCAATACGGAGAAACTCTCGACCAACGCCGTGATGATGAGCGGTGAGTCCTCACAATTGAGCCCGATTGAGGTTCTGCTGAACCAGAGCACTGCGACCAAAGCCGCGGGCACTTTGACCCTCTACACTTGCTACGATAGTCTTTTAGCAATTAACGTGAGATCTCGCGGAATCAATGTTCGTGTTTAGATTAAGGGAGAGTAAGGCAGAGTATTAGTAATAAAAATATTGACGACATAGAATATTTTTATTTTCATATTGTATAATGGCTGCTCTCCCGAAGGAAATCCAATACAACAAACCGATGGCGTCGCTCCCGATGGATACGACTATGAACAACATTACCGTTCGCCCCTCGAACAGTCAGATTTTCTCCCTTGGTGGCGAAATCGTCCAATTCGACCTTCCTGCCCATTCGTTCCTTGTTCCGAGTTCGATGACGCTCCGCGGACGCATCAAAATCACGGCTGCGACGGCGGGTGCGGTTCAGGCGCACATCCTTGGAGTGCCGGCCGCGTCGTGGATTCAGCGCGTGGAGACCATCGTCGGTGGGTCGCTTCTCGAGTCAGTGAATGATTATGGTCGTCTTTACAATATGATTGGACAGACCAAGATCGACTACTCGACCAAGGCGGGTCTTATGACTGAACTTGCTTACGGTGCGAATGCGGGGGTCAACCCGACCTTCTCGAACCTTAACGGCCGCACACTCGAAACCGTGGCGAACAACGCCGCCAGTGCGCAGGACATTCCGTTTGCGCTGCCCCTCGGCTGCCTCCTTTCGTCGTGCTCCGAGTTGATTCCGCTCGGGCATATGGGCGGAGTGCGCATCCAGATTACCACTGCGCAACTGGTCGATTTCATCACAGGCACCCTCGGCACTACTGGCGGCGTTTTCACCGTTGAGAACCTCGAACTGAACTTCAACCTTGTCGATTTCGGCGCGGGTATGGACTCGGTCGTCCGCTCGATGGCCGACCAGAACGGCGACCTCGTCCTTCGCTCGCAGGGCTGGAACGTCTCGAACGTCAATTGGCCTCAGAGCGCTGCCGGCAATGCCGCGACATACATCTACAACGTCCGCCTCTCGTCGATTAAATCCCTTGTCCTTCAGGGCACTGGCGAGGCGAAGAGCAGCACCAACCTTGGTAAATACGATGCCGTTCGCGCTGCGGGCGCCACTGGTTCCACGCAGTTCTTTGTGGCGAACCGTCCGTTCCCACCGACCCCGCTCCGCGAGACGAACAACGCCGCCGTTATGTCCGCGCTCCGTCAGGCGTTCGGCGAGGCGCACGATGTGTATTCCTCGAACATCGCCATCCCGCAGAAGCAGTGGGTTGGTATTGCCGACCTCACCGGTGGAGATAATTCGACCGCCGCCACCCCTGCCGCGCACTTTGTCGCCGTCAATACTGAGAAACTCTCGACCAATCAGGTTATGATGTCCGGCGAGTCCTCGCAACTCAGCCCCATCAACGTTCGCCTCGAGACCTCGGATGCGACCACCGCCGCCGCGAGCCTTACTCTGTTCTCGTGCTACGATGCGCTCATTTCGCTCAACCTGCCGACCCGTATGGTTGCTGTCCGCGTTTAGAACATATATATCATATCATAGGTCATAAATCAAGATATTTAATTTATAACCTACCCTTATATCAAATGAACATCGTAAAGTTGAAGGCGCCGCCCATTCAACCACCGAAAATGTGTTGCGATGAGGATTTACATAAGAAATTAAATGACTTCGAATTGACGACCTACCTCAACTCCCACAGCACCAACCTGCTGCTGGGGAAGCCAAAAAGCGGCAAGTCGTCATTAATGTGGGCATTTCTGAAGAATAAGAAACTGCTGAACGGCGTCTATCACAATGTGTATTTATTCCAGCCCGAGCACTCCCGCGCAAGTATTAAGGGAAACATCTTCAAGAAGCACGACCCTAGCAAGATGTTCGATGAGCTGACCTACGATAATCTCTCGGAGGTAATCCAGCGCATCAAGGCGACCGACCCCAAGGAAAATAACGTGATCATATTCGACGATATGGCGTCCTACCTGAAGTCCCGCGACACGCTCACGCTTTTCAAGTCGCTCATCTTCAACCGCCGCCACATCCGCACCAGCATATTCTTTTTGAATCAAACCTACTACAGCGTTCCCAAAGAGTTGCGCCGTCTATTTAGCAACATATTCTTATTTAAGGTCTCGAAGAATGAAATGAAAAATCTATTTGACGAGGTAGTTGAGGACGACAACGTGAAAGAGATGATGCCTATTCTCTCCAAGGTTGTGTATGATAAACCCTATCAGTATTTATTTATCAACACCGACACGCAGAAGTTCTACAAATGTTTCGACCGAATAGATTTTGATGAAGAATAGATTTTTTATATTCATAATACATAATGTCGTTCTTCAACAAAGGATTTTCCGCATTCGGTGGTGCCCCTGCGCTCTTCAATAAGGTGTCGGGTGGCGCTCGCTCCCTCTTCCGCAAAACTCCTGCCGCATTCCGTGCCCTTTCGGGCGGTCTCGGTCAGGCGTCGCGCGCTCTCGGTTCTGCTGCTGCTGGCGGCGACCGCCTTCTGTCTGACCCTGCCGTCGCCAATCTTGCCCGCCAAGTGGGCGCGGGCGGGTTCCTCGGCGGCGCCCGCGGTCTCACGGGCGGCGCTGGTTCTGCCTCGGCTCTGCTAGGTCGCGCCAGTCAGGCGACCAACCCGTCGTCGTATGCGGGGCAGTCGCCTGCTGCTGCGGCCTCGTCTGCGATCGAGCGGGCGAAGAGTTTAGGTGGTCAGGCAAAAAATCTGTTTATGTAAATTAATATCAAACAGTATGTATAATGAAGAAGACGTATCAGATTTACGCGAATAGCACAGAAGGACTAGGAACCGACGACGCATTAAAAGAATATACATTCGACTGGGGCATTATCCCCGAGGGTGAATACGAGATGACGTGGGGTTTGATGGGCAAGGCAACTAAAATATCGGATAATGATGGACAGGTAGAGAACCTTCCTGCGAAAGTATCATTCGAAGTTCCTTTTATGACGGATAGATACGAGGTCAATTCGACTACGGGCAATGCGGCTACTACGAATGTCGCTGGGTTCCTCACATTTTTTGATACGCCTCATCACAGCCAACACCACTTGCGTCAATTCAGAGCAGTGATAAGCGACAACGCGCCCGTCATTCTGCGAGGGAAACCGGTCGGCAATCGATTTACTGTGAGGTGTCTTGAAAGCGACAATACACTCGCCAAGATGTATCCTTATTCGATAGTAGTCAATTTCAAAAGTATTTGCTAATTATTAATATCGAACAGTATGTATAATGAAGAAGACATACCAGATTTACGCAAACAGCAATGAAGGGGTTGGAGATGATAATGCGAATAAAGAATATACATTCGACTGGAACATTATGCCCGAGGGCACATACGAGATGACGTGGTCTTTTAGAAGCGAGGCACATATCATATCATTCACATTTTCCCAAATACAAAGTGTGGTTTCAAAAATAGCAATTGATGTTCCTTTTATGGCGGATAGATACGAGGTCAATTTCGCTACGGGCAATGCGCCTACTACGAATGTCGCTGGGTTCATTCAGTTTTATGAAGCGCAAGGTCACGCGGGTAATGTTCAGCGTCAATACAGAGCGGAAGTAGGCGACAACGCGCCCGTCATTCTGCGAGGGAAACCGAGCGGCAATACTTTCAAAGTAAGGTGTCTTCAAATAGGCAATGAACTCGGCAGTATGTTTCCCTATGTTTTGGTCATCAACCTTAAACATATCTGTTAATATAAATGATCAAGGACAGCATCGATGAGATAAAAAATGATCTACGCAGCAAGCGTGATGCGCTTATGATGGCGCATCAGAAACTGAACGAGGACAGCAACTCGTGGAACCAAGCAATCATCGCGCTGTCGCTCACCACAGGTCTAATCGAATCAATAAAAATGAAGTTGGAACTGAACACAGCTGGGTGGGCGCTCGTCCCGATAATTCTCTCGAGCATCACAGCGGCGTGCTCCTCCCTCATCAAGTTCAGGAACTTTAGTCAGCGACAGGAGATACTCATACAGGCGTCCGCAAATCTCACATCTGTATTAAACAAGGCGCGCAACCACAAGTCACTAGACGATGAGTTGCTCACAGAATACAACCTTGCTTTAGAAAAATTGGAGACCAGTATCTATCCTACGGAGAGAAAGGTCTTCCTTCGACAATCACACAAGAACCTATTAGAAATATTGAAACAAGAGACAAAGTATTTCAACCTTATTAACCTCGCGAATGCGGGCGAGGTAATCGAGTTGAGCGATGAGGGTTCCCTCTCTAGCGAGGAGCAACTTGATGAGACGACGCATCCCAAAAAGGAACCGCTGCCCATTATTCAAGAAGCAACAAGCGAGGAGGAACTGATAAACACTCTATAAAATCTCTACTCAATCCCTCTTTGAAAATAAATCTTGGAGAGAAATACCAACCTATTAACCAACTATAAAATCGATCATATACACGCAAATAGGTAAGCATTTCTCTCAAGAGATTTATTTTCAAAAAATTGAAATGGATTTCCCGCACCATCTCCACGCAAAAAAACAAGCAACAATGACGCAACCGATGTTTAACAACAATGAGAAGAAAGAGGAGGTCTGTGGCTGGTGTTCCGTCGGTAATCGCGAATGCGACTGCGACAAGTGCGGAGTGACTGGATGTTTTGAGTGCGTGAGTGGTTATCACGGACTAAACGAGACCTTAAATCTGTGCCCAGAATGTGAGGAGGAAAGCGATGAGGAGGAGACCCTCGTAATGCCTGACGAGATGTCCAAATACATTCACGATTTCATCAGGGCGCCCAAGCGCTTTCCCGCCGCACACCACGATGCCTTTGTGGAGGGGATTGCGAGTTTAAAATCGTTCATCGCAGAGACCAATCAGGGAGGTTATAATGGTCGCGAAGCACTCCAGTATCATTTGTGGGCAATGTTGGAGGACACCCCATACAGCAGAGGCGAGGAAATGCTTGCGGGTTGGAACTCGCTTGAGGACACCAAAAAGGCACGTGAGGTTGCCTCGCATTAATTTGGGAAAAAATTGAAATGGATTTCCCCCAACATCTCCACACAAACAAACAAGCAACAAAATGGTCTCACAGCAACAAATGCCCGATGTCTTTGCGAAACTCATTCACGATTACATTCGTCCTCGCAAGCTACGGTGGTCGGTGGTTATAATGGGAATGCCCACCAAGTATTTCATCGATATAGATAAGGCAACCGAATACTTTGAAAATGAATGCTACGATTTTGCTAGCAGTCACGGAATGCGTGTTGATTTGTATGAGGAGAAACTCAGGGCAAACAAATGGGATATGAAATTGATGGAAGCATATCAAACTACCCCGTGCGCTTGTTGTGGCGATGAGGTCTTGGGACAATGTGGATCGGACGCTGAATGGGAATATTTACACTATTCGGGAGAGTGCTGGAATTGTGAAGGGATATTCTGTGCGCAATGCTCGGCACCAGATGCTTCGCCCAACAATGAAGACGGGATTCCCACGCCTCAACATTGGTGCCAAGAATGTTATGATGATACATTCCTCTGATGAAGAGAGTTTAAATTATTTTTAGAAAAAAGTTGGAATACTTTTGCGAGCATAAGAGGTAATATATAAATAAATCCGCTCTCACAAAATCGCAT
>JGI24523J20078_1000127_pt1 | contig 20962 bp, 10 predicted proteins | sample LinPmetageLP48_FD_20078 | JGI IMG/M metagenome (IMG submission 20078) | reverse complement strand
CTTTCTCCTCGATCATGCGATGGAGGTTCTCGGTCGTCACCGTCAGCCGGAAGTGGCAGTCGCCGCCATGCGTGCGGCCCCATGCCTCGCCATTGGCGTAGTCGTCGCGGATGCGTTCGACATGGCCGCAGGGGCGGTGGTGGCAACCGACATCGCTGATATGACCGGCCATGGTTTCGGTGAAGGACAGGCCGGGAGCCATCGCTTCGGGATGGTCCATCACCAGTTGGCGGATCGCCGCCTTGCCCTCGTCGACCGCGCCGCTTTCGAAGTGCTCGGCGGCCTTCTCGATCCCCTGGGCCACCGGTTCGATTGCATGGCCCGCCACCCATTTGGCAATGCCCAGGCGCAGGCCATCGCCGCGCGTGGCAAGCACCGGCTCGGGTGCGGCTTCCTCGGCCGGGACCGGTTCGGGCAGCGGCCCTTCGGAGCCGAGCGTATAGTCGATGGTCCAACCCTGCCTCTGCGCCAGCTTTTCGATGGCGCGTTCGGCCACTGCGGTGATCGTCAGCAGCGGGTTGACGCCGACCGAGCCGGGCAGCGCAGCACCGTCGCAGACATAAAGACCTTCGTGAACATCGGTCCCTGCATTGCTAGCAAAGACGCGGCAGGTGTCGTCGACCACGCCACTGGCCGCATCGTCGCCCATGCCGCAGCCGCCGATCGGGTGAACCGTAATCAGCTTCTTGCCGAAGGGGTCACTCCACAGCGGGTCGGAGAAATATTGCGCGTCGATCGCGCGGGCGGCTTCGGCCATCTTGTCATCGTCACGGCGGAAGGTGCGTTGTTTGCCTGCGCCCGGCCAGTGAATTGTCAGCCGGTCGTCATCGAGCGCCAGCTGGCCGCCCGAATCGTCGACGCTCATCACCAGATAGGTCTGCATGCGCGCCATCGGGCCCTTATAGGCCCAGTCGGCGATGCTGCCGGGATCGGTCTGCACCGCTTCGCCCATCGCCTTGGCGTCCATCAGGCGCGGCTTGACCTGGTCCATTCCGAACCGGGTGAAGCCATCGGCCAGGGCCTCGCCGAAGAAGAACGCCGGGGCGAGCGCGGTGGCGATGATGCCGGGGGCAACGCCCTCCTCGATCACCAGTCCCTCGGTCACATCCCGCGTCCCGCGCATGTCGATCACGCCGGTGATGCACGGGCCGGGATAGGCTTCCTTGGCGACATCCGAAGCGCCCACGCCGATCGCATAGAGCGGCTGCGCAGTGAGCGTGTCGTCCTTCTTCTCGACCTTGAGATAGCTATCGTAAGCGAAGCCCAGCGCATCGCCATTGCCCGAGAAATTGGCCCCCAGCCGGTCGGAGAGCGCGAGCCCCTTGTCGCGCGAACGCAGCAGGATTTCGGTCGACCCCAGCGTACCCGCGCCCAGGATCACATGATCGGCGGTGATGCTGGTCGGGCCATGCGGCGCATCCACGCCATTGGGCTCCAGATGGACACGCCACCGCTCGCCCTCGCGCTCGACCCACAGCACTTTCGCCTGGGTGAAGATCTCCGCGCCGTGATTGGCGGCATCGGGCAGGTAATTCATCAGCGTGGTGTTCTTCGCGCCGACATTGCAGCCCGATACGCAATCCCCGCAATTGGTGCAGGCCGGCTGCGGCACGCCGAACTTGTTGGTCTTGTCTTCGAAAGTGACGTTGATCGGCGTCTTGTAGAAACGCTTGCCCATCTTCTCGGCCGAGTGCTCTAGCGCCTCGAGCTTGCCGAGCGTGGGATAACTGTCGGGATAGGGGTTGGGCGCGAGCATTTCGCGGGCGCGCTCGTAATAGGTGTCGATCTCGTGCTCGTCCTCGCGGAATGCAGCGGGCCAATGCGCCTGGTCGAGCAGCCGCTTGTCGAGTTCGAGCGCGACATTGGCGTTGATCAGCGAGGTCCCCCCGAGCCCGCAGCCGACCAGCGCATATTGATCGTCGTTCACATGCACTTCGAACAAGGCGTCGGGCGCGCCGATCCGGCCGCCCTTGGCGTTGATCTGCATGGCGTCCTGTGCGTCGGCAAGCTTGTTCGGATATTCGCCGGGGAGCCGCTCTTTGCCACGTTCGAGCACGGCAACGTCCTGCCCCGCACGGGCCAGCCGCGATGCGGCGACACCCGCGCCATAGCCCGACCCGATCACCAGGACCGTATAGTGGGGTTTCGCCTGATCCAGGCTTTTCGCGATGCGCTTCTGCATGGTCATTCTGCCGCCTCCCGCAGGGATTCTTCGGATGTTTCGAGCAGGTGGCGCACCCGCGCATCTGCTTCTTCGACGATGCGCGCATGAACCACGCGCGAAAAATCGGCCCAGTGGCTCGCAGCCCGCTCGACCGCGGCGCCGGTCTCTTCGACCAACCGCGAAACGCGCCCGCTGCCTTCGACCCGCACCGGCGCCATCGTGCCGTCGGTGGGATCGTTGAACAGCCGCAGCGAGGCGACTTCGAGATCGTCGGACACCAGCATTGCCGCGCAGCCCTGCACGGGCATCAGCGTCGGTTCGTCGAGCACCCAGCCGCCGGTGTTGAACACGCCCACGGGCCGCTCGTAACCGTCCACCATCAGTTCGTCCTGGAACGGTTTGTGCGTATGGCCGAACACGAACTGCAATTCGGTCGGCAGCTCGCCCAGTTCGTCGCGCAATTGCGCCGCCATGGGCGTGCCGAGATACCAGCCGATATCGTCGATCTCCGCTTCGCCGAGCACATGGCCATAGCCTTCGCGCTGGCGTTCTGCTGCACGGCCCGCGGTCAAATCGACGGCGGCGCGCAGGAGATTGTCGAGAGTGATTCCGTATTTGAGCTGCATCGAGGGATCGATACCGAGTTTCGAATTCAGCCCGCCGGTGATCCGCCGGGCAACGCTTTCGGCAAAGTCATGGCTCGCGCCGGCGCTGAGCATGGTCTGGTAAAGCGATCCGGCGGCTCCGCCGATATCGCCCGCGCTGCCCAGATCGGACCACAGGAAATCGATCCACGGCCCGTTCTCCGCCTCGAGCTGGTGCATCGTCGCAGGCCGCGCTTCGCCATTGTCGAGGAACCCGCGCAGGTTCGACAGCGCGCGATACATACCGTCGAGATAATGCCCGTGGTGCATCACCACCGCACGGCCGGTATCGCGATCGGCGAGGCCCCAATTGGGATAGGCGATGCGCACAGAAGCTCCCGCCAGATGCGGGCGGCGCGCAATCAGCGATTCCATCAGCCGGCAACTGTGCACCGGCTGGCCGATGATTGGCGTGATGGGTTCCAGATCACCCGGCATCTCCCCCGCCTGCAAGGCGGTGATGAAGCGGTGATCCTGCGCCATGCGCCACAGGTGGTGATCGTGATTGCCGGCGACATAGACGATTTCGCGGCGGAAGATCTCGCGCCCGTCCTTGGGGAAGAACGCGTCGATCAGCTGGAGGAAACTCTTGGACACATCGCCGAAGGGCGAAAGTCCGAGATCGAGCGCATCGCCGAGCAGGACGAGCTGCGGTTTTTCGCCGTCGGGCAGCGTTTCACGCAGGCCGTGAGCGAAAGACAACAGCACCTCGCCCGGCCCATCGGCGATCTCGCCGCCGCCATGGAAATGTGTCAGCAGGCTGTCGCGCGCCCCGAGGTGGAGGTCCGACAGGACGATCTGGGCAATGCTCATGCGATGGTCTCCAGGCAGGTGCAGAATGCGTCGCGCACGATCTTCTCGCGCGGGTCGTCCCATTTGCCGGTGCCGAGCTGGTTGGTGATCCAGGCATAGGCGACCCCGTCTTCCGGGTCGGCATAGGCGAGCGAGCCCCCCACCGCGAAGCTGCCGAAGGCGCTGCGGGTGCGGGCATATTCCCACTCATCGAAGGGTTTTTCGAACCCGTGGGAATAATACATGTCGGCAGTCAGGACTTGGTCCTTCAGTCCCTTGCGGGGGCGGGCATGGCCGCCGCACAGCTGCTGCATCACCGCGGGGGTCACCCCCAGTTTCGCGCCGCCCTCGGCAAAGGCCTGATAGAGCGCCGCCAGCCCGCGAGCGGAAGCGATGCCGCCCGCCGCCCCCTGGCCGACGCGCCAGAAATCCTCGCAATCGAGCGCCCCGGGTCCAGCAAGCAGCAGCGGATTGTTGAGCGTGCGGAAAGCCAGCGTGCCCGGCAGGCACATCCTGAAGGTCAGCGGCCAGGGCATGGTCGAGTGGTGGATAAACAGGTCCTGCATCCCGAACCCCTCGATCCGGGCAATGCGGCTGCGGTCGAAATCCTCGGGCAGGCCGAGAAACACGTCCGCATTCAGCGGCGCGACGAGTTCATCGGCGACGAAGCGACCGAGATTGCGCTGCTGCGGGTCGCGGCGGCGGATCAATTCGCTGGCGATCCAGCCCAGCGTATAGGCGTGGTTCCCGGCGTAATCGCCAGGGGTCCAGTGTGGCTTCTGCCGCGCAATGGCCGCGCAGATGGCGTCCTCGTCACCCAGATTGTCGAGCCTGAGCGAAAAGTCGATCGCCGAAAGGCCGGCCTGTTCGGACAATGCCTCGCCCACGGTGACCGCGCCTTTGCCATGCGCTGCGAACTCGGGCCAGATATCGGCCACCGGCTCGTCATAGGCGAACAGTCCGCGCGATACCGCGACCGCGCCCGCCATGCCGGTGATGCCCTTGGTCAGCGAATAGATGAGCGCGACATCGTCGCCCTGCCATTCGCGGGTGCGCGCCTTGTCCTGCCACCCGCCCTGCAGGTCGACCACGGTTTCGCCATGATGGATGATCGTGCATGCCGCGCCCAGCGCCGTGCGCGCCTGGATCGCGGCGGCAAAGGCATGCGCGACCGGTTCGAAACCGGGCGCGACATAGCCACGCGTCCAATCGGCTGGAGCGGTCTGCTGCTGTTGGTTCTGAACGCTTGTGCGGCTTGGCTGTTGCATCGACGACCCCCCGGCTCGATATCGGCGAGATCGCGCTCGCCCTCGTCACAACAGATAGCGATAATTGGTTAACGGCCCGTATGGGTTTGCCGCAGGAAGGGGGGTGGGCGCCCTCGCCGCACGCCGGTTTTACGCGCGAAGCGTTTGAAATGGTTCGTCCGGCGTGCGAAACCCGCCTCATGAGCGGAGAAGCGAAAACCGGCGCCTGGCGCTTCGCGGTCGATCGCGGGGGGACTTTTACCGATGTCGTCGCGGTGACCCCCGCCGGGGCGCTGGTGACCGACAAGCTCCTGTCCGAAAACCCCGACCATTATGCCGATGCCGCGAGCGAGGCGGTCCGGCGGCTGATGGAACAATATGGCGCTGCACCGGTCGCCGAATTGCGGATCGGGACCACCGTTGCGACCAATGCCCTGCTCGAGCGCAAGGGCGAACGGCTGGCGCTGGCGATCACGCGCGGGTTTGGGGACGCACTGCGGATCGGCAACCAGGCGCGGCCCGAAATCTTCGCGCGCCATATCGTGCTGCCCGAACAATTGCCCGCCCGGGTCATCGAGATTGCCGAACGTGTGGGCGCCGACGGCACCGTGCTGACACCGCTCGACGAGGGGGCGGCACGGGCCGATTTCGCCGCACTGCGCGCCGAAGGTTTCGATGCGCTCGCCATCGTCCTGATGCATGGCTGGAAATACCGCGAGACCGAGGAGCGGCTGGCTGCGATCGCCCGCGAACTCGGCTTCACGCAGGTGAGCATCAGCCATGAGGTCGCCCCGCTGATCCGACTGATCCCGCGCGGTGATACGACGGTGGTGGACGCCTATCTCTCCCCCGTGCTGCGCCGCTATACCGACACGCTGCAGGCGGGGCTGCCCGACACGCACAGCCTGCGGTTCATGCAATCGAACGGAGGCCTCGCCGAAGTCGGCGCGTTCCGCGGCAAGGATGCGATCCTGTCGGGACCCGCGGGCGGCGTGGTCGGGATGGTCGCCGCGAGCACCCCCCTCGGGCACGACCGGCTGATCGGGTTCGACATGGGCGGGACCAGCACCGATGTCGCGCATTACGCGGGCGAATACGAGCTGACCGGCGACAGCGTGGTTGCGGGCGTCCGGGTGGCCGCGCCGATGATGCAGATCCATACGGTCGCTGCCGGGGGCGGCTCGATCTGCCAGTTCGATGGCGGACGCTTCCGCGTCGGCCCGGAAAGCGCAGGCGCCGATCCGGGACCGGCATGCTATCGCAAGGGCGGACCGCTGACGGTGACCGACTGCAACCTCTTTCTCGGCCGGATCGATCCGGCGTTCTTCCCCCGCGTGTTCGGGCCCGGCGGCGACCAGCCGCTCGCCCCCGATGCGGCGCGGGCCCGGCTGGAAGCGGTGGCTGCGGCGCTGCCCGAGCCGCAGGACCTTGCCGCGATTGCCGAGGGGTTTCTCGCCATTGCGGTCGACAATATGGCCAATGCCATTCGCAAGATCAGCGTGGCGCGCGGCCACGATGTCACAACCTATGCGCTCGCCTGTTTCGGCGGTGCCGGCGGCCAGCACGCCTGCCGGGTCGCCGACGAACTGGGCATGGAAACCGTTCTGGTCCACCCGCTCGCGGGGATTCTCTCGGCCTATGGCATCGGTCTGGCGCCGGTAAAGGCGATCCGCGAAGTGAGCATCGTACGCGGGCTGGAAGAGGATTTCTCCGACGACCTGCGCGCGCTCGAGCAGGATGCCCGCGCGGCGCTGGTCGAACAGGGCATCGCGGCGGACGCGGTAACAATGGAATGCCATGCGCGGTTGCGGTTTGCGGGCAGTGACAGCCTGCTTCCCATCCCCTGCGAGGGGCCCGAAGCGATGGCCCCTGCCTTCCGCGCGCTCCATCGCCAACGCTTCGGCTATTCGGATGCCGAGGCCCCGATCATCGTCGAAGCGCTCAGCGTGGAGGCCAGCGGGCATACGGGCGGCCTCGGGCATGTCCCGCCGGCTCCGGTCGCCATGTCCGGCGCGGCCTCGGGCACCTGGCACACCGTCGCGCGCGCCGCGATGGCCCCCGGCGACAGCGTCGAGGGCCCCGCGCTGGTGATCGACCCGGGATCGACCACGGTGGTCGAACCGGGCTGGCAGGCGCAGATCGCCGAGGAAGGAAGCCTGGTTCTGACGCGGACGCAGGCGCTGCTCCGCGACCGCGCGCTGGGTACCGAAGCGGATCCCGTCCGGCTCGAGATTTTCAACAATCTGTTCATGGCCATCGCCGAGGAAATGGGCGTCGTGCTGCAATCGACCGCAACCTCGGTCAACATCAAGGAACGGCTCGATTTCTCCTGCGCGCTGTTCGATGCCGAGGGCGCATTGATCGCCAATGCCCCGCATATTCCAGTGCATCTTGGCAGCATGGGCGACAGCATTGCGCGGGTGATCGAGGCGCGCGGGGCGCGGGCTGACGGGCGCGGGTTCCGGCGCGGCGATGCCTATGTCCTCAACGATCCCTATCGCGGGGGGACACATCTGCCCGACATCACGCTGATCGTGCCGGTGTTTTATGGCGACGACGGCGACGCGCCCGATGCCTTTGTCGCCGCGCGCGGGCATCACTCGGACATCGGCGGGATCGCGCCCGGATCGATGCCGCCCACCAGCCGCACGATCGAGGAGGAAGGCGTCTTGATCGACAATTTCCTGCTGGTCGACGAAGGCGCGTTTCGCGAACGGGCCATACGCGATCAGCTGGCGGCCGGACGCTTCCCCGCTCGCAATCCCGATCGCAACTTGTCGGATTTGCGCGCGCAGCTGGCCGCCTGCTCGAGGGGGGCGGAGCTACTTTGCCTTGCCGCGCGCGACCATGGCCCGGCAGTGGTTGCAGCCTATATGGACCATGTCCTCGCCAATGCGGAAGAAAGCGTGAGGCGACTGCTCGACCGGCTGCAAGACGGCGAATTCGCCTATCCGATGGACAATGGCGCGGTGGTCAAGGTCGCCATCCGCATCGACCGTGCGAACCGCTCGGCAGTGTTCGACTTCATCGGCACCAGCGACCAGCTGCCCGACAATTTCAACGCGCCGCGATCGATTACCCGCGCCGCGGCGCTGTATGTGGTGCGCACCCTGATCGACGATGCCATCCCGATGAACGACGGGTGCCTGCGGCCGATCGAACTGGTCGTGCGCCCCGGTTCGATGCTGGATCCGCAACCGGGTGCCGCAGTGGTGGCGGGCAATGTCGAGACCAGCCAGGTCGTCACCGACACGCTGTTTGCGGCAACCGGCCGCCTGGCCCCCAGCCAGGGGACGATGAACAACTTCACTTTCGGCGACGGGGCCGACCAGTATTACGAGACGATCTGCGGCGGTTCGGGCGCGGGTCCGGACCACGACGGCACCAGCGCGGTGCAGACGCATATGACCAATTCGCGGCTGACCGATCCCGAAATCCTCGAGACCCGGCTACCCGTGCGGCTCGATGCTTTCGCGATCCGCGCGGGGTCGGGGGGTGACGGCGAATTTCGCGGCGGCGACGGAGTGGAGCGGCGGATCACCTTCCTCGAACCGATGCACGCCAACATGCTCGCCAACCGGCGGGAGGTCGCGCCGCGCGGCATTGCCGGCGGCCATGATGCCGCGCCGGGGCGCAATTGGGTCGAGCGCGCGGATGGGTACCGCGAGGATCTGGGCGCTACCGCCAGTGCCGAGATGCAGCCGGGCGATACCTTCGTGGTGCTGACCCCGGGCGGCGGCGGGTTCGGCCCGCCCCGCCCGGAGTAGCGTCAATCATCAGACGGCGGCGTCGCACTTGACCGTGATCACCTGCGGATAGGTGAATTCCTTCAGCCCATCGATGCCGTATTCGGCGCCGAAGCCCGACTGCTTGTGCCCGCCGAAGGGCGCAAAGGGTGACAGCTGCATGAATTCGTTGATCCAGACCGTCCCGGTTTCGAGCTGCTCGGCGATCTCGACGCCCTTGTCGGTATCCTTGGTCCAGACCGCACCGGCGAGGCCGTATTCCGAATTGTTCGCGCGCTCGATCACTTCGTCGACGCTGGCGAACTTCATCAGCGGCATGACCGGGCCGAACTGTTCCTCGGCCACGATGCGCGCATCCTCGGGCGGATTGTCGAGGATGGTGATCGGCACGTAATACCCCGTGCCCGAGGGATCCTTGTCGCCGCCGGTGAGGAACTTGTAGCCATTGTCCTTGGCGTCCTGGATGAGGTCGAGCACGCGCTCGTACTGCTTCTTGTTCTGGATCGGCCCGACACCCGTGCCCTGCTGCGAACCGTCACCGACCACCACAGTCTTGGCATAATCCGCGATCGCCTTCGACAGGTCGTCGTAGATATCCTCGTGAATGTAGATCCGCTTGGCCGCGATGCAGACCTGGCCGGCGTTGGAGAAGCTCGACCAGAACAGCTGTTCGGCGACCTTTTGAACATCCGCATCGGGCAGCACGATCGAAGCGTCGTTGCCGCCCAGTTCCAGCGTGATGCGCTTGAGGTCGCCCGATGCGCCTTCCATGATCTTCTTGCCCGTCGCAGTCGAACCGGTGAAGGTGATCTTGTCGATATCGGGATGCTCGGTGATCAGCGGGCCGAGCGTGTCTTCACCCGTGATGATGTTCACCGTGCCCGCGGGCACCACATCCTTGATCAGTTCGGCCACCCGCAGCGTGGTGAGCGGCGTGAAGGGCGACGGCTTGAGCACGATGGTGCAGCCCGCGACCAGCGCCGGGACGATCTTCTGGATCGCCATCATGATCGGGAAGTTCCACGGCACGATGCCGCCGACCACCCCCACCGGCACGCGCCGCGTGCGCGAGAGCCGGGTGTCGTCGTCTTGGTTGATCACATCGTCAAGCGTGAGCGTCGACTGAGCGGCGGCGAGGCCCGCCGCGCCGTAGATTTCCTGCTGCGCCTGCGCATGCGGCTTGCCCTGTTCGCTGGTCAGCAAGCGGTAGAGCTCGTCGGCATTCTCCTTGATCGCGGCGGCGATCCCCTGGACGACCTTCTGCCGTTCTTCGGCGGTGGTCTTCTTCCACTGGGTGAAGGCGCGGCGTGCAGCTGCAACAGCGCTGTCGAGTTCTTCCTTGCCGCAGGACGGCACGCGGCCGACGACCTGTTCGGTGGCGGGGTTGAGCACCTCCAGCCATTGGCCATTGTCGACCATCTTGCCGTCGATCAGGTTCTTGTAGTCGGTCATCGTCTCTCTCCTCGCACAAATCTGGGATTCGTCCCTTGACCTCACACTGTCGAAATTCGTTGCTCGATGCAACGGGTCTTGCGGTGCGGCTCCAAATTGGGGAGAGAGGCACCGAAGAGGAGAGCGATGCAAACCTTCGTGACCGAAGCGGTCGATTGGCCCGAAACCGCGCCTGCGCTGCGCGAACAGGTGCGCGCGCTGGTGGCCGCGTATGGGGAGCGCGATCCGGTACGGCGGGCAAACTCCTGGACCAAGGCAAACCCGCAGTTCAGCAAAAAGCTGGGCGAGGCCGGGCTGCTCGGCATGACGTGGCCCAAGGAATACGGCGGGCATGAACGCAGCCAACTCGAACGCTATGTCGTGATCGAGGAATTGCTTGCCGCGGGCGCACCGGTCGGCGCGCACTGGATTGCCGACCGGCAGAGCGGACCGCTGTTGCTGCGGCTCGGAAACGAGGAGCTGAAGCGCCGCTGGGTGCCCGCCATCGCGCGCGGCGAAGCCTTCGCCTGTATCGGATTGAGCGAGCCGAATTCGGGATCGGACCTCGCTTCGGTGCGCACCGCGGCCCGGCGCGATGGCGACGGTTGGGTGCTCAACGGCCAGAAAGTCTGGACCACCGGCGCGCATGTCAGCCATTTCATAATTGCGCTTGTCCGCAGCGAAGCGGGCAGCGAGCGGCAGCAGGGGCTGTCGCAATTCGTCATTCCGATGGACACGCCCGGGGTCAGCGTAAAACCGATCATCGACCTCACCGGCGCGCATGAATTCAACGAGGTGTTCTTCGAGGATGTGCGCCTGCCCGAAACCGCGCTGCTGGGGACCGAAGGCGAGGGCTGGAAGCAGGCCACTGCCGAGCTGTCGCTCGAACGCGCCGGGCCCGAACGCTACCTGTCCTCGATGGTGCTGTTCCTCGAACTCGTGCGCTATGCCGGTGCGAAACAGGACATGGCGTTGCAGCAGCTGATCGGTCGGCTGACGGCAGATGCCTGGACGCTTCGGCTGATGAGCGCGTCTGTCGCCACCAAGCTGGCGCGGGGCGAGGACCCGGCGCTCGAAGCCACCATGGTCAAGGACCTTGGCAATTCCTACGAGCAGGCGATCCCGCAACTGGTCCAGGCGGCTGCGGATCTTGGCGATACCGACGCCGCCACGCTGCGCGATGTCTGTTTCTACCTCTTGCAGGTCAGCCCCAGCTTTTCGCTGCGCGGCGGCACGCGCGAGATCATCAAGGGCATCATCGCCCGGGGGCTGGGGCTGCGATGAGCGATACCAGACGCATGCTGGCCGAAATGGTCGATCCGCTGTTCGCCGAACTGGGCCCTGCCGCCACGATCGAGCGCGACGGCAATCGGCTCGACGAACTCGGCCTCCCCGCGCTGCTGGTGCCCGAAGCGGATGGCGGGTTTGGCGGCAGCTGGATGGATGCGCTGACCGTCTTCCGGCTGGCGGGCTATCACGCGCTCGGGATCGACTTGCCCGACGCGATTATCGCGCGCGTGGCCGGGCGGCAAAGCGACCAGTGGTTTAGCCTGATGGCCTTTGCCCGCGCCGCGCAGATCGCCGGCGCGCTCGACGCCGCGCTGGCGCTGTCGGTCGCCTATGCCAATGAGCGTGTGCAGTTCGGCCGGCCACTGGGCAAATTCCAGGCCGTCCAGCAGTCGCTGGCGAGCTTTGCCTGCGAGGCTGCGGCGGCCAATTGCGCAGCGATGGGAGCGGCGCAGGCGCTCGATCGCGGGGACGCCGAATTCGAGCTTGCCGCTGCCAAGCTGCGCGCCAATCGCGCGGTCAAAGCGGGCACCACAGTCGCGCATCAAGTCCACGGCGCCATCGGGTTCACGCAGGAATACGGACTGCATCCGCTAACGCGGCGGCTGTGGCAATGGCGTTCCGAATTCGGCAATGACGCGCATTGGAGCGACAAGCTCGGTGCGCGCGTGATTGCGCGCGGCGCGGATGCCTTCTGGTCCGACCTCACCGCGCGCACCGACTAGGCCAGCGCGAGCACCCCGGTCAGGATATTGCGCACCAGATCGACTTGCCCGCGCGCTCCGGTCTTGGCGTAGATCTTCTTCGAATAATAGCGCGCGGTCTCGACGGTCAGACCGTGCGCCTGCGCGGCCTCGGTGATCGAGAGCCCTTGTGCCAGCGACCATGCCAGCCGCGCTTCGGCGGGGGTGAGATCGAACAGATCGACCAATTGTTCGTGCCGGTCCGCGCTCGATGACCGGTCGCCGCGCAGATAGACCACCGCAACGGCCTTGCCCTCGCCCGCCAGCGCATCGACCCGCATCGGCGCGACGAGAATATCGATCCACGGGTCCTGGCTGAGATTGATCGCACGCGGGCGGTGGCGCGGGTCGGTCGCCATCGCCCGGATCAGTGCCGTCAGCTGGCGATCGACCGCCGGGGAGCCGGGAACCAGCCGATCGTAGGGGCCGCGCCGCAGCGCACCCGTACGTTCGAGCAACCGTCCGGCTTGGGCATCAAGATCGACGATCCGGCAGCGCCGGTCCACCGCGATCCAGCCGAAATTCATCCGCCGAAAGGCTTCCGCGCCGACCGACGCGCGACCGCGTTCGCGTTCGAGCGCGGAGACGACCTGCAGCGCGACCCGAAGATGCGGCACCAGCGCCGATAGCAGGCTGGCGATCTCGGCGCCGGGCGCTTGGGGTGCGGCAACGCACAGCACGAGGTTAAGCTCGCCGCTTCCCACGCGCACCGCACGCAAGCCTCCTTCGGGATGGCCCAGTTCCTCCCCCGCATAGACCCGCGCCTCGCGCATATCGCTCTCTGCGAAAGCGCCGACTACGCCATCGGCCAAGGTGACAAGGCCCTCCTCGCCCGCACTACGGAACCGGATCGCCACACCGTCGGCGGTGCACACCCGCCGCAACTGGCGCAGGAAGGTCTGCCACATGGGCTGTTCGAACACGCCCGAATGGAGCGGCACGAGGAGTTCCGTCTCGCCGAGATTGGGGATACGCATGCGATCGCCTTACTACCTCCCAGATGGGAGGTCCATCCTTCGCATGGAGCGGTAAGCGGGGGGCAAGACTTGAGGAACCCCTTCATGACCGACCCCAAAACCCTGACCCATCTCCAGCGGCTAGAAGCCGAGAGCATCCACATCATGCGCGAAGTCGCCGCCGAGGCAGACAAGCCGGTGATGCTCTATTCGATCGGCAAGGACAGCGCCGTGATGCTGCACCTCGCCAAGAAGGCCTTCTACCCCTCGCCCCCGCCCTTCCCGCTGATGCATGTCGATACGACCTGGAAATTCCAGGACATGTACAAGCTGCGCGAGAAGGCAGCGCGGGACGCCGGGATGGACCTGATCGTCTATCAGAATCCCGAGGCCGAGGAGCGCGGGATCAATCCCTTCGATCACGGCCCGCTGCATACCGACATGTGGAAGACCGAAGGGCTCAAGCAGGCGCTCGACAAGCACGGGTTCGATGCCGCCTTCGGCGGTGCGCGGCGCGACGAGGAAAAGAGCCGCGCGAAAGAACGCATCTTCTCCTTCCGCACCGCGACGCATGGCTGGGACCCGAAAAACCAGCGCCCCGAGCTGTGGAACATCTACAACGCGCGCAAGAAGAAGGGCGAGAGCATTCGCGTCTTCCCGCTGTCCAACTGGACCGAGCTCGACATCTGGCAGTACATCATGGCCGAGAATATCGAGATCGTGCCGCTCTATTTCAGCGCCAAACGCCCGACCTACGAGCATGAGGGCGGGCTGTTCATGGCCGACGACCTCGAGCGGCTCGAGAAGGTAATGGGGTACCGGCCCGAGATTACCGAACGCTCGATCCGCTTCCGCACGCTGGGCTGCTTCCCGCTGACCGGCGCGGTCGAGAGCGAGGCAGCCACCTTGCAGGAAGTGGTGCAGGAAATGCTGCTGACCACCACCAGCGAACGACAGGGCCGCGTGATCGACAAGGACGCGGGTGACGCGTCGATGGAGAAGAAAAAGCAGGAGGGTTATTTCTGATGACCGATCCCATCTACAAGACCGACGCGCTGATTGCCGACGATATCGAGGCCTATCTCGAGCAGCACCAGAACAAGTCGATGCTGCGCTTCATCACCTGCGGCAGCGTGGACGATGGCAAATCGACGCTGATCGGCCGCCTGCTCTACGATTCGAAGATGATCTTCGAAGACCAGCTCGCCGCGCTCGAGAACGACAGCAAGAAGGTGGGCACGCAGGGGCAGGAGATCGACTTCGCCCTGCTGGTCGACGGGCTTGCCGCCGAGCGCGAGCAAGGCATCACGATCGATGTCGCCTATCGCTTTTTCGCGACCGAGAAGCGCAAGTTCATCGTCGCCGACTGCCCGGGACACGAGCAATATACCCGCAACATGGTGACCGGTGCCTCGACCGCCGATTGCGCCGCGATCCTGATCGATGCGCGCAAGGGCGTGCTGGTCCAGACCAAGCGCCACAGTTTCCTGTGCCACCAGCTCGGCATCAAGAACCTGGTGCTGGCGGTCAACAAGATGGACCTGATCGATTACGACCAGACCAGGTTCGACGCGATCGTCGCCGATTACGCGGCCTTCGCCAAGAGCATCGGGATCGAGACCTTTACCGCCATCCCGATGTCGGGCCTTGCGGGCGACAACATCACCACGCGCTCGGAAAATACCAGCTGGTACGATGGCCCGGTGCTGATCGACCACCTCGAGACCATCGAGGTCAACAACACCGCCAACCAGGCCAAGCCTTTCCGCATGCCGGTGCAATGGGTCAATCGCCCCAATCTCGACTTCCGCGGCTTCTCCGGCCAGATCGCCACCGGCACCGTCAAGCCGGGTGACGAGCTGCGCTCGCTGCCGTCGGGCAAGACGAGCACGGTCAAGTCGATCGTGACCATGGACGGCGATCTCGACGAAGCCGTCGCGGGCCAGTCGGTGACGATCACGCTCGCCGACGAAATCGACTGTTCGCGCGGCGACGTGCTCGCGGCCGCGGACAGCCCGCCCGAAGTCGCCGACCAGTTCGAGACGACCATCGTGTGGATGGACGACGAACCGCTCGTCGTCGGGCGCGCCTATTGGCTCAAGCTTGGCTCGCAAATGGTCAGCGCGACCGTGGCCGAGCCCAAGTTCGAGATCGACGTCAACAATCCCTCGGGCTCGGGATCGCACCTCGCCTCGCAGACGCTGCATCTCAACCAGATCGGCGTGTGCGAGATCACCACCGACAAGCGGATCGTGTTCGATCCCTATACCGACAACCGTGCGCTGGGCGGGTTCATCCTGATCGACAAGATCACCCACCATACGGTCGGGGCGGGGATGCTCCACTTCAGCCTGCGCCGCAGCCAGAACGTCCATTGGCAGGCGACCGACATCACGCGTGACCATCATGCCGCGATGAAAAACCAGACGCCGCGCGTGCTGTGGTTCACCGGGCTGTCGGGGTCGGGCAAATCGACCATCGCCAACGAAGTCGAGAAGAAGCTGGCGATCATGAACCGCCACACCTTCCTGCTCGATGGCGACAATGTCCGCCACGGTCTCAACAAGGATCTGGGCTTTACCGAGAGCGACCGGATCGAAAACATCCGCCGGATCGGCGAGGTGGCCAAGCTGATGACCGATGCGGGGCTCATCGTCCTCACCGCCTTCATCAGCCCCTTCCGGGCCGACCGCAAGTTGGTGCGCGACATGATCGATAGCGGCGAGTTCATCGAAATCCATGTCGATACGCCGCTGGAAGTGGCCGAGGCGCGCGATGTGAAGGGGCTCTACAAGAAGGCCCGCGAAGGCAAGCTCAAGAACTTCACCGGGATCGACAGCCCCTATGAAGCGCCGGAGGACCCAGAGATCCGGGTCAACACGGTCGAGATGTCACCGGAAGAAGCCGCCGATTATATCATCGGCAAGATCCTCCCGCTGAAATAAGACAAAGGGGCGCCACACGGCGCCCCTTTTCATTTCAGGACCAGCTGCCCGGCAGGGTCCGGATGGCTGACGGCTTGGCTCAATTGCGCAATTGCGCGCCGCCATCGCCGACAATCGCGAACGCCGACCAGTAGAACGGATGCGAGGTTTCGCTCTGGTCCATCAGCCGGCCCTGCGACTGGCGCATGGCTTCGGCCAGCGAGGTCCCCGGCGCGACTGAAAAGAAGCCGTCGATCAGACGGTTGGTCGCGTCGTAATCGTCCGGAACCGGCCAGTGGCTGGCAACGACGGTCCTGCCGCCCGCACCGACGAACGCACGGACCAATCCATCGAGGGCAAACCCGCCGCCGCTGACGCCCGCTTCGCGTGTAGCGCCGAGCGTCGCCTCTCCCGCCGTGTCGCAGGCCGAGAGAATGACCAGATCGGCATCGATCTTGAGGTCGAAGATTTCCGCGAAGGACAGCAAGCCATCGGACTGCTCGTCGCCGAACGAGGTCAGCAGCGCCGGGCGCGGCGGGCATTCGGGCTGCGGTGCGGTCACGAGGCCGTGCGTGGCGAAATGGAGGATGCGATACTGGTCGAGATCCTCCATCCCGAGAACCGCGGTATCGGTGAAGGTGTCACCGGTAACGATCCGCTCCTGCGCGGTACCCGCACCCAGGCTGCGCGAAGCCGCGTAAAGCTCGTCGGCCTTGATCGGGTAGTCCCAGATCGACGGGGCCCACAGGCAGTCCGCGCCTCCGGCCAGCGCCGCACGGGTGCCGAGCGTCCCGCGCTCCTGGGTCAGCGGCGTGTTCTCGCCGAATCCGATATATTCGCGAACCGCGGAGGACCCGGGAGCCCGGCGGACATCGCGGAAGGCCGAGGGGGAAACGGTGGTCGTGATCCTGACATCGCGCCCCAGCCAGTTGGTCCCGGTGAAATCGTAATCGTCGCCGCCCTGCGCGATCCGCTCGACATAGCGATCGACGCTGGCGTCATCGGCGACCAGCAGGTTCGCGGGCAGCCGCAGCATCGCGCCATCGGGTTCGAATACGAGATGTTCGAGCGCCTTGACCTCGCCATCGACGGGTTCGAGCAGTGCCTTGTACAGCGCGCGCGATTTCTCGATGTCGAAGGGAAAGGTCAGCGTCTGCCCGTTCTCGACATAGGCGATGGTGGCGCGCAATTCGTCCACCTCGGCCTCGAGCGCCTCGGGATCGACTCCGGCGCGATAGGCGCGCGCCATCTCCGACGTGGCGAAGATGGCGAAGGTCGCGCCGTCCAGCGTCGCCAGCTTGAGATAGCCTTCGCCCGGCCGCAGCGTCTGCTGCAATTCCTCCAGCGTGACACGGCCATCGGACACCGCGCGGAAGCGGGGGTATTCGCCCAGGCTGTCCTGGATCGACAATTGCTGCGTCTCGAGCTGCGCGAGCGCCGCGCGCTGCGCGGTCAGCCGTTCGGCAACCAGCGGATCGGTGGCCGCCTGCCCTTCGAGCAGCGCCACGCGATTGCGCAATTGTTCGACCGAGCGTCCGACGTTCACGGCCTTGCGGAACAATTGCGAGGCTTCGTCGCTCCCACCCGATAGCTCGCGCGCGAGCACGGCCTGGGTTTGTGCCAGGCCCGGGCGTTGCAGCAGCTGGCTGGCAAGGAACATGTCCGCCGCAGCCTCCGCTCCGCCATCCCCGTCGCTGGTCAGCAGGTCGAAGAACGGCACCAGCAAACGGCGCAAGGCGGGCGCGGGCTTGCCCTGCGCATCGCCCACCAGATCGCGGTAGGCAGCGAGCGCTTCTTCGGTCCGCCCGCTGCGCGCCAGATAGCCGGCAAACTGCGCCTTGCTGCTTAGCAGCGCGGGGGAATTGGGGTAATTGGTCTCAAGCAGCGCGATCGCCTGGCCATGATAGGCCTCGGCGGCGCCGGCGTCGTCCTTGTCCTCGGCCAGATCGGCCAGTTCGCCCAGCACCTGCGCGCGCAGCCACAGGATCGAGCGGACCGAGCCGGCCCGAACACCCGCCAGGCCGGTATCGGCATCGGCCAGGCGCTGCCCGGCTTCACCCTTGCGTCCGAGCAGGCGCAAGGCGGTGGCTGCAAGATAGTCGGTCTGCCCGTCGAGCAGATCGGCACGCTCGAGCGCGGAGAGCCCGCCGACATCGTCCAGCGCGCTCGTTTGTTCGGCCGACAGCCGCGCGGCCAGCGCATCGCTGATTTCCAGCCCCGCCAGCGCATCCTGCGACGTCGCTCCGGCGGCGAGCGGGCGCTCGATAATGTCAAGCGCCACCTGCGGCGCCCGGGCATTCAGCGCATCGATCGCCTCGTAATTGCGCAGCAGGCGCGCCAGCACGGGATCCCCGCCAACCTGCCCGCGCACGCTTGCGAAACCTCGCGAGGCTTCGGCAAAATTGCCGAGATTCGACTGTAGGAGCGCGGCATTGAGACGTGCTTCGAGCGCATTGTTGCCTTCGGCAGTGGTGGCGGTCGCGGCGAAGAATTCGGCGGCTTCGGCGAAATCGCCGCTGTTGCTGCGGCGGTAGGCTTCGGCGATCACCGCATCCGAGGCGAGCGCGCGCGCCTGGGCGCGGGCAAAGGCGACCGCGTCCCCGGTTTCGGTGAGCGGGATCTCGACATTGCCCTGGACGGGGCGGTCGTTGACCAGCGTGGCGATCCCCAACCGCACGGCATCGGAATAGGCCGCGATGGCTTCTCCGGCGTAGAGCCGCCCGCCTACCTCGCCGGCCACAAGGATACGCCGCGTCCCCAGATCGCTATCGCTGCAGGAAAAGCTTTGGCTGTCGCCCAGCGCGTCGGGCACGGCGGTTCCGTCGCCTTCGCGGCACTCGGCCGAGGGGAGGAACCGCGCCGGTGCAGCCGTGCCTTGCGCATCGCGAAGGACCCATAGCGTGCCCACGGGGGCTGCGGCATCGCGGCAGACGATCGTATATCCGCGGTCGAACAGTCCGGCACCCGGCTGCGGCGGCATGATCTGTGCTTCGCACAGGCCGTTGGCCCCGATCGGGAAGGTGTCGCTATAGCTGACCGGACGCTCGCCATTCTGCGCTGCAACGGGCTGGAGCGGGGCCGAGAGCATCACTGCCGCTGCGCTGCATGCCGCGATGGCGGTCCAGGTTTTACTGCGCATCGGAATCCTCCGCGGTTTCGTCGTCCTGCTCGGCGGCTTCTTCGCCCGCGCCATAGAGCGCAATATCGCCGCCGCTGGCGACCGGATCGTCGATCGCACCCTGTTCGCCGATCAGCGAGGCGCTGAGCAACCCGGGGAAATCGGCGCCGAACTCGACATTGCTGTCCTGTTCGCTCTGCTCGACCGGAGCGGCCGCGATTACTGCGGTGGTCGTTACCGCAGCCTGGGGCGCCTTGTCGTCGATCTCCTCAAGCACCTCTTCGCGCGTATCGGGCGGCGGCGGTTCGACCCCGGCGCATTGCGCTGTGTTGATCGCGCAATCGTTCAATTGCGACGCGTCGGTGTAGGTCGTGACCAGTCCGTCGTCATTCTCTTCGGTATGGAAATCGACCTGGGTGAAGAACTCCTCGCCGGTCACGAAACTGCCATCGCCGTTTAGCCTGCGGCCGTAGGCAAATACATCGAGTGCCCCGCCTGAGGGGGTCTGCTGGTCGTCATTGGCGAAGCTGGCGATCGCCAGATCTCCAGTGACGGTAATGCCCGCCGGGGCCTGGCTCGTTCCCGTATTGCGAACCAGCAGGCTGCTGCCGACCGCGAGCAGGACATCGCCGGCGCGCAGATAGCCGAGCGGGTCGGAACTGCCCGCGGCGGCGGTCGCGAGCAGTGCGTCTCGCCCGGCAAAGCCGACGTCGCCCCGAAGCTGCGCGATGGTTTCCGCATCGGCCATCCAGAAGTCGTTGCCGAAGAAGCTGAACCGACCGGTTGGATTGTCCTGCGAATCGACGATCCCGATCCCGCCGGGGGTCACGATTTCCAGCCGCTGCGCCAGGATGGACAGTTCATCGGTCGGGGCCGCGTCGACATAGGCAAGTATGCCTTCGACGCGGACCACTCCGCCTGCGCCGATAAACACATTGGCCACCCCATCGTCCAGCGAACCGAAGATGGTCGTGTCACGGATCAGCAGATCGTCCGACGCCATACCTTCGAAAGAGGCGCCGAAATAGGCGGCGCTCGCATCGATCCGCCCAAGCTCGGCCTGGGTAAGCGTGTAACCCTCGGTATCGCCAGTTCCGCCAAGCACGGTCATCGCGTCATTGCCGAACACGACGAGATTGAGGAACTCGGCCCCGATCCTTGCGCCTGCGAGAATGTCGAGTTCGCTGGAAAGGATGAACACATCCTGCCCGCCGAAGCCGATCTGGTCGTCATTGTCGCCGTCGATGGTGACAGTGCCCGCGGTCGAGATATCGATAAGCGCGGTGGGAGCGCCGATGCTCGGTCCGCCGATCAGCCCGCCGTTCGCGGTGACGATGTCGAGATCGCCGGTGAGCTCGAACTGCGCCGATCCCGTTATCGGGATCGCGCCGCCCGCAGCACGGATCAGGGAGGCATCCCCCGCGCTGGCGCCGACTGCGCGGGCGACAAGCTGGTCGAGCGCAATCGTCCCGCCATTGGCGATGATTTCGAACGCCCCGGCGGTTTCCGCGCCAAGCGCTTCCAGCCGCAGGAAATCCGCCTCGATAGCAGCTTCGGCGGTTGCCAGGACCTGGACCAGGCCGCCGATTGCGTCACCCGATCGCACACCTGCTGCGTCGAAGCCGCCGATCCCGTTGGCGGTGAGCGTTGCATTCCCGAAGGACAGGCTGCCACCGTCCCGGCTGCGCGCATAGGCCAGACCGCCGGTTCCACTGCCGCCATCGCCGTCAGCCGACTCGCCTCCGGTGGCGCTCGCATCGAGAGTGGTCGGGCCCGCGAGGGTCGCAGCGCCTTCCCGTACATCGATGAAGGAAGTTCCGCCTGTCGCATCCCCGCCGACAGCCCCGGCCCCGCCGTTCGCGAAGGAATTGAGGACGACCCCTCCGCCAACCGTGAGGATAGCGGTGCCC
>JGI24523J20078_1000106_pt1 | contig 26516 bp, 37 predicted proteins | sample LinPmetageLP48_FD_20078 | JGI IMG/M metagenome (IMG submission 20078) | reverse complement strand
CTCATTTGATCAGTGTAATCTGCTGCAAAAGAACCTCTAAAAAATTCAGGCCAACCTTGTGTAAAGGTTCGGTCATGATGTTGATATTTTAATTCACCATATGGATCAACTCCAACATGCAGGTAGTTATTTTTTACATTGTCCATGATAAGTTTAGAGCCATAACCTTGACGTACACCTATCTCACAACTGTAATAACCTCTACAATCAAAGTCTTTAGCCCACTTCGTAAGGAGTTCATACTCCTTACCATCACCCTCGATTGTCATTTTTCATCCTCTTCATTCTTTTCATTTCAGAATAAAGTTCTTGCATTTGAAATTGAGTGCAGTTCATTGCAAAAAAAGCTAACTCATCTCTCATACCTTTTTGTTGTTCGTGTGCTCTTGCTTTGTTTTCACTTATAACTTCAAAGTGTTCATCTCTTAGTTCAGCCATTGCTATTCCTTTCTTCTATTTTATCTCTAAAATATTTAGTTGCTTTCATTCTTATGTACTCATGATCAAAGCCAGCAAACGTACATACCGCCTTAAAATCTGCGTTAGGTTCAGTAAACCATAGTCGTGACGATTCAGCGTAATTGCTGTAAGACATTCCATAAGATTTAAAACCTTTACCCATTGCATCCTCAAGAGCTACTATCAATACGTTTCTCCATAAAGATTTAACAGGGTCTCTGTGTTCTCCTGTTATATTAAGAGCTCTTAGATTTAAGTTTTCCATTAAGCTTCTTAACTTTCTCTTCAACTAACATTCTTATTACTTGTGCTCTAGACAGAGTGACCCCTGGTGCCAGAACCTTTGCTAACTTATCAATATTACCATAACAGGTATGATCGACAGCTAGACTTTTATATTTACTTATATCAGTCATTAGTATATCCTTTCATTATTATATATAATCATATAGGATTATTATATTTATTTACAAGGTTGTCAATGAAATTTTTTTTAACCATATTCGTGTGTTCAGTAGTTAATCAAAACTGTGCTGAAGTTCCACCATCAAAACATGATTATAAACGTCTATATAGTAGTCATTATGAATGTATACAAAAAGGACTCGGTGAGTCTTATTCTATTATTTACGATAACGAACTTTTTGAAGAACCTGTTGTGGAGGCTTTAGAATTGTATCCTAAGTTTTATTGTGAGAAGGTTGAAAATTACCAAGAAAGCGAACCAACTGAAACCATTCCTCCCGTAACGCAGGATCTTTAGTCTTATTATTTCATAAACATTTGTATTGATACTCTAGGTATAATTGGACTTAACACGGGATTAACTTTATGTTGAAATGGAGATTTTATTATTACTAAAGAATTACCTACTATAGGTATATAACCATGACCATTTTCTGATTTAAACATTAGTTCTCCACCAAACTGAGTATTCCATTTGTTGTTAATATAATATGTTGCTCCGTATTTCCAATTACCATCATTATGCCAATTAATACCTGCTCCTTTTTCCATGTAATGAATATTACTAGTAATGCTTTTAAAATTTTTTAATTGATAAAATTGATTATGTTGAGTCAGAGTTTTTAATTTTTCAAATGGAGGATAATTTTGTACACCTACTCTTTTTGGAGGAACTATATTATTTATTAAATCTTCTGACCATATACCTTTAGAAGTATGTAGATTTATCTTTTTACGTTCTTTAAATATAGAATCATGAATTCCTTTATAGGTAGGATAGTCTAAAAAATTTTGTATCCATAACAATTTATCGTGAAAGTTAAATGCTAGGTTCATTCGCTTTTATAATTTTTATTTAACTAATCAATAAATATTCCAACAGAAATACGCCAATAAGGTAAACCTATTTTTACAGGCATTGCATCATGTAGTTTATTACCAGGAAATAAAACAAAATTACCTGGTTTAAATTTAATTGTTTTATCTTCAATTTGTAATTCTCCTCCCCAACTATCTTCCCAATCAGGTGTTAAGAATCCAACTATAACATGTTTATATTTTCTATGATCATGGAAATGAAATTTACTTGAATTATGCTGTGCATTCAAAGTAATATGTTTAATTTTATAACTACCTAAATCAAATTTTTTTTCTTTTTTAAGATGACTATTAATTGATGATACAATCCCTGAAAAAAATCCAAACCAATATTCTTGATAAACAGTATCTTCAAAAGATACTTCAAAAGTTGGATAAAAATTACTAAGTATATCATCTCCATACGTAGTATTAATCTTCCAATTATTATTTAATAATTGTTTATAAAAATGTTTAACTTCATATCCATTTAAAACATTGTCTATTTCATAAACGTTTGACATGTTAACCTTTACCTTGGCCTTTGTAACGTCGTGTACGTTTTTGCCTTTTCTCATTTTTATTTAGAGATTTTTTATGTTTGCGAGGCCCACGTTTTTTAGGCTTATCTCTTGTCTCGAATGATTTAAATTTTCTCGCCATTTTGTTTTATTAATTCTTTATCTCTTTCATTTAATTTTAAGTATCTTATACTTCCATTTATGTGTTGTCTAGTGTCACTTCCACAATTAACACACCTATAATACTCTGAAACTATTGCTACTAGTATTGTCTCTTCTCGACACTCTTCACATACACCATGAACAGTATCTATATTATTAAATGTTTTAAATTTATTCGACAACTTTGCCGCCTTTCCATTTCATATCTGGTAAGCCTTCAGTGTATCGTTTACCATCAAAAGTTAAAACTTGTTTTCTATTTGAACCTGATTCGTGATAAGATATGTGGACCCAACCCCCTGCAGGATCGTCTTTGTCAAAAAATTCCATGATCAATTGGTCAAAGTCAACGTTGTTTTGTAACCAGTAAGCTGTCTGAATGTTGGGCACGCCAAATATTTCTAGGTCGACCGCCTGGCCCTTCGCGTGCTGCGATGTNTTTTTGCTGCCGATTGCTTCACAAAGCGCCTCTGAACGATAGCCGCTGGTGATTGTCACAGCCTTGTCGAAATGTGCACGTAGTGGTTCTAAAATTTCGTAACAAAGATCGCCTAGACTTTTAATTTCTCCTGATCCTGGTGTATTGTCTATACCTTTACGTGTCGCTGTCATCGACTTGGTCATCTCTTTAAGAGTAAAGTGTTTACTGAGCTGCATTTAGTTTAATATTAACTTTTTAATTGATAAAGATCCATCTATATTTTTTTCCACCTCTGCCATAGATTTTATGCATTGGTGATGTATATTATTTCCTGTTTCAGTTCTCTTGGCATATCTTTTTCCTTTTAAGCACATTGCCATTGAATGTTTACCTGTATCAGGATCAATCTGAATTCTGTGTTCTTTGATTTCTCCGTTAATAATCATAAGAAGAGCTACGACTTCTAAAATCATTTAATAAGCCTTTCCATTTTCTCTTACTTTATCTTTTAATGCTTCGATATCTTTTAATGCTTTATCTAATTGTTCACTTAAAAATTCTATGTTGACTTTGTTTGTCATATTCATCTCTTGAGTTTTTTCCATTTTCTCTACGGATTTATATAAATCTTCCAATAAAAAATGTTGTTCCTGGTCTACAGGGACTTGCTCAGATTTTTTAAGTAAATCATTTTCAAACAACTCACGTGAAGTCTCCAACGATACTAATCTTGAAGTTAGTTCTGTGTATGCAAACACGCCAGCCACAACGCCTGCGATTATCATGAGCATGTTCTTGACCGGCATGCTTACAGAAGTGTTTTCAGATATTTTCATCTTACAATTTTATCACCCATAAGTTTGATGTTAGGATTTTTTTCTTTGTAATCATCTTTGATTGAATCCCAGTAACTTCCATCAGGTTTAATAATTTTATCATCAGGAATAACTATACCAGAACATTTAGAAACCAAAAGTTTGAAGTTAGGATTTCTGCTTAAAGTGGGGTTTTTATTGACTTTTCCGCACATTTTCATCAACTCTAACTGCTGTTTTAGTTCCATATTTTCTTGTTGAACAGCTTTAAATTCATCAGTGCAGGCTGAACCTAAATAGTGTCTCCAAGTTAATCTTAAGGACCTATCATCAGAAGGACTAGTATAATTATTATCGGAATTAAAATGCCTATAACTGTTTTCTGAATCTCTTTGTTCGACTGATAAGCTGAGATCACCAGTGCTACAAGTATTAGTGCCATTATTAAGATACTCATTTCTAGGATGTGCAGGTTTTATAAAACATAACAACACAAATAAAACAATTAATACACCTGTAAAATAATAATTCATCCTGGCTATCTCCATAATACATCCTAATAATTAATTTCCCGGTTGAGATCTTTGATGTCATAACTGTGTTCTCTAACTTGATCAGCTAATTGTCTATATAAATTTTCTGCCATCTGCCATGTTGCTTCAGCTGATGAGAGTCTTGTGTTTATACCAGTAAGATTTTTTTGTAATTGAGTAACATCTCTTTCAAGATTTGTTAGTCTTCGTTCATTGGAATTAATAGTGTCTGTAAGATTAACAATATAACGTACACCTGTAAATGTCCCGACTAATACGGAAGCTACTACAGGTATCATTACTATATTTTTTTTTAATAAATCTACTAGGTTCATATTGCATCCTTATGTCAACCAACTAATAATTTTCTCCCACCACTTGTTCCCTGGTGCCTGACTCAAACTGCAATCACAGTGAGCACATTTGTTAATACCTTCGTGAACGTGACGTCTTAACATGTGTCCACAAAGATCACACATCTTTGGTAGTGATGGTTGTTTAATCATTTTATTAAAATATTACTGCGCCAAGTACAAAAGATACCACAGCGATTACGATTTCAGTTCTGTTATGTAGTTGCCATAACATAAATTTCTCTAATTTTAAGATTGATTGTTGCTTAATCACTTCTTTGTATTTACTTATCATCATCATCCTCCAAGTTTCTCAGCTTATAATCGTAGCTACCTTCTTCATGTTCATCGGTAATCCACTTAGCTGAATTTTCTACGGAGTATATTTTACTCGTAACTAGTCTATTGATCAAGGTTTTATTTAGGTCTGTACCCATTGAAGCATCAAACATTTTTAACCTATTATTAGGCTGTATTGCGTAGTTTCCATCTTCTAATTCAAGAACATGGCCACACTTATGTTGATCAGGTTTTTCTGCATAACCGAAATTTAATTCGTTAAAGTCCCCTGCACACCAATCTATTGTAAATAAATACTTACCTTTACGTTTTACCTTACGTCTAGATATGTATTGCATAGTAGAACCAGCTAATTCATAAAAAGTTGTAACACTTACATTATAACTAAAACTGTCCCACATAACTATTTCGTCAAGTGGTAATTCTTTTACACCAGGTTTTTTACAAAAAGCTGATATAGGTGCTCGCCACCATATACCACCATCTTCCATTAAGAAATGAAACATAGGAACTCTGTTTGGAATAGAACTAAAACCAAATATTGAACAGTCAAAATATTTATCGTGTGAATCTTTTTGATCTCTTAAAAAATTACCTCTTACGTAACACTCTATTACTGGTATGTTTGCATTTAGATAAGCCATAATTATTTCATTTCTCCATTTTTGTAATTACAAGAGCTATCAAATAATTTATAATTACAGGTCAACTCTTCTCCAATGTTTATATCTCTTAATGCATACCCTTCATTGTCAATGTTAGGGCTATCACTATGATTTATATAGTTTGTATTTCCTAGCTCTAACACTAATAGATTAGAATCTAAATCATAATTATATGCATGGTTGTTAAAATGTTTTTGTATAGAGTATTCTAAATTTTTTAAGTTATCTTTTTCAACTATACAATCAAGTCCAGGGATAATTTTAGATATTAAAATTTTTTCTTTTATAAACTCATCGGCAAACACACCTATTCCATGTATTTTACTTTTATCTAAATATGTATTGACTATTAACATTATTCCTCTTTTATGTTACCCCAATTTGGTCCTGATTCATAGTCAACCTTATTAGGAATTTGTAGTTTAACTGCCGTCTCCATTATTTTTATAATGTCCTTAGAGTTATCATTTTCTCCAAGAGGAATAGATATATCAAGCTCATCGTGTATCTGTATATGCGGTGTGATGCCTTCTTTATAGAGTTCTAACATAGCTTTTTTTGTCATGTCAGCAGCACTACCTTGAATTAGTTTGTTTAATGCTTTGTAAGTAAAAGCTCTACGATGACCATTTTCATGCCAATAGTTTGTTTTAGGATTACCATCTTTGTCTTTAATAATATTTCCTTCGTCATCTAATTCATGTGGCCCCATTGCTTGAAGTTCTAACATTCTTTCATGATCTTGTGCAGGGACAAATGTACCCCAACTACTACCTTTAAGTATTGGTTCGTATTTTGGAAATCTACATTTTCTATTTAAGATAGTTTTAATTCTACCTTGATCTTGAGCAGCACTCATTAATTGATTTGTTAATTGTTTTACAAACGGAACTTTACCATGATAGGTATCAAATAACTCTTTTGCTTTGTCTTTAGATACACCAAGCTCTGCTTCTAGTTTAGCTTTACCCATTCCATAAAACAAACCAAGGTTAATTACTTTAGCTTGACTTCTTGGAATCTTTGCCATGTCTGCAACAGTTTGGTGAAAGTCTGCTTTAGGATCATTATCATATGCATCAGCAATTTTATTAACAGAAGCTAATCCAAATCTTAATGCATACTCTGTAACTAATCTTGGTTCCTGTTGCGAGTAGTCAAAGGTACCCCACTTGCAACCTTCTTCAGGTAAAAATAAACTTCTTATCAAAGGTCCTGTTTTTGGATCCTTAGCTGGAATCTGTTGTAGGTTAGGATTAGAATAACTAAATCTACCTGTAACGGTACCTCCATCATCAGATCTAATTTGATTTATCTCTGCATGAATTCTACCATTATGTTCGTGTCTTAAAATTGTATCAATGAATGTTGTATTAACCTTGTTTATTTTTCTAGCTTCTGCTATCATTTTAATTACAGGATGCTCATGATTAGAAAGGAAATTTTTTGTAAATGAAGGTGCACCAGTTTTTACTGTTTTTTCAAAAGGTAGTTTCAAATGTTCAAAGACTTTTTGAATACTACGTGCAGCCCATATTTGAGTTTCTACTCCTGTCTCTATTTTTACTTGGTGGATTAATCTTTCTTCTTGTGTTGTTAATTCCTTTTTTAATTGATTGGCTCTTGTCACGTCTACCCTCACCCCTAGGAAACGCATATCAACTAGGCAAGGAAAAAGATCAGTCTCTAAATTAAATATATCTTCACAGTCTTCTTCTATCAATAATTTTTTTACATATTGCCAAAGTTTAAAAGTTAGTTCAGCATCTTTTTCAGCATAAGCTCCTACTTCACTTGCAGGTAATTTCCACATCTCTGCTTTTGGATCAAGTCCTCTAGATTTAGCTGCTTCATTTAAAGCTTTTTCATTCTTACCTTCGTTTAAATAAAACCATGACAATGCATTTAATGTATATGCAAATCTATTCTCATCTAAAACTGAACATGCAATCATAGTATCTACGATTAAACCATTGATTTTTATACCTAAATTACGTATCCAACATACGTCATACATTGCATTATGAAATATTTTTGTAGCTGGACATTCACAAATATCTTTAAACCATTCTAAAGTTTTAGCTCTATTCATGTTAGGTCCTTCACCATGTGCTATGGGAAAATACCATTTGTCATTAAACGTAGCAACAGCAATACCAACAACTTCACCTACACCTGTAACTGCACCAGATCCTTTTGATTTTAAATTAGGATCACGTGTTTCTAAGTCAATTGATATCTCATCATAACTTCTTAGATCAGGATATTCTGTAGGCTGCACCCATTCTGTTTGTGTTAGGTATTTAGGTATCTTCATTTTTTCTTTTTGTCTTTCATTGTTTTAATTTCTAATTGACAGTAATGAATTATCTTTTCTAAATCTTGTATTCCCGCTTTGTTTAAATAACGACAAACATATTTTACAACACATCCTTGAAAGAAAGATAAACCATTTTTTGAAATAAATTCATAGGGCTGAATGGTAAAGTCTTTGTAATGAGATCCTCCAATTTGCTTGTCTTGTGGAAATATATTATCCCAATCATCTTTATGCGTCATAGTTTGCTTCTCTTTTTTCATATAACTTTTTTAAATTTTTTAAAAATCCTTCTTCCCATACCCAGAATCTATCAGTGTATGATTCCATATTACCTGGCATTCCAACATAAGAATATGAACGATCTTTTTTAAGCCATGATCTAGGTACCCACATCTCAACAGGATCTAAAAATTTTTTAAATTTTTTGTACACTTTATTATACTTTGTACTTTTAACTTTATTTACTTTTATTAAAACAGCTTTCGGTGTTTTTCTTAATACATCAAATTCAATTTGTCTGTGAAAAAATGTACTCATAGCGGATACTCCTTTATTTTCTTTTTAGCTTTCAGTTTATATAAATTATTTCTTGCTCGTGTTACTCCCACGTACCATACTCTATGCTCTTCATCTTGTTTGTCAACACTTAGACTAATACCTTTTTGTACTTTAGCACCTTGATGCAAAGATAGTATTACATTATCTTCTTCACCACCTTTTATTGCATGAATAGTTGACAACCATATTCTTGCATTTTCATAAAGTTTTTCACCCCCAGAAATTATATTTCGAATGTAAAGTATTTCTTTCTGATCAGCTACGAAAATGTCGTACCAATTTTTTTCAGGATTCCAATTGCCATTGGGAATATATTCTCTGACGTCATTTATTTCTTTTTCTCCAAGCTCACCTTCTCTTATCCATTTAGTATATGCCATAGCTCCATTATAAATACCTACATTAAAACTTTTACCTTTGTTACTTTGATAATAAATATTTTTACTTTTAAGTTCTTTCATTATGTCTAACAAATTACTTTTAGTTCTTGTTAAGATTAACCACTTACCTTTTGTAAGATCAACTTGTCCTAAATTATTGATGTGAGACGCAAAGCCCTCTTGCGCCCGCGGCAGGTATTCTTTGTGTTTCCTGATGCCTGATATACGGCTTACGGCTATTTGAGATTGTTCTTGTACTGCTCTTGATACTCTTCTCGAATACCTTAAAACACGTTCATTTGCAGGCTCTTTTATGAATCTGTTGACGTCAGCTCCAGCCCAAGCGAATATAGCTTGGTCGTCATCACCAGCTAAATACATATCATCACAGTTCTCTCTTAACTTATCATACAGTTGCCATTGCAATGGAGATAAGTCTTGGGCTTCATCAATAAAGATAGCTTTTAGTTTTGGAATCTTACCGGAGCTTATAACTTTTTTAATTAGATCATTAAAATCTAATAGATGCATTTTCTTTTTATATTCTTGTAGATTTATATAGATGTGATTTAAAGTATGCCAGTCTATATTTTTTCTATCATGCTCGTTAAGATCAAACTCTTCTCTTATAGTTATATCCTTGTTAATAGCTTTACCTATCATTTGAAAATAAGGATTATTGCAAGTTAAAAAATGTGTTTCTTCATCATTGTATTTATCAGTAAAGTTAACTCTTACATTTAATTTTTTACCTAAAGCTTCGTAATGATGTGGTTGAATGATAGCACTTTCATTTAAATTTAATAAATGAAAACAAAATGCATGAAGTGTTTGAAAATATGGAACCTGCTTTTCATCTACACCAATTCTATTTCTAGCTTCTTTCGCAGCTTTCTTTGTAAAAGCAAAGTAACCTATCTTGTGATAAGGTGTGCCTGTTCTTACATAAGCATTAACTCTTCTAATTAATCTAAAAGTTTTACCTGTCCCAGGTGGGCCATATATTTTAATAGGTTTTTTCATTAAACAATGTTTTGTTTATCTTCTATTGTTATTTTCTCTTCTGGTATTTCTTCTTTCATTAAATCATCAGCAGGCATTTTAATACACCTGACTGGTGGAAATGATTTTTCACTTTCTCCTTTTGGAAATCTTTTTTGAAATCCAAACTCAGCTTTGAAATGACTCTTAATTAAAGTTGCAGTTCTTGGCCTGTCTTTTGTCCACTCATTTCTTTTAATCTCTTCATAAAATTTATCGTAATCAAAATAATAAAACTCTTCGTCTTTTAATACAGCACCACTTTTAAAAGAAGCATATGTTGTAGCCTCTGGTCCATTGACATAATCCTCTAGATATTTTTTCAACATCTCAATAGGATTAGTACCTGCAGGTGGTTTAATATCCTCTTTAGTGGCCCATAGAGCGTCTAGGATGGGCTGGTATTCATTATTCTTAATGATGGGAGGAAATATAGATGTTTGGTCTGCTATGAGCGCTCTCATCTCTTTCATTTCTGCTATCTTTTTTATATGTTTTGCATGTATTTGAACTACTTTACTGTCAGATAATTCTACATTAAAAAAATATTCTGGATCAGGTTTATAATCTATTTTAATTAAACCTGATATTTGAGGCCAACTACTTTCTTTATGACTACCAATACCAAACTTTCTACGTAAACATGTTCCCTTTGCACAATAAGAAGAGATAGGTAGATCATGACAAGTATGTCCAGCAGTATCTTTGTCCCAACTTTTTATTTTTTCATTTACTTTAGAGTCTCCCCACGTGTCATCGTATTCTATAAAATCTCTTGCTGCTTGTAGTAATTTTTTCTTCCAATCATCTTTGTGTTTTTTTTTTACAAACACCATGTAGTTAAATAAAAATCTATCTCTTTCGTCTTTTAATTTGTTTCCTGATTCCTGAACCTGTTTGCATAACATCTGTAAACATGGAGGACCATCTAATAAATCATCAGGGCCACCTGTTAATATTTCTTTTACTTTTTTATTTGATACTTCTTTTAATGATTCTTTTGTTTGTAAATTATCTTTGACTACATTTAAGAAATCATCAAACTCTAATTCTTTTCCATCAGGTAATAATGCTTTACGTTCTGTCTTCTTAAAATAAGGTAAGTTAATAAATGATCCAGAAGTTCTAACGTTATCTTGATTCATACCTAGTTGTGTTTGTTTAGGAAATATTTCTGTTTTGGATGATAAACCAAATAAAAATAATAAGTTTTGTAAAAATTCTCTAATTAAAGTTGAAGGTACCTTCTCTGCTGTAAATACATATATATGAAGACCATTACTTTTTGATTTAATTGGTACAACAGGTAAATTTTTGTCTTGAATTACTTTTAAATAATGTTGAATATCAAAACTAGAATAATCTGATGGATCAATATCGATTGCACCAAAGCTAGCCATACCATTATCATCACATGCTTGTATACCTATCGCACGTTTACCATCTAAATGATCTTGATAATCTTGATCAGATATACCTCTTTTAGACCAGCCATAATCGCCTGGATCAAATTTTAATTTGTTTGTTTGTGGATCATGATAACCATTGTTAACATTACAGAAACCAAAGTCTCTCTCCAATCCACCAAAGTATTTTCTAAAATCTTTCATAAATTTAAGGCGCTTCCAGTCTCCCTTCAGCGCCTTTGTTATAACTCTTTATTATACTATGTCTTGCTTCTTTTGACCAGCATCGTATTTTGGTTTAGCTACACCTTTAGAAACTGATTTCTGAAGTTGTGCCGCTATCTCATACACAGACGCATCATCTTTATTAGCAATATCAAGATTTCTTACTCTTGATGGTTTGTAGACATGCCAGCTTTTACTTCCCGCTGTTCTTCCAAATGTATTTAATTTATACACGGCTGAATAACTTGCAGGATTAAATGAACCTTGATCATCTGAGAATCTCAGATTCTTAATAAGGTTATTTAATTCCCTCGCTGGAGATAAATTAGAAGATCTCATTGGGACCACTGCAGGTTTTAACTCACCATCTACCATTGCTAGTACATAGAAGTATGCAGTCTTCTCAACATAGTTACCATTTGGTAATCTATATCTTCCATTTTTTTCTTCCACAGCATCGGCTGGAATCTCTAAGTGAGTTCCTACTGGAGCTGAAGCACTATCGCCTCTCTCCTGCCATTCGGGATACCTAGTTTGTGCGTGAGCAATTATAATATCTAATCCCTCTTCACCACTTATAAGTTTACCAAACCCTGATGCATAAATCATACCAGGTTTAGCCCCTTCTACATGCTTGGCGTCTCTCTCATTACATTCAGGTGATAGCTGATGTAAGATTTTCAGAATCGGAGTTGATACGTCATCTGATTTAATCTCTTCAGCTCCTTTACCAGAGTCTGCTCTGAGATTTATTGTTGCTAATGCACCTGCATCAGCTTTCTTTGCTACTTGACTTTCCATAGATTCTCCTTTGTTAGTCTATTAGTCTGTTGATTTAGATTTGTTAGTTATCTTAGTTTGATAACCAGCAAACGTACTGAAATACTCTGAGGGTATCTGACCACCACGTTCGTGGAGATCCCTCAAAGCAACTCTAAGGGTTCCGGCATTAACAGAAACTTTTTGTTCCGGTTCATAACCTTGTCCTTTTGCAAGGGTAGCATATTGCATCGCCTTGTTATCTTCGTCCTTTCCAAACCTCACTGTAATTTCGTTTTTTACAATGTTGCCTAGTCCGTTTTCTCGAAGCCATTGATACGCCTCTGCTCTTTTTGGTGCTAATGCAGTGGCATAAAATTTATCGTCTATCTCTAATTCAGAACCATCTTTTAGTTTCATGGTTTTAAGATTCATAGCATTCATCATATCTGGAATAATTACTTGAGAAAAATTTTTTTCACTATCCTCTAAATCTTTAATCTTATCTTTATGATTCTGTATTTCTTGTTGTATGTCTTGAAGTTTTTTTATTTCGTCTGCTAGTTTTTGGGGTTCTGTTTGCGTCACCTGACTGGGCGCATCAGCTCTTAGATTGATCGTCATGTTACTCCTTAATAGTTTAATAGTTTAATTTATATTTGCACTACTGTATATATAGGAGAATTTGTATATGTCAATACTAGTTTTGAAAAATATTTAATTCAATTGGATAATAAGAAAATTGTCTTCTATCATATTTTAATAATTTAAATTTACCATTTGTAATGTCAGAAGCTACTGCACATACAACACCAATTATGGCAGGATCACCATAAAGTAATAAGTAATCATCAGTTGTAAAATCTCTTAATGAGTTTTTTATTTCCATTACCATTGGACCTGGTGTAAATTGCATTTGTTTTAAACGAGGAAACAAAATCTTAATTTCGCCATACTTTAATGCAGGCGTAATATCAATCTTAGGTTGACCTGTTTCTCTATCTGTAGGAATTTCCTGTACTAAATAAACTTTGCTCATTGACTTTTTTCTTTCTATACACTATATAACTTTTTAGAAAGAAAAGTAAACAACAATGAATGTATTAGATAGTAAGATTAATTGGTATAAGTTTAAAACAAGTCCTTATAAACATCAACTTGATGCTTTAGAAAGGTCTTGGGATAAAGAATACTTTGCGTACTTTATGGAAATGGGTACAGGTAAATCAAAAGTATTAATTGATAATGCAGCCATGCTTTATAACCAAGGCAAGATAAATGGTTTACTTCTTATTGCACCCAAAGGTGTATATAAAAATTGGTATGAAGATCAGATACCTACACACTTACCTGACTATATAAATAAAAAAGTTGTTCTTTGGAAGAGTTCAGACAAGACTCATGAACAAACAAAAAAATTAAATACATTATTTCAACCTGGTACAGAGTTTCATGTATTAATTATGAATGTAGAAGCTTTTTCTTATGACTTTGGTAAAGAGTTTGCTCGTAGATTTTTAAACTCACACAATGCAATAATGGCTATAGATGAATCTACCACGATCAAAACACCTACTTCTAATAGAACTAAAAATATTTTAAAACTAAAAACTCTTGCTAAATACAGAAGAATATTAACAGGCTCACCTGTAACTAATTCACCATTAGATTTATTTAGTCAATGTCAGTTCCTTGGTTCTTGGCTCCTGAAGACAGATTCTTATTATGATTTTAGATCTAGATACGCAGAGATGAGAACAATTAATCTTGGTAGTCACAGCACTAACATTGTTGTTGGTTATAGAAATCTTGGAGAATTATCTAAATTGATTGAACCTTTTTCAATGCGTGTATTAAAAGATGATTGTTTAGATCTTCCACCAAAAACATTTATGAAACGTCAGATAACAATGACGCCTCAACAAGAAAAAGTTTACAAAGCTATGAAAAAATATGCAATGGCACAGCTTGAAGGAAAAGCATTAACCACTAATAATGTAATGGTTCAATTAATGAGACTTCATCAAATTCTTTGTGGCCACTTCACTGCTGATGATGGTACAATTCAAGACATACCAAATCATAGAATAACAGAACTTATGGAAATTTTATCTGAAGTAGAAGGTAAGGTTGTTATCTGGTCTCACTATCAAAGAGATATTGAAACTATAATAAAAGCTATTAGAAAAAAATATGACAGTGATGATATTGTTGTAGACTATTATGGTAAAACTTCGATGGAAGATAGACAAAATAATATAAAGAAATTTCAAGAAGATGACAACTGTAGATTTTTCGTAGGTACTACGCAAACCGGTGGCTATGGTATTACACTAACTGCAGCCAGTACAATGGTTTATTATTCTAACGGTTATGATCTTGAAAAAAGATTACAATCAGAAGCTCGTATTGATCGTATCGGACAAGAGTATCCAATGACTTATATTGATATAGTAACAGAAGATACTATCGACACTAAAGTTGTAAAAGCTTTACGTAAAAAATTAAATATTGCCTCAGATATTATGGGCGAAGAATTAAAAACTTGGATTTAAAAAAAGAAACCTTTATCTAAAACTTTCTCTAGCAACAGAAGTGATACTGCCCCAACAGTACCCAATAACACCCAATAGATCTTGTCTATCTTACCGCCCAAATCGTGTATACCATCGTGCATATGTTTAACATCTTTTTTTAATCCAGTAATATATCCGTAAATAGAAAGTAAATGCTCTCTTGTAGTTTTGGGGTTTAGTTTAGACATTTGTTATGCCTCTTGATCTTAATCTTATTGCTTTTTCTTCAGGGCTCAACAACGCCTCCTCTAATGCAGTTAGTCCCCCTGCATTTGCAGAAGCCATTTGAGTTTGATTTAAAATGTTTTGTCCTTGAGTAATTGTTTGATTGTTAGGCATCGCAGAAGTAACTGATGTCGGCAATGGTGGTGTAGGTGGTGCAGGTGGTATCAAAAATTCTAATGGATCAATGTTAAAAGGTTCACCTAATTCTAGCTGTCTTAATTCTCTTCTTATTGCATTTAATTCAGGTAATGCTTCTCTGAATGGATTATCTTCACCAAGATTATTTGCGATGTCTCTAAACTTATTTGCAATTTCACCTGATGGAACATAAGGATCAAATTTACCTCTTTTTAAATTATTATAATCTTCGTTACTAATTTGTCTTTCATCAAATTGTCTTCTTAAATCATTAGTTCCTATACCTAATGTTTCAGCTGCATTTAAATCATTATACATATTTTGTTGTACATCAAACTTAGCTTTATTTGATTTTATATATCTTAAAATAATGTCATTAGGATCAACTGAACCACCTTTTAACAAACCAAAATAACCACCAGTAAATTCTCTTCTCGCATCCCTGATACCTCTTTGGTAACTAGAAATTTTAAAACCCATTGATTTTAATGGGTCAACTTTAATAGGTCTAAGTCCCATGAAGCCTGCTATCTCAGGCCCGACATCCAATACATTACCTCTTGCATCTGGTGTTTCTGTTGCAGCTTGAGCTAGTCTTACAAATTGTTTGTATGATGGGGCTAGTGCATTTCCTAAATGTAAAAATCTAATTGCAGCTTTGTCACCAGCAGATGTTTGATCTGTATATAATCTTCTACCATCTTTGGTTACTCCACCTCTAACAGTTAAATCCCCTGCAGCTTCTGTCCAAATAGATTCTGAAATAAATGGGTTCATAATTTCAGCACCGGCTTCATTAATTCCACCTACAAAACTTGCTAATAACTGTTTGTCATTTGCTTGACCATCTTGAATATTATTTAATAAAGTTCTAAGAGGTCTAGCTATTACGTCGTAAGCATTACTATGACTAAAGTCTATGTATCTTAACTCACCATCATCATCTCTAATTGGAATTAGTGTAGAGTTCTTGGACCACTCAGGTACAAATCTTCTTAATGCATCTAGTTCGTCTTGAGATATATCATACAAAGCTTTTGCACCTTCTGTTAATGCAACTGGAGCTGCTGTTGTAAACGTAGCAAGACCTAATAATCTTTTTATTCCATCACCATATGCTCCACTATCAAGAGCATTGTTCTTAACAACTTGCTCAGTACCATCTTCTAATATCTCTGTAACTGTTAAACCTAAATTACTTCCTTTAATTCTTACACCTGCTGCTGGTATGTGTCTCATTTCATTTAAACCTAGTTCAGCAATGTTAGTTGTAGTTCTAATCATCTCTGATGGAAAGGACATGAAGTTACCTACTGGTAATAATCTTGCAGTTCTAACTGCAGAACCTACAAATGCATAATTAGGTACAGTATTTTTTACAACGTTAGCTGCTTCTCTGTTAAGTACACTTTCAGTTACATCCAAACCTCTCTTAGCATAACGACTTTTTAGTTTAGCTTTCTCCATTACATAACTAGCTATTTTAAAAGTATCATCCTCAGCTACATACTTACCTTGAAAAAATGATCCTACTTTTTTTAACTTAGCTAACATAGGGTTTAATACCGTGTCTACGTTTGCAGCTTGTTGACCAAATCTAATATCTTGTAACAAAGCTTTTAGATCTCCTATTTGAACTTGTGAGTTTACAACACCAAGCTCTACTAATTCTCTGTAAGCTGCTTGAGCTGTTTCATCTGCAGGACCTAGTTTTAAAAGACCTGTAGTTTCTATACCTTCTTTAAATGCTTTAGAAAATTCTACTGGATTAAATAAATTACCATTGGCTCCAGCAAAACCAAATGCACTAATTACGTTTCTTATGTGTGTAGGTATAGAGAATACTGTCTTAGCTAATTGTGAAACTCCTTTTGGAAACAATAATAAATTTCTATACATCCAACTAACAGCAGCCTCTGCTCCTTCTTTACCTTCACCTCTTACAAAACCTTGAAGGCCACCTGCTATGTTGTTTGCATTTTTTATAGCCTCAGCTATTTCAGGTGTAGTAATTTTACCTGCTAAAGGATTGGGTATGTTAGCTGCTTCAGGTAGTTTACTTATAACATCATCCATTTTAACAGAAGATATACCTGTGTTTTTTTGATTTACACCTAGTCTAAAAGCATCTTCGTTATCCCAAAAAAATCCTCTACCACCAGCTCTTTGCACTTCATCATTTTTAGCTGCTACACTTTTTAAATATTCAGATGTTCTAGATACAGAAGATAGATTAGTTATACCATTGAATATAGAGTACCTTGGATCCTGAACCTCTCCAAATAATTCTCTAAGTTCTTTTGGTGGTAACTTAGTTTCTTTTATTTCTGCTCTTATAAAATCAGCGCCTGGTTTTCCCTCCATCGTTTTGTTAATATATTCATTAAACTTTAAAGCTTTAGGCTTACCTCTAAGACTAGCTTCTCTAAGAATGTCATCTACTATAACACTAGCTTCTTTTTGATAAGCAGTGCCAGCTATATCAAAAGCTGTATCACCATTTTCTTTTGCAATTTCTCTTCTAAAAAAATTAGTAGCATTATTAATTACTTCATCAGTTGGTTCATATCTTTTAAAAAATTTAAATATACCTTTACCTTGGTCTTCAAATATTTTGTATGTACCACCTATCCAGCCATTGACTCTACCTTTTAATAAAGACTGAAGTTCTTTAACACCTTTACCTAATTTTGATCCTGAAACATTGTTGTCTAATATATTTATTAAATTAGTAAACTCACCTCTAGCATTATTAATTCCATTAACAATTAATTGTCTAGACTCCTCACCTACATTACTTTTTTTCATAAGGCCTAAAAGACTATCTAATTTTTTAGGATCAACTCTGTCTCTAATATTACCTTCAAATAAAAGTTCATTAAGACCTTTTAAAAATTTTTCTTTTTCTACTTGTACTGATTTATTAAACATTACTTCTGATTGAGGATATATATTATCTACTTCTCTTGTAATGTTATCTACAATTTCTTTTGCTCTTATTGTATCTCTAGATTTTAAAGCTTGTTTAAATGTTTCTTCTCCAAATAATTCTTTAGTCATACCACCCTGAGGAGTAAAAGGTGCTCTTACATATTTATCTAACCATCTTGCAAATTGAGAATTACTATAAGCAAGATCTTTACCTCTGTTAGCTAATAACTTAGCTGACTTCCCTGCACCATATACAAAAGGAGTAACTAATAAAGATTCAGAACCAAACTTAAGTCTATTTAATAATTTTCTTGTAGCGTCTTCTCTACCAAAACTTTCTTCTCTGTCCATTTTAGTTGGACCACCACCAAACAAATCACCAAACGATCCAATGTTTTCTACATCAGCTACAAATGTTTCACCAGCTGCACCACCAGCCACTGCTGCTGCGTATCTAAACTTCTTAGATTTTTTATTTAAATCTCTAGCTTTGTTTATTGCTGATAAAACAGGAGCTCCTCTTAAGTTAGCATAGGCGTTAGCTTTCTTTGCTCTAATTGCTTTTGCTGTAAGATTTCTAGCTACTTTGTTTGCTGCTTTGAATCCAATGGCGCCTGGCACACCAACCTGTACTAGTGTTTCTGTAAGTTTACCTATAGCTCTTTCTTCTGCTATCTCTTCAAATGGATTTAGTTTATCAAAAAATTCTTCTACGCCCGCCGCTGTATTTGTATCAGCTCCAAGATCAATTAGTTCTGCTGCAAGAGAGACTACACCTTCAGGTATTTTTAATAAACCTGATGCAATACCAGAAGCGGCAGCTGTGTACCACGCTGTATCATTGTTTTCTTCGGCGTTATTTAAGGGTAGAAACTCTGCCATTTAACCTCCTATGCTCCAGGAAAAGGATCTGGAGGCATGTTTTGTATTTCTTCTATTATTCTTTTTTGATTAGGACTTAAAACTTCAAATCTTTTATCTATCTCTGCATCTTTTTCTTTTTGTGTACTACCTTTTGGTGCTTCTGGTTTTGTATAGGTGTTGATATCAAGTATTTTTTCAAACCCATAAGTACCATCAGTTTTTTTATTGTATATTTTAAATATACCTTCATCTACATCGTAGTAAACTTTACCAATTTTTTTATTGTTTCCCTTTTTTTCCATTTTATCTTGTTGTGGATCATTAGGTCCATTTAAAAATCCTTCATATTGAGATCCAAATTTTTCTAAAGCTTTAATTTTTAATTTTTCATTTTCAAACTTAGCTCTGTTGTTAGCTTGTACAGTATCACCGTTATAAACTTCTATATAATCTCTTTCTGTGTATAATTTAGCAGCATCTTGTTCTTGTTTAAGTAAATCTTTTCTTGCTTGTATATCTTTATCTTGCGCTTTTTCTTTTGCTTTTAGTTCTGATTTAGATAACTCTGCTCTTGCATCTAATTCTTTATTTAATAACATTAATTGATGTGCGTTACCCTCTTCTAATAATTGTCTTTTAAATTTTTTCTGATCTTCTTCGCTTAATTTAGCAATAGCGTTAGCTTGCGTTCTTACAGCCTCATCGTAGTTTCTTTTATTTTCTGTAGATAACTGTTCATATTTTCTTTCATCATTTAAAAACTTAACTTTGTTTTCACCTTCTAAGTCCATTAACTCTAAATTAAATCTTTTGTCCTTACTTTTATCTGCAGCAGCTAATGCAAGTTTAGTCCCAGCCATTCTAATATCTCTATTATATTTAGCTTTTGCGTCAGCACCTTTTATTAATTGTTGAGTAGCAGGTTGTAATCTTTTAACAGCATCAGAAAAACTAGTAGCTCCTGCAACAGATGGTCCAGCAGTTAGTAAGAAACTTGTTAAAGGGTCCATTCCTCCATAATCACCAGCACCAGCTCTAATTTCTTCTATATATTCAGCTTGACTTTTAGGAGTACCAACCATTTTATCTATGTCTATGTTTTCATAAACTGTAGGTTCAAAAGGAATCATAGAAGTATTAATTGGTGTGCTTGCTTGTAATTCAGTAAGTTGTCTTGAGTATTTAGGAACATTCATTTCTTCGCCAGTAAAACCTTCAGCAGCTTCTGTTCTATCTACAATACCAGTCATAATACCGTTACCGACGTTACCACCTTTTCTAAACATTGGTCTTTTAAAAGTTCTCATATTAACTATTCAATACGCCTGGTTGATTAAATGCTCTATAAATACCGGCTAACGTTCCACCAGCTCCTATTGCTGTTGCAAGTGGGTTTGGACTAGGTGCATTAACTTGAGTTGTTTGACCTGGGTATCCAGCTATCAAACTTGTTACACCTGTTCCATAAGCATTAGCCGCTGTTAATGGTTGTTGTAATTGTTGTTGAGCTAACTGTTGTTGTGCTCCCAATTGTGCTTGCTGTAATGCTTGGTTCTGTGAACCCAAAGTAGATAATGCTCCAATGTCTTGACCTAAAAATGATTGCGATTGACCAGCTAAGTTTAATTGATTGGCTAAAGCTTGTTGATTTAATTGTTGAGCTTGACCAAATCCTTGTTGTAATAATTGTGCTTGTAATGCTGCTCGGTTCCTGTCGCTTGTTGTTTGATACTCTGATCTCATAACACCTTCACGTCCTCCACCAAGAACACCTTTACCTACAGCTTGAGCTGCAATACTTGGAATTCCTTTTTGTGCTTGTACATCAAATTCTCTTAGCGTCTCATTAATAACATCTTGTTGATATGGAGACATAAATTGTTGATAAGAAGAAGGACCAGCTAAAGCTGATGCAGATTGTAAGAAAGGTTTGTATGCACCAATACCTTGAGTAGCTAAAGTTTGTGCTTGTGCTTGTAATGGATCTTGANCAGCNACAAANTGNTNACCAAATGCTTTNGATAAATCTGCTGTTTTATAGCCCCCTGCTGCAGTTCCTAAATTACTTAAATAGGTTTTACCTGCTGCTTCTATAAATTCTGGTGGTAATATTCTTGTTTCTGTTACTTCTGCCATTATACTACTCTCTTTTCTGCTGTTTTCATTTGATCATATAATCTTTGGGCACCTTTTTCAATGTTTCCTCCACCCATTCCTCTAACAGCATCTGCTGTCATTACAAATTCGTTTTTACTTAACATAGCAGGTACGTCGTCTGCTTTTTCTTTTATACCAACTGGTACAAATCCACCTGTTTCTCTATAGTCTCGTTCTATAGTACCAGCTTTATTTTTTCTCATTTGACCCATAGGCATTCCTGGAATACCACCTAAAGCTACTTCATATCTTTTAGGAGGATTACCGGTATTAAAAGTTCCTCTTTCTCCTAGAGGTTTATCAAATTCTACTCCATCTCTTATATATTTTCTTTTTTTATTTTTATTTTTAAAAGGACCTTTTATTAAAGACTCTAATCCTTTTCTAGGTGTACCAGATTCTAATCCTACTCTACCACCTTTAGCAAACATTTCTCCATCTAAATAATCATCAAAAGACATTTTATAATCATATTTTTCTTTTATTTTTTTAAATTCTTCATAAATATCTAAAGCCTCATCTGGAGATATTCCTTTTTCTATAGCTTTCATAACATCTCCACCTCTAGTAAGACCTACTCTGCCACCTTTAGCAAAAGTTGGATCTAAATATTCTTCACCATAAAATTCTCTAATATAATCATCAACCGATCCTTTATATCCTTCATTTACATTTGCCTTATATTCTTTCATTAAACTTTTACTATAACGAAGTTTATTATTAGTTCCTGGAACAATACCTGCATCTGAAAATCCTACTCTACCACCTACAGCATACTCAGATGTATTAGTTGTAACAAACTCTTCTACTTCTTCAGCAGATTTATCTGGATTTGTTTTACTATAGTAGTCTCTTAAATAAATTTTTACTTTTTCTGGATCTCTTTTAGTTTCTTCTATCTCTTCTGGACTCATACCTGAAGCAGCTAAGATACTTCCTATCGCTCCTACTGTATATCCACCGCCAGGAATTTTACCCATTAGAGTACTTAAAATTCCTTTTTTTGTTCCATACTGACCTGCTGGTCCAATACCTGCACCACCAAAAAGAGCTCCTCCAATTTTTGATCCAAGTCCTCCAAGCCCTGATAAAGGACCCATACCCATTAGACCTGCACCACCAAGACCTATTAAAGCAGCCTTACCAATAGGTGACTTGACAACTTTTTTAATCGTCTTACCTATTGATTTAACTAAACTTCCTAGTCCGTATAATTGTCTGGGTTCTTGCATTCTTGATATTGCCATAATTTAAATATACTTATATTGTTGAGCAGGCATAGATATCCTGAAAATACTACACTTTATTTGATTTTTGTATCTTCGTCAAGTGGTTTGGCATGCTTTGCAGGTCGTGTACCTTGATATAAATCGTCAAAGAAACGACCACGATATAAAAACTCTCCAACGTGCGTAATAGTATCCATTACATATACATGTACTTTACCACCCATATCTGTCCATTTTTGACAGAAACCAAAGTCTTCTCCAAAATATCTTTTAGTTTTAAGATCATGCCAAGTATCAAATAAATTAAAAAAATTTTGTTTTTTATCTTCTTTGCCGTTTATAAAAGTAGGTTGAATTATTTTTAATTCTGGATGATTTTCAATCATATCCTCCAATACTTTTCTTTTAATTAACATACATCCTGTAGGAGCATGAGTTACTTCTATGATACCTTTGTCAGCTACAATGTTTTTAGAGTCTTCTACCTTAATTGGATAAGTAAAACCTGCTCTTGACATATCTTCTGCAGATGTAATTGCATCTTCTTTATTATTAACTCTTCTCCATATTTTATCCCAATCCATCATCTTCATTGGATAAGGACATGCAATAACGTCTTTGTCAGCTTTTAACATTTTTTCAATAGTAGAAAATTCAAAATCAATATCTGAATCTATAAATAATAAATGTGTATATTTGTCTTTATGATTTAACATTTCAGCTACACTTAAATTTCTACCTTGAGTAACTAGAGAAGATTTTAACAAAGTAAAACTAACTAACATATTTCTCTGTAAACATTCCATTTGAAACTTTAGAACAGCTTGGCAGTAATGCATAGTTACATCGCTATGACAAGGGGTACAAACCATTATTTTATATGGAGATCTACCATCTTTACCACCTACATTTATTTCAATCACATTAGTATCACCTTCAACTTTATTAGTTTTAATAGTTTGATAGGTATCATTACTAGCCTCTGTTTTTTTATCTTCCTCAAACCAAATAGGTGTATTACTTATTCTTGACACTAATTGCTCCTGTTAAAAATCTTGTCCATGATGTGCCTATTTTATTCCAATTATAATAAGCATTAACATAACTAGACTGAGTTTCTAAATGTTTATGTATAGTTTCTTCATGTAATATATTTGCTGAAGCTTCTATTGCAGAAGCAAATTTCATTGAAAGCCTTCTTAAATCATTATCAAAAGGTATGTACATAGGAAACTCAGCGCCTGTTTCAAACAAAGCACCAAGATTAGTTGTAACACAATACAATCCTCCAGCCATACATTCTAATAAAGATATACAAGATGTTTCTTCAAAGATACTTGGGTACGCATACATATTATATTTATGCATGTTGTCTTTAATATAACTATTAGGTCTATAACCTAAATAATTTACATTAGGTAATTTTTTTGCTTGTTCATAAAGCTCTGTATATTCATGATCATTTTGTTCAAAGAATTGTTTTCCATATACTTCAGTTGATGAATATACATCTAAAGTAATTAATGGATTTTTAACTAATTGCATTGCACCTAGTAAAACAGATAGCCCTCTCCAAGGTGTGTTTTGATGAATTATTTTAATAGGGTCACCTTGTTTATAAGGTTTTGCTTTTTGTATTTTATCTATACCATTTTTAATTACCAAACATTTTTCTGCAGGTAAACCAAACATCATTCTAAATTTTTCAAAGGTCCAATGAGAGTTAAATACATACCAGTCATATTTACTATGATTAGACTTATCTTGAAACCAAGGAGCTAAGTTAGGTTGGTCGTATGAATTTTTTTGCCAAAGTATATTTACTTTAGTTGGATGCAAAGGAATTTTTTCTGGTACAGAAGTTGTAATCTGCACTTGATCTAATAATTTTTTATCAACATATTCTTCTAAATAGTTGAATTGTAATTCTGTTCCACCTTTAGGGTTTTGGTTTCTTATTATCATTATTTATTCTTTCCTTTAATTATTTTTCAATAACATAACTAACTGATGTTCTCCAATATGGTATTTTTTTTATTTCTTTTGATTGATGTAATTTAATAGATTCAAATAATATAAAGTCACCGGGGTTATATTTAATTACTTCTCCCTCTATATTCAATTCACCTCCCCAATTTTCGGCCCATTGTGGTGTAAAAAATCCTACAATGCTATAAGTATTTTCTAAATTATCATGGTGAAACTCTGTGTAATGATTATCATTTTGAGCATTTAAACCAATTCTTTGTATTTTTCTATTTAGATTAAAATTATGTTGTTCTAATAACTTTTGATTTATTCTATCAAATAAACAATTAAAATATCCTATCCAATATTGATTGTTAAAAACGACTTCATTGTTTTCAACAAAACAAACTCCAGGGAAAGCACCTCCTATTGAATTACCATCAGATTTTCTATTTAAATTCCAAATGTTAGCAGAGCTTAATCCTCCATACAGAGAAAAACAATCTTGTATAGTTAAAACATTATTTATTATTTTTATCATTATTCATTACTTTCTGAAATACATCTAAACCTTTAGGTGATACATGCACTGTAACATCAGTTACAATATCTAGTCCTTCTATTTTTTCTTTAGAAGTTTCACCTGTCTTTGTATTTCTATAAATTGTTATAGTCGTACAATCGATCTTATGTATATTATCCGTTTTCATTCTCTCTGTTTATAAGCGCATAACTAACTATTACTTCAAGTTTATTAGCTGTTTCCGCTTGTGCTTTTATAGCATCTCCTGCTTCTAAATTCAACCCCTGTTCTGTAGCGTTGACTGTACTTGTAGCAGGTACGTCCTTTCTAAAAAATTCTACATCTGTACTAGCAGATGAATCTCTTAAATCACAATTAACCAATACAGCTCCTGTGCTGTTATTAGATACATACACAGATTTTATAATAGCCACAGCTGATGTTGATATAGTCAGAACAGTGGTCATAGCTGTTCCGTCTAATATTTTAGATGCGTTTTTATATTGTATGCTCATGATAAAAAGTAATTAAAAGTATCTAGTTCGTTTTTTAAATCTTGTTGAAAAGAAAAATTAAGCTGTTGTTTCATTGTATTTAAAGATTCCATAATCTGTCTTTGATTATCTACATCGTATTCTTCTTTTGGTTCAGGTATGTAATTAGTTATCTTAGCCATTACTCTTCACCGTATTCCATGTCACCAGACATGGCTCCAGGTGATGAAGTATAATTTCTACTAGGTGTAGCTGCTTTACCTGTGTCTCCTATGCCATAACCTGTATTTCTTGATCGACGTATATTATCAATCATAGCTCCACTATCTACGTCTCCTAAACCAGCTTTATTCATAAGGTTAGCTAAATTTCTTTCATCAATTTTTTTACCAGCTGCTTTTCTTTGCATTAACTTAGATATTCTGTTAGCTCTATAATTAGTATCTCTTCTTTCAGCTCTTGCAGGTTCAGAATAATATCCACCTAAAGCATTCATTTGATTTAATTGTTGTGGAGAATATCCACGTATTCCAGAAGTTGAAGGTCTGTAAAAATCTGATTCTTTAGGATTAAAGAAAGTTCCAATACCTTTTCCAATCATTTGCATAGGAGAAAATTGTTGTAAAAAATCAAATATCTTTGCTAAACCTTTTTTCTCACCTGTTAATGAATCTACTTGCTCATCATTAGTTGTTTCGTCTATTACACTCATATCACTTACACCTTGAAATCTATTCATGTCCAAACCTCTTAACGTAGTTAAGTCAGGTTGATAATAATTTTGTGGAGCGTTAACAAACTCTCTTGGTTGGTAAAAATCTTGAGTAGGACTAATATCATTTGATGGATAATAACTTTGAGGAGCGTTAATGAATCCATAGCTAGTTGGAGGGAATAGGCTTGGTTCATAAAAATCTTGAGTAGGACTCAGATTATTTGGTTGGTAAAAATCTTGAGTAGGACTAATATCTGTTCTTGGTTGGTAAAACATTTGAGTAGAATTAGGATACTGTGGATTTTGATATTGAAAAGCTAATGGATTTAAAGTAGCAATACCACTAGGTCCTTCAAAAGGTTGTAATAATTGTGTTAATCTTAATTCATCTAATGTAGCCATTATCTTCGTCCGTCTGGTTGTGCATCTAATCTAAGTGTGCCATATCTCCATGA
>JGI24523J20078_1000095_pt1 | contig 28955 bp, 22 predicted proteins | sample LinPmetageLP48_FD_20078 | JGI IMG/M metagenome (IMG submission 20078) | reverse complement strand
AGCGAAAGAGGTAGAGCTGCTAGACGCAGATGGAATTGTTAATAATAATAATAAAAATATAAAAAATGGGAAAATCAAGAAAAAAAGTAGCACAAGACTATTCTCGTAACGCTATTGCTGATTCTAAATCTTCAAGCGCATCTGTAAGAAAAGACGGTAAGTACGAGGCTAAAATGGCTGTAAAAGAAGCAGCTGGAGAAACAGGTATTAGTATGCGGGAATCAAATGCTCAGCACGAGCACAATCTTATAAGTATGAATCCGCTAAGCAAGCATATGTCTACACCTGATTTTATGGGAGGAGCAAGATATTCTCCAATTTCAAATCAAAATAAAGGATACGCATCTCCTGCTTCAATGCAAGGTTATAATGATAGATTAGACGAATCTTTAGGAGCAAGAAACGGTAAAAAATCTCAATCTTTAGGAGATCGTAGAGACGAATCAAAAGGAATGGAAAAGAGCAAAGGCAAAGGAGCTTACTCTTCAGATTCTCAAATGAGCTAATAAAACAGAGAGGACTGTACAAACCTCAGCCAAACACTAACACTAACACTAACACTAACACAAACACAAACACAATGGCAAAATTTATCGAAATTGCAACAACCGATGCTGCTGGAACTTTTTTAGTTAATGCAGATCAAATTTTAAATGTATCAGCTGGAGACGGAACTGGAACAGGCGCTGCCGCGGCTACAAAAGCAACTATTTTTCAAAACGGAATTACAAGTCACATCGTATTCCAATGCTCAACTGGTACTGGAACTGCTTTAGCTAAAGCTATCCAAAGCGCTTTAACAGCTAATCCCGGAGGAATTAAATCTAAAGTACAACTAGGGTCAATAGTAATTGACGACGTAACAATTATCTAAAACAAATTATTAGATGGCTTTTAAAATGAAAGGTACACCTTTTGCGGGGTCTATAACCCCAGTTTACTATGTAGACATGCAAGATGGTGCTTTGGGGAAAGCCAATAATAATAGAACAATTATTGTAGATCAAGATTGCTCGGCCGAACAGGTTAAAGAAGTTATTGCTCACGAAGAAATTCATATTGAGCAAATGGAGCGAGGCGATCTTGACTATGATGATGATAATGTTTATTGGAAAGGAAAAACTTATTCTAGAAAAAAAATGCAAGAAGGAGCTAAAAACTTACCTTGGGAAGCAGAGGCTTATAAAAGAGCATAAATATATGTAATAATATTAATATAACACTTAAATTTAATATTATGAAAAAATTATTTATTACAACTGCTTTATTGTTTTTTTTTATGAATGCTAATTCACAAGAAGATTTTTGTGGTAATTGGATTCCAGAAAATATAAAAAACACTGTATACTCAAAAAATATAAATATTTTAATGAATGATTGTATTATTTGGACGTACGCTAGTAAATTAGATTGGATTAATCACAGTAAAGAAAATCCAAAATTTAAGTTTGACCTGTCTAAATATAAAATAATTACACATCTTCAGGAATATATAACTTATATTAGTAAAAAAGAAATAAAAAGTATTGTTTATAATAGAAAAAACAATTATAGAGTTTTTATAACTTATAAACTAAAAAACAAAAAAACAATAATAGCAACTTATACAGGTGACTGGAAAGGAAAAATTACTTACAAAAAAAAATAAAAAAAATAAAAATTATGTATAAACACACACCCGGCAGATCAGCACTGCCAAAAACAGGAAGAGGCATTCCAAGCGCATTACCAATGAGTCCATTAAATGCGGATTATCCTGTAAAACCAGGAATGAAGCTTTCTTCATACGAAGGCATTTTTAGCAAAATTTCGGGAAATACACTTAACAAAGCTGATCAAAATGAGTTTTTAACTTCAGGGACTATAGGCGGAGTGAAGGTTGATCCTTCATCTTTAGAGGGATATACTAACCTTACATCTCTTAATAGCGGAAGTGCTGAAAATACAGCACAAATTTCTAATAGAATGGAGCAAAGGGGAAGCAAAGATAAAGATGGTTATGTAACGTTATCGCCTAGAGCTGAACTTGGTGGCTATAGTAGTGGTGTTGATGCCTCTACAGGAGAATCAGTTATGTCTGGAAGTTCATATTCTTATCCAAGCAATAAAAACTATAAGAAAACTTCATCTGCTGAAAAAAATATCTCGGATGCTGTGCAAAATTACAATTCAAGTTCTAGAGGTGGTTATGATCAATTTACCTTAGATACCCCCAGCGGCAATCCTTCAACTGTAAAAAGAGTTTTAGAGACAGATTCACTAAAAAATACATCCGCCAGCGGAGAAGATATTATTACAACCCAACGTTTAACGGGAGCCAATGATTATCTTAACAGAACAGACCAGCCTCGATCATATGCAGGAACATTAAGAGACAGCTATGGCGAAGGGTTTTCTAACTTAACTCAAGGAAACACTAACATTGCGAATGGATTAGCCACAACTTTGAGCGACATACAAGCAAATATAGCGAATAACCCAAATAGATACTACTCTAACATGGGTGGAACAAGTGCTAATGGAGGCCAATTACAGGAAAGAGGCGCAGGAAACATAGTTATGGGAAGCAATGTAAAAGATAATTATACTCACTTAGACAGATTAGGCACTCAGCATTCTAACATGATAGGAAAGTCTGGTACTTACCGCTCTAACAGTACCAATAAGTCTGATGCGGAAAAATCTTTAGAAAGAAGATCAATGCACGGTAGACTAATAGATAGAAAACTTAGAGATGCAGGGAAAAAAATCTTTAGCATGTACGGTAACTAATAAAAATTTATGAAAAAACTTTGGGAGTGGTTAAGTGGTTCTGTCATAAAAGAAGTTGGCAAGGTTTTAGATGATTTAACAACAACCGAAGAAGAAAAATTAGAAGCTCAAAAGCAAATTACAAAAATTCTTGAAAGCGCTGACAAGACAGCTCAGGAACAAGTTACAGCAAGGTGGGAGTCGGATATGCAATCTGACTCTTTCTTGTCTAAAAATATTCGCCCTATGGTGCTTGTATATTTAACTGTAATTTTTACGGGGTGTGCTTTTTTCGATGGCAATATAGGTAATTTTAAAATATCTAAAGAGTATATTCCAATATTTCAAACATTATTAGTAACCGTATATGGTGCTTATTTTGTAGGTAGAAGTTGGGAAAAAACAAAAAGAGTAAATAATTAATATATAGGTAACTATATAAATATAAAGTAACAATTAAATAAAATTAAATCATGGGAAAAGTAAAAAAAATTAAGAAAGAAGAGTTAGAAATTATTGTTAAAACTAACAAAGAAATTTCAGAAGTGTTAATTCAAGTAGGCGGCATGGAGGCTCAAAAGCATTCTGCTTTGCACAAAATTGCAGAATTAAATCAAGTTATTGAAGAAGAAAAGAAAAAACTTGAAGAAGCTTATGGTCAAGTTTCTGTTAATTTAGAAACAGGAGAGTACGAAGAAATTAAAACAAAGGAATAATGAGCTCTGTTGTTAGAAAAATAAGTATTGGCTCTGATTATAAGAATGACGCTATGCACTACTCGGTAGGGCAGCAGGTTTACGGGGGTCATGAAATAGCCTATATAATACTTGATGAAACTGACAGCTCTTATAATATTCATATAAAGAAAAACAATGAGGTATTGCCATGGAAAAAATTTAATTCTAACATGGCTATATCCGTTGAGTATGATTTAGAATACTAATGAATAGTTTATACGATTTTATTGTTACGCCTGTAGGTGAAAAATACAGCAATACAATTAAAGTAGGTGATAAACAATTGGTTGTTAACACTAAAATAGAGAATTGGAAGTTTGTAAACAGAATAGCAAAGGTTGTTCAAATACCTTTAGCTTTTAGCTGCAACATAAAGGTTGGGGATAAAGTTGTAGTACATCAAAATGTATTTAGAACTTTTTATGATATGAAAGGCAAAAAAAAGAAAAGCAGATCTTTTTTAAAAGAAGATTTGTATCTTTGTACTTTAGATCAAATATACATGTATAACCATGACAACACCTGGAACACTATAAATAATAGATGTTTTATAACCCCAATAGCAAATAAAGATAGTTTAACGCTTAATAAAGAGCAAGGCCTTGTTGGTATACTAAAATACGGAAACAAGTCATTAGAAGCTCTTAATGTTAATTCAGGCGATCTAGTAGGGTATAAACCTAATGGAGAGTGGGAATTTTTAATTGAAGGCGAAAGACTTTATTGTATGAAATCTAATGATATTGTAATTAAATATGAACGTAAAGGAAACGAAGAAAAATATAATCCAAGCTGGGCAAGTAGCAGTTGAAGAATTAATTAAAGTAGCAAAAGAAGCTATTGTAGATTCAGGAGAAGATATTACGGCGGATAGATTAAAAAATGCAGCAGCTACGAAAAAGCTAGCTATATTTGATGCTTTTGAAATACTTAATCGAATAGAATCTGAAGAGGCTTTATTAAGCGAGAAGCCAAAAGAAGCTAAAGAAGAGAAAGCATTTAAAGGTTTTGCAGAAGGGAGATCTAAATAATGTATAAGCAAACTTTATATAAGGTTTTAAAAAACCATATTAAGCCCGCTGTTTTAAAAAAAAACAATAGGTACAATAAGTGGGAATACGGTTATAACAAGGAACATGATATTATTGTTATAAGCAAGACTGGAAAAATAGGAGATATTTATGAAATACAAAATATTAAAATAGCTTTACCAGAAGAAAATGATGTAATTCAATTTGAATCAGATACTTGGAAATATACTGAATATCCTAAGGTTTTAAAAAAAATAAAATCTGTTTTTGATTGGGAAGAATATCCAATAGACTTTAAAGAAAAATGGTATGATTATATTGACAAAGAATTTACAAGGCGTGAAAAAGGCTTTTGGTTTATTAATAAAGGCAAGCCTACTTATATTACTGGTACTAATTACATGTACTTGCAGTGGAGTAAAATTGACGTCGGGCAGCCAGACTTTAGGGAATCAAATAGATTATTCTATATTTTCTGGGAAGCTTGTAAAGCCGATACCAGGTCTTATGGAATGTGTTATCTTAAAAACCGTCGATCAGGCTTTTCATTTATGTCCTCAGCTGAATCGGTCAACCTTGCTACAATATCCTCGGATTCACGGTTCGGAATATTGTCCAAATCTGGTCCCGATGCTAAGAAGATGTTCACAGATAAGGTGGTACCAATTTCCGTTAACTACCCGTTTTTCTTCAAACCGATCCAGGACGGTATGGACAGGCCGAAGACAGAACTTGCCTATAGAGTCCCAGCCTCCAAATTTACCCGTCGAAAACTTGATTCCAATGAAACCCTTAAAGAAATTACCGGTTTGGACACCACCATTGACTGGAAGAACACCGGTGACAACTCCTACGACGGTGAGAAGCTTAAACTCCTCGTCCACGATGAATCGGGCAAATGGGAAAGGCCGACGAACATCCTCAACAACTGGAGGGTTACGAAAACCACCCTCAGATTAGGGTCTAGGATTATAGGAAAATGTATGATGGGTTCCACTTCTAATTCTTTAGATAAGGGAGGGGCAAATTTTAAAAAGCTTTATAATGATTCAGATGTTACTGAAAGAAATGCCAATGGACAGACTCGCTCAGGACTCTATTCTTTGTTCATACCTATGGAATGGAACTACGAAGGATACATTGATTCTTATGGGCTACCTGTATTCGATAAGCCAAAAAAAGATACCAAAGGACCTAATAAAGAAATAATAGATCAAGGAGTTATTGAGTATTGGCAAAACGAAGTAGAAGGTTTAAAAAGCGATCAAGATGCTTTAAATGAATTTTACAGGCAATTTCCAAGAACAACTAAGCATGCTTTTAGAGATGAATCAAAAGAATCCTTATTTAATTTAACTAAGATTTATCAACAAATTGATTACAACGAGGACCTTAAAAACACAAACGCTGTTTCACAAGGTAGTTTTCAATGGGAGAACGGGATTAAAGATTCTAAAGTTATATTTGTTCCTAATAAAAGCGGAAGGTTTATGATTTCATGGGTACCGCCTTTTAATTTGCAAAATAGAGTTTTTTTAAAAAATGGAATAAAATATCCAGGCAATGAACATTGTGGAGCATTTGGTTGTGACAGTTACGACATATCAGGAACTGTTGGCAGCAGAGGTTCTAACGGAGCTTTGCATGGATTAACTAAATTTAGTATGGAGGACGTGCCCCCTAATAGATTTTTTTTAGAATATATAGCTAGACCACAAACCGCGGAAATATTTTTTGAAGACGTATTAATGGCCTGTGTGTTTTATGGTATGCCTATTTTGTGTGAAAACAATAAACCTAGGCTTTTGTACCATTTTAAAAGAAGAGGCTACAGAGGTTACTCAATGAACAGACCTGATAAAAAATATAATAAACTTTCTATTACAGAAAGAGAGTTGGGTGGAATACCTAACTCAAGCGAAGACATAAAGCAAGCTCACGCATCTGCTATAGAGACTTATATAGAAACTTTTGTAGGAATTACCGAAACAGGCTTTGGAGATGTTTATTTTCAAAGAACATTAGATGATTGGTCTAAATTTAATATAAACAATAGAACAAAACATGATGCTTCCATAAGCAGCGGTTTAGCAATAATGGCTTGCAATAAAAACTTATACGCTCCGTCTTCTCCTGTAAACAAAGTTGTTTACAATTTAGGATTTAAAAAATATGATAACGAAGGATTTGTATCAAAAATAAATAAATAAATGAACATATACACAGATACTAATAGCAATTTTCCTAGCCAAGTCGTTAGCGACGAGGAGAAGGCATCTATCCAGTATGGACTGCAAGTCTCAAGAGCTATTGAGCAAGAGTGGTTTGAACAAGGGCGTAGCAATGGAAACAGATATTTATCTAATTCAAATAATTTTCATTTATTAAGATTATATGCTAGAGGGGAACAGCCTATACAAAAGTATAAAGATGAACTTGCCATAAATGGAGATTTATCATATTTAAATTTAGATTGGAAACCTGTTCCTGTAATAGCAAAATTTGTAGATATAGTTACTAATGGCATTGCTCAAAAAGAATATGACATAAAAGCTTACGCTCAGGATCCGTTTTCAATAAGAAAAAGAACACAATATACAGAGGCTCTTTTGCAAGATATGCACAGTCAAAAGCAAATAGCAATGACTCAACAATCTTTAGGGATTGATGTTTCTGCACTTGGACCCGTTGAAAATATGCCAACTTCTACAGAAGAGCTGGAAATATACATGCAGCTTAATTACAAGCAAAATATAGAAATAGCAAATGAAGAAGCTATTAGTAATGTATTAGCTTCAAATAGATATCATTTAACAAATAAAAGAATTGTAGAAGATTTAGTAGTTTTAGGTATTGGTGCAGTTAAAACAGATTTTAATACAGCTGAGGGAATAACAATTGATTATGTTGATCCTGCTTATATGGTTTATTCATACACTGAAGATCCTAATTTTGAAGATATATATTATATAGGAGAAGTAAAGTCTATAACAATACCTGAGCTTAAAAAAGAATTTCCAAATATTTCAGAGCAAGAACTTGAAAGAATTCAAAAAATGCCCGGCAATAGACAGAATATAATGGGTTGGGGTAATTATGATGAAAACACGGTACAAGTTATGTATTTTGAATACAAAACTTATATGAATCAAGTTTTTAAAATAAAACAAACCGATCAAGGTTTACAAAAAGCTTTAGAAAAGCCAGACACTTTTAATCCACCTGAAAATGATAACTTTGAAAGAATATCACGATCTATTGAAGTTTTATATTCTGGAGCAAAAGTTGTAGGAACTGACACTATGCTTAAATGGGAGCTTGCAGAAAATATGTCTCGTCCTTTTGCGGATACTACAAAAGTTGAAATGAGCTATGCAATATGTGCGCCTAAAATGTACAAAGGAAAAATAGAATCTATTGTAAGTCGTATTACGGGGTTTGCTGACATGATCCAATTAACACATTTAAAACTACAGCAAGTCTTGTCTAAAGTTGTTCCGGATGGGGTATTTTTAGATATGGATGGTTTAGCTGAAGTTGATTTAGGTAATGGAACTAATTACAATCCAGCAGAAGCACTTAATATGTACTTTCAAACAGGTTCCATAGTGGGTAGATCACTTACTCAAGACGGCGAACTTAATAGAGGTAAAATACCTGTTCAAGAATTAACAACCTCAAGTGGAGGTGCTAAAATACAAAGCTTAATACAAACGTATCAATACTATTTACAAATGATTCGTGATGTAACGGGGCTTAATGAAGCAAGAGACGGAAGCTTGCCAGATAAAGATGCTTTAGTAGGTTTGCAAAAAATGGCAGCGAATGCCTCCAACATAGCCACTAAGCACGTTTTAAATGCTAATTTGTTTTTAGCTTTAAGAGCATGTGAGAATGTTTCTTTAAAAATGGCAGATGTATTAAGCTATCCTTTAACAGCAGAAACTTTAAAGAATACAATTTCTTTATCAAACGTAGCGGCTTTATCGGAACTTAGTAATTTAAATTTACATGATTTTGGTATATACCTAGAATTAGAGCCTGACACAGAAGAGGCTGCCCAGCTTGAGCAAAACATACAGATAGCGTTAAAAATGGGAGGAATTGATTTGACTGACGCCATAGATATACGTCAGATAAAAAATCTTAAATTAGCTAATCAAATGCTAAAGATTAAAAGAAATCAAAGGCAGGAAAAAGAACAAGCCCAAAAGCAAGCTAATATACAAGCACAAGCTCAGGCTAGCCAACAAACCGCTGAAAAAGCAGCACTATTTGAAGTTCAAAAAACACAAGCTATTACAGAAAGTAAAATACAAATAGAGCAAGCTAAAGTCCAATTTGAAATTCAAAAAATGGAATCAGAAGTAATGTTCAAAAAGCTTTTAATGGCTGAAGAGTTTAGCTATAATATGCAATTAGCAGGAATAGAACAAGAAGCTAAAACTACAAAAGAGCAAGAAATAGAAGATCGAAAAGATCAAAGAACAAAAATACAAGCTACTCAACAAAGTAAAATGATACAGCAAAGAAGTAATAACACTCCGCCTGTTGATTTTGAATCCGCTGGTTTTGATACTATGGGTGGATTTGGATTAGAGCAATTTGATCCTAAGTAAAATTATTATTTAATTATTTAATTATATTATATTATGTCAGAAACGTTAAAACAAGAAGGGGATTTTAAACTTAAATCCAAACCAAAAAAATTTATGAAGCCTACAAATGAACCTATAAAGGTTGATTTATCGGCTCCTAATGTACAAGGTGCAGTAGTGCCTGAAGTTACTAAAGTAGTAATTAAAAAAGACGAAGAAAATGCCATTCAAGAGCAAAGCTCAGAGAGCGCTGTGTTACGCGAAAGCGAGCCAGTTAAAGAAACAGGGGAAGAGCCAAAAGTGGAATTGTCAACAGTGGGACAAGGAGACGAAGGGGCCGTTAAAAATGTTATTCAAGAAATAACAGAAGACGAAGTTAAAGAAACAGTAAAAGAAGTAAAAGAAGCTTTACGAGATGAAAAAGTTTTAGGAAAAGAATTGCCTGAAAATATTGAAAAGCTTATTAGTTTTATGGAAGATACTGGCGGGACTATTGAAGAGTACGCTAGACTTAACACTGATTACTCTAAGATAGATAATAATATATTAATTTCAGAGTTTTATAAAAAAACAAAGCCTCATTTAGATGCAGAAGATATATCTTTAATTATGGAAGATTATTCTTATGATGAAGATTTAGATGAGCCAAAAGAAATACGCAAGAAAAAAATTGCGTTTAAAGAAGAGGTTGCAAAAGCTAAAAGCTTTTTAGAAGATACTAAGAAAAAATATTACGAAGAAATCAAGTTGAGGCCAAGCGTAAACAAAGATCAACAAAAAGCAGTAGACTTTTTCAACCGATATAATGAAGGGCAGAAAACAGCCACAGAACATCACGAAAGTTTTAAACAAAAAACAAAAGACTTATTTTCTAATGACTTCGAAGGTTTCGAATTTAAATTAGGAGATAAAAGGTTTAAGTATAATGTTTCAAACCCTAGTGAAGTTGCAGATAAGCAATCGGACATAGGCAATGTAGTTGGGAAGTTCCTAGCTAAAGATGGCAGTGTCGAAGATCCTAAAGGTTATCACAAAGCTATGTACGCCGCTACGCATTCAGATCAAATAGCTAATCATTTCTACGAACAAGGAAAAGCTGACGCTATTAAAGATGTAGTTGCAAAATCTAAAAATCCTTCTACAGGGACCCCAAGGCAAGCGCCTCAGGATGTTTTTGTTAATGGATTTAAAGTTAGAGCAATCACCGGCACTGATTCTTCAAAATTAAGAGTAAAAACAAAAAAATTTAACTAAAAAAATTAAAAGACTATGTCAATTACACCACAATTTGGTACAATTAAACCATCCCAAGCGCAACAAACGCTTAGCGACAATTACTTGTCGTTCGACTCTGATACAGGCGGGGGAACATTTGCAAAGCAGTATTTACCTGAAATCTACGAACAAGAAGTAGAGCGTTATGGAAACAGAACATTATCTGGATTCTTACGCATGGTAGGAGCTGAAATGCCAATGACATCTGATCAAGTAATTTGGTCGGAACAAAATAGATTACACGTTGCATATGATGATGTAACTGTAACTAACGGAACAACATTAACTATTAATAATCTTTCTGCTACTGTAGGACCTAATTTTGTACAAAATGTATTATCTGCAAATCAAACTTTAGTTGTTATAGATCCTGTAACAGGTAAAGAAGCTAAAGTTATAGTTAAAGTTACACCAGCTGGACCTGGAACTGCCGCAGTTTCAGTTGCTACTTACGGATCTGCTGATTTAGTAACTGCCAACGGAGCTGGTAATCCAGCACCTTTTACAGCTGCTGCTAAGGTTAAGATATTTGTATACGGATCTGAATATCAAAAAGGATCTACTTTAGTAGGAGACAACTACGCAAGTATTGAACCTTCTTTTACGCAATTTTCAAATTCACCAATCATCATTAGAAACCAATACGTAGTATCTGGATCTGATATGGCTCAAATTGGATGGGTTGAAGTTGCAACTGAAGACGGAACATCTGGATTCTTATGGTATTTAAAAGCCGAATCAGAAACTCGTTTACGTTTTGGTGATTACTTAGAAATGTCTGTAGTAGAAGGTAAAAAAGTAGTTGCAGGTGACGGTGTTGCAGGACACAATGCACTTCTTTCTGGTACTCAAGGTTTATTTGAAGCTATTGAAGATCGTGGAAATGTACAAACTGGATTCACAGCGGCTGCAGGTCTTGACGATTTTGATGCCATTCTTAAAAATTTAGATACTCAAGGTGCTATTGAAGAAAACATGCTTTTCTTAAATCGCCAAACAGCTTTAGATTTTGATGATATGCTAGGAGCTATTTCAGCTGGTCAAGCCGGAGGAACTGCTTTTGGATTGTTTGAAAACTCAGAAGAAATGGCATTAAACTTAGGTTTTAGCGGTTTCCGTAGAGGATCTTACGATTTCTATAAGACTGATTGGAAATACTTAAACGATGCTTCTACTCGTGGTGGACTAGATTATACTATTCAAGGAATTGAAGGTGTATTAGTACCTGCTGGAACTTCTACAGTATACGATCAAATCTTAGGAACTAACATTCGTCGACCATTCTTACACGTTCGATACAGAGCTTCACAAGCTGATGATCGTCGTATGAAGTCTTGGTTAACTGGTTCTGCTGGAGGCGCTTTCACATCTGATCTTGATGCAATGCAAGTTAACTTCTTGTCTGAAAGATGTTTATGTGTACAAGCTGCTAACAACTTTGTATTATTCAAAGGAGCATAAGAAGCTCAATATTAATGTAATTCTTACCCTCGTTGTATTGACGGGGGTAATTATTACTTTTATAAACTATTTAATTTTATTATATTATGGCTAAACAAGCTAAAGCAGAAACTATTGAGGTTGCAACTCAAACAAAAACTATTACAAAAGAAATAAAAAAACCAGAATGGGAAGTTAGAGATAGAACTTATTTTATATCAGGTAATTCTCCTTTAACGCATACTATTCATTCAAGGCATACGTCAAAACATCCTTTACTTTACTTTGATAAAAATTCAGGAAAACAAAGGGAAATTAGATATGCAACAAACCAGCATTCTCCGTTGGTAGATGAACAAAATGGAGAGGTTACATTAGGACACATTATATTTAAAGATGGAAGTCTTAACGTACCAAAAGAAAAACAAAATTTACAAAAACTGCTTTCTTTATATCATCCTTTAAGAAACAAAGTATATGAAGAGTTTAGTGCAGTTGAAGTTGCTGAAGATGATTTAGAAATATTAGATGTACAAATTGACGCTTTAAATATAGCGAGAGACATGGACATTGACCAAGCAGAGGCAATTTTAAGAACAGAAATGGGATCAAAGGTTTCTACAATGGGATCTAAAGAATTAAAAAGAGATTTATTGCTTTTTGCAAGAAGAAGTCCTTACCTATTTTTACAATTAGCCACTGATGAAAACGTTCAATTAAGAAACGTAGCAATTATAGCTGCTGAAAACGGAATAATTAGTCTTTCACAAGATCAAAGAACATTTATATGGGCTTCGAATGGTGCTAAGTTAATGACAATTCCTTTTGATGAAAATCCATATTCAGCTATGGCAGCATTCTTTAAGACAGACGAAGGCGTGCAAGTCTTTAGGTCTATAGAGAAAAAACTAAAATAACATGTAATCATAATATACCAGGGGGCTGCTCACAACAGTCTCCTGTGTATTATAATAAAAATAAAAAATGGCGGTAAACGTAAATACAGTATATGAAACAGTTTTGTACTTGTTAAACAAAGAACAAAGAGGATATATAACGCCTGAGGAATTTAACCAAATAGCTACTCAAGTTCAAATGGAAATTTTTCAAGAGTATTTTTCTGATGCAAATCAGCTAATACGGAAAGACCAAATAAATACACAGAATGATTCGGAGTTTTTTAATCATGTAAAAAATATAGAGTATAAGTTATATCCTTTTCAAAAAGAAGTATTGTTTTCTTATAGCTTAGCAGATAAAGCTTGGACTACTACTGAAAACGTTTATAAAATAGGGGACGTAATAGCTACTTACGTTAACAACCCTACGTTAGAATCAGTAGCTGAATTAACTACTGTAAAAGATTACAATTTAATAACAAGATCTAAATTAACGCAGCCTACAAAAAGTTATCCGCTTTTTTATGCTTCTAGCCTAACAAATCTTGTAACTCAAGATAAAACATCTTCTCTTAAGGTTTTTCCAAAACCTGATACATTGCTTTGCAATATACTTACATCTCCTTCTAATGTTTACTGGGGTTATTCAATAGGATCTGTTGGACAATTTTCTTACAACAACTCTCTTCGTACTGCAACTAATGTAAACGGAAGTTTAAATTTTGAATTAGACATATCAGAACAATCTAATATTATACTAAACGTACTTAAATACTGTGGACTTATTATTAATAACGGTAATGTTATACAAGCAGCTATGGGCGAAATACAGCAAGACAAGGTAAATCTAAAAAGCTAATAAATGGCATTAATAACCCAAACAAATCAACAATATTACCAAGGAGCACAGCAGTTTTTATCTATAACCGCTTCAGCTAATGAGACATTTCCAACAACATTTGACACTTCTATAGTTTCAGGAGGCGCTGATTCTTGGGATCCTTTAGCTACTAGTTATGCTTTAAATAACTTTAAAATATATACAAGTTCAACTGGACTTCCCGGAAGTTTTAGTGAATATATTCAAGCATATGCAGTAGAAAATAATGTAATTACTATCACCGACCCATTGCCCGCAAATACGATTGTAGTTGTTCAATTAAAAACCTTAACTGGTGGAAATTATGGCGCTACTTATCCAGAAAAAGCATTTGGAGAGGTTGTAGAAGAAGGTTACGGTGATTACGAATATATAAAACTAGGTGATGCAATAGACAACTTTATGGTTGGATATGTTGGCGATGGTAAAATAATTCAAACAGCTAAAAAATCTGATGTATTATTTTTTGCTAAAAGAAATTTACAGGAATTTAGCTATGACACTTTAAAAAGTATTAAATCTGCGGAATTAAATATACCTCCCAGCTTAAGTGTTATTATACCACAAGACTACGTAAATTACGTTAAAGTTTCTTGGATAGATAAACTAGGTGTTAAAAGACCTATATATCCTGCTAATAACTTAACGATTAATCCTACAGAAACCCCTTTGCAAGATAAAAACGGTGTGCCAACTCAGGATAATTTTGGTGAAAATACAGAAGGAACTTCTATTACAACTGAAAGATGGGGCGAAAATAATACTAGCTTAATAAATTCAGAATGGACTCAAGATTGGGCTGAGTGGGGATATAGCGGATGGGGCTTTGGGCCTTACGGATCTGCAGCAGCAGGCCAATTATATGGCATGGATCCTCAGTATGCTCAAACAAACGGGTGGTTTGGTATAGACTACAGAGAAGGTAAAATGACTTTTTCTAGCAATTTAGCCGGAAAGCTTATTGTGCTAGAATACATCTCAGACGGGCTTGCTTATGACCTGGATACTAAAGTACCTAAGTTAGCAGAAGATGCGTTATACTCAGCTATAATGTATTCTATTATATCCACAAGAGCTCAGCAGCCTGAGTATGTAGTTCAAAGATTTAGAAGAGAAAAAAATGCTAAATTAAGAAATGCCAAAATAAGATTATCTAATATAAAACTTGATGAAATTGTTCAAGTAATGAGAGGTAAATCTAAATGGATTAAACACTAAAATTAAATGGCTAAAGTTACAAATTCTTTTATAAAATCTAAAATGAATAAGGATTTAGATGCACGTCTAATTCCTAATGGAGAATATAGAGATGCTCTAAATGTTCAAATTAGTCAATCTGAAAGCTCAGATGTAGGTACTGTACAAAACGTAGTTGGTAATGTACAAGTTTTTAGCTTTGAAACACGTCTTGGCGTGTCGGGATTAGTTTCAATTGGTGCTTTTGCTGATCAAGATAAAAATGATATTTATTTGTTTTTAACAAATAATACAAGTCATTTTATTATAAAATATAACAATGGATCTGGAGCATTAGATATACTTACAAAAGGCGCTTATTTAAATTTTAACAAAACCAGTAAGGTTTATGGTATAACCTTAATAGAAGATCTATTATTTTGGACAGACAATAATAATCAGCCTAGAAAACTAAATGTGCTTTCAGCTATTGCTGATCCAAGTTATTATGTAAATGAACAAACTATTTCAGTAGCAAAATTTTCTCCGTATATTGCTCCTAGCTTATTGGATTTAACTGTTACACAAAATGGTTTACATCCTTCTACCATGACTAATGCCGCTGATTTGCCTACTGTGCTTATTGATTTACTACAATGGACAACTGTAAACCTTAGTGTAGATAGATTAAATGACGGCACCCCAATTGAAGAAGCACAATCTTTATCTGATTGGAATGCAGCAACAGGTCCTGCTTGGTGTTATTATGACTTTAATCCCGCTAATGCAGAAGTTTATGGAAAAATATATAACGAGGCTGCGGCTACTCATCCAAAATTAGCGCCTACAGGATATAAGGTTGCTGATAAGGATGATTGGACAAATTTGTTATTAGGAGTTGGAGGTGCAACAGGAGCGGCTTTAAAGTTAAAAACGCCTAATTCTAGCTCAATAGTTGATTGGCCTACTTTTTATAGCCCTGGAACTTGGGGGGCAGGTACTCAAGGTAACACAGATACTAATAAGTTTTTTAACGCAAGGCCTGGGGGATACCGTGTTGGCGTAACAGGTGGAACTGATTTTTTTGGTATCGGGGGCGGTGAATCAGCACCAGGAGTAGTTCAACCTCAAGGAGATAACGCAGTTGCTTGGTGGGCAGCTAAAATAGGTAACCCAAGTGAATATGTTAGAATGCAAGGAAGCAGTGATGATGTAACACAAACAGCCATCCCAAGCTCAGGAACTCCTGGATATTATATAAGATGTATAAGAGATGCAGATTATGACGGGTGGAATGGGGATCCAGCTTATATGAAAGATAAGTTTTTAACATTTAGTTATAGGTTTAAATTTGATGATAATGAATATTCGTTAATAGCCCCTTTTACACAGGCCGCTTTTGTTCCAGAACAAAATGGCTATTTTTATGAAGGTGATGAAGACGCTGCATTTAGATCAACTATTGTGGAATTCATGCAAAACAATATTAATAATTTAGTTTTAAATATTGAATTGCCTTCAGGAAGCCCTCACAAAAATTATAAAATAATTGAAATTGACATTATTGTTAAAGAATCAGATGGGGTAGTATATAAAGTTATAGAGACTATACCTGTTGATAATACATTTGACACTCTTTATACAGATAGAACCACAACAACAACGGCTATAGGTACGGTTAGTGGTACAAAAATTGTTACAACAGATCTTTTAAACGGAATTATACCGGGGTATTATTTAGAAGAAATAAATGGAGTTGCTTTGCCTTCTCCTGTTTTAGTGTTGGCAGTGGATTTTGATCCTACAACAACACCTCCTCAATATGAAATAACAATTGCAGGAAGTGTTGGATATACAGATGGAGATACTTTTTCATGGGACTACTCACCTATACCGGTTTATCAATATACATATGAATCATCAAAGCCTTATAAAACTCTTCCCGAAAGAGAAGTGGTAAGAGTTTATGATGAAGTACCTCTACGAGCTTTAGCGCAAGAGACTTCAGGTAATAGAGTTATGTATGGAAATTTTGTAGCAAATCATGCAAGTTTAAATAATTTAGATTATCAAGTGTTTGCTGCTGAAAAAAATACTCAAGAAGCTATTGAATATCCAAATCATAATTTAAAACAAAATAGAAATTATAAAGTAGGTATTGTTTTGGCTGACAAGTGGGGTAGGCAATCAGACGTGATACTTTCGAAGTACGATAATTTACTAGACGAATTTGGTCAGTATGTTAAAGGAGCAAATATGTTTCATAACTATAAATCTCCAAATTTTCTTCCTCAAATAGGACCTTGGGATGGAGATCAATTAAGAATAACTTTTAACGATGTTATTCCTGAAGCTGCTAACTTTCAAGGCATATCTGGCTATCCGGGAGCATATGCAATTAGCAATACATGGATTACTGAATTTCCTGTGCCAATCAGCCCTTTCCAGGCTCCCGCTAAATACTGGAGATTTACGCAAATAAATGCAAACGGAACTTACGAGTATCGATTGCAAGAATTATTTGTTAACTGGTTAACAACTTACACTACCTTTTTTAATTCTAATAAAAAATTAAGAGGCTATTACGAAGATTATATTAATATAATATCAACTTCCACCGAAACAGGAGGGGTAGTAGTTTTGACTACCCAAGACAGAATAGCTGATAGTTATTTGTTTGAATATTCCACAGCTGTTATAACAGTTTCTGGCTCTAAGGCAGGCGCTTCTTATGATATTAATGAATTAGGCTATTACTCTTATCGTATAGTTGTTCAACAAAAACAACAAGATTATTATAACGTGTATCTTCCTGGCGTGGTTAATGGCTATCCTATAAATCAAAACAGCGATGAAGTCAATAAAACGGGCCATATAGTTTTAATAAATGATAATATTAATAAAATACCTAGGGATTTAAAAGAAGTAGGCCCTGTGCAAACAGAATTTAATAGTAGTGTTAGATTGTATGGTAGGGTGAATAATTTATCTGATGGAAATCAGCAATATTTTCCATCACCAACACCTGACACAGTTACTTTAATTGCTTCTCAAAAAGAATTGTTTGGACTTGCAGATTATACTACTACAGATATAGGTTATTTAAACGGGCTTTGTTTATATCCTGGGTTTGCTGTGGAATATCAAGAAACAACATTTGACAGTGCGACACCTCCTGCTCCTACAGGTTCAATTAGAAAATTTACAAATGTAAACCCTTTAGTAGCTAGAATAAACACGGTTAATCCTATAGGAGAGGCTGAGGAAGATTGGGTTGTTGATCCTACTAGAACATATCCGACCTCCATGTACTTGGCTGTTTATGAAACGGCTCCCGTTGAATCTGTTTTAGATATATATTGGGAAACTTCTACTACAGGTTTAATATCAGATTTAAACACTTTAGTTTTAAGTAGCTCAAGCACATCTTTGCCAACAGGGCTTTCGGATATTATTTTTGCTATTGAAGAAGATGATGCCGCAGGTACTCCAGGATCAAGCAGTTTTTTTCCTACTAATTTTAGCGGCGATATTGCAACAACCACAGGTGTATTAACTGCCGTGTATTCAAAAGATATACAAGGCAATTTAAATACAACTACAAATCGAAGTAACGCTATAGGGGCAACAGGAGAGTTTGATTTAATTCAAAATTCTAACGGATCTTATTATATTCAAATTCTTTTACCTCAAGCTTATTTAACTGATTCAGCTCTTTTAGATTATTATTTATTTGTAATGGAATTTACAACTGCCACCGGTGAAACTGTTAGTTTAAATACGGATACTGTTTTAGTTAATAAAGATCCTTCATTTTTACCTAATTCTTTTAGCGCGCCGTCTGACCCTACTCAATTGTTTATTATACCAGGAGTTACAGCGGATCAAACGGTTATAATCTCAGGCTTAAAAAGTGTTAACGGAAGCGCGGATTTAAATAGAAGGTCCACTGGAATGAATACTACAGAAATTGAATTTGCAACCGTAAATTTTGAAAGTGTGCCTCAAGATGTTACAACAGAATTTCAAATAGCATATCAAAACCCTAATACTGGTGCTACTATAACCAGGGTTAGCGGCGCTGCTCCTATGTTGCCTGCTTTCTACGAAATCACGGTTAAATGCACCGATCCTGGAGGCTTAGTAAATACTGCTGTAATACAATTTACAGTTGGAATAAAAAGATATGATGGATATGTAACCTGGGCTCCTTATTCAAATCAACAATTATCAGGAAGTGATGTACCTAACAGTAATCCAAATTTGCAAAATGTTAACGCAAAACTTGTAGGAGGTGATCAAGGTCCGCCGTTATCCACAGGCATAGCCTTTAACTATTTACCATGGAATTATACCGCTCCAAATGTGACGCCGCAAGGGCATTTTGTTAATACCTCAAAAAGGGGTCTTGTAGCAAACTGGACAGCTCAAACAAGAACAATTGCAGCAATAGCTTATGCTGCTGATACTACGGGAGGCCAGACTGGGAAAATAGAAGGGTACGGACTTGTAACAACAAGTATACCAACTTCAAATATTATTAATATTCAAGACTACGCTGGCGCAGCTCAATCACAAAAATTTGTAATTTTAGCAACTTTAGAAGCATTTAATCCAACTCAAGAAGAGATGTTAGAAGGGGTTGTTCCTGGGCAGTCAGGGACAACTGCAACCGGATTACCATACGACTACACTGGGTGTCTAATGGCTAATGTTTGTATAGGTATTGTAAGAAACACTTTGCAGGCTGGTACCGGAACTTCTCAAGGAGCATCTATATTTCTGGCGCATGCTCAAGACCTAGGGGGCTTACCTATATCGCCGTCTGGAGCTAACACGTTAATTAAAGTTGATTACACTGTTCCTCCTTTTCCCCTTGGAACTGACGGGACTAACTTCCCTTATTATCCGGAATAAATAAAAAATATAAGTAATAATTATATATGGCAACTACTTTAGGAATACAGTATTATAACTCTTTTTGGTTAAAGAAGACAGACTTTACCGACTTAACCGCTAATTTTTCTAAAGATTGGTTTTTAGAAGAAGCTAGAATAAAAGGGGGTTTTAATAATGTAGGCGTTGGAAACGGCTCCAGGGCTTATACAACTTTAAAAGATGATTCCCAAAGAGTGTTACCTAGCTCAATAATATATTCAGGCATATATAATTCAAGAACAGCTGTAAATCAAACAAATGTTTTTTCAGTAGCCGAAGATATTACTAAAGCTGTAAATCCAGATCATGGGGGAATACAAAAACTATATGCTGAAAATACTGATTTAACTATATTTCAAGAAAGCAAAGTAAGCAAAGCTTTAATAGATAAAGATGCAATATACACAGCACAAGGGGGAGCATTGACTACTTCTGGTAGTTTAGTTATTGGACAAATTCAAGCATACGCAGGGGAATATGGGATATCACAAAACCCTGAAAGCTTTGCTATTTATGGCTATAGAAAATACTTTGCCGATAAAGATAGGTCTGCAATATTAAGATTGTCTCAAGATGGTATTACAGAAATATCGTCTTATGGCATGAAAGATTGGTTTAGAGATACTTTAGGTCAAAACAATTCAAACAGTTTAATTGTTGGTGGTTGGGATATTCATAATAAAAACTATACGCTTTCTATTCAAAATCCTGGCGCAAGCTATACTTTAGTTTACGATGAGTCTGCTAAAGGATGGGTTAGCTTTCATTCTTATACACCTGAATTTGCTTTTAGTTTAAAAAGCACTTACTTTTCAACAGGAGGCACCGGTACTGGAAGTGGCCTATGGCAACACTACGCGCAAATAGCTCAAAGAGGAAGTTATTACGGAAATTCCGTAACTCCTTCTAATATAACTTTTATTTTTAATCCAAGCGCTTCTAACCAAAAAGTTTTTCAAACATTGTCTTACGAAGGATCAAACGGGTGGGAGGCAAGTTACATGAACAGTGATCTTCAGGGCGTACAAAATCAAATACCAGGATCAGGAGGTTCTTCAACTTACTCTGATAGAGCTGAAAAAGTATTAAGCTATTTAGAAGGATCTTATGACTCAGCTAGTCCAGCAAATACAGGAACAGCTGCTTCTCAATTTCCTATTTATCACGCAGGATTTGATATTAAAGAAAACAAATATGTTGCTGCTTTAAAAAGAACTTACAAAACAGAATCAACACCAGGTCAAGTAATAATTAATTTAAATCCTAACTTAGGTCAACCTACTTCTGGAATAAAAGGATATTTTACTACGGTGACTATGAAGACCGACTCCTCTACAGATGTAGGAAACGCAAAAGAATTGTTTGTAGTTTCTTCAGAATATAAACCACTTAATGGATATTAATGGAATCAAATTTAATTAAATTAGAAAAAGACTTTACTTTACAATTAGAACAATTGCAAAACCAGATTGCAAGCTTAAACTTAGAAGGAGTGTATGTTGGCACAGATAGCGAAGAAATAGCTCCTTTAAAACACACTTTTGCCGAAGGGCTATTAACAAGAGAAATGTTTTCTAAAAAAGGAAATATATTAATTGGAAAAATACATAAATACAAACACACTTGGTTTTTAATGAAAGGTAAACTTTTAATGGGAAGTCCAACCGGTAATAAAGAAATAACAGCACCTGCGTGGGGAACATCTCCAGCAGGAACTAAAAGAATTGTATATGTTTTAGAGGATTGTATTTTTATAAATGTATTTCCAGACTTAGAAAACACAAAAAATATAGAGAGCATTGTAGATAATGTTTCTTTTGACACTTATGCAGGATTTGAAGAATTTGCATTACAACAAAACTTAATTAAAAAAATAAATTAGATATGGCAATAGTAGGAATAGCTATAGGAGCAACCGTACTTAGTACCGCTTATGGGGCTTATTCTTCTAATCAAGCAGCAAAGGACGCTCAAGGGAAAGCTAACAACCAGGGAGCTATGATTGCTGAATTAGAAGCAAATAGACAAGATGTAATTAATCCATACGATGGGTTTGAGAATGTTAGTGGTTTAGCGCAAGATTTAAGCGGAATGATGAGTAATGCCTACGCTAATCTAGGGGTTGCTACGCAAGCAGCTGAATTTCAAGCTGAAGAAACTGATATAGCTTTAGCTAATTCATTAGACACCTTAAGAGCTTCTGGCGCATCCGCCGGTGGAGCAACTGCTTTAGCTCAAGCTGCTATGCGATCTAAAAGAGGCGTTTCAGCAACAATTGAAAAGCAAGAATCAAATAATGAAAAATTAAGAGCTCAGGGAGAAATGCAGCTTCAAGATAAACAAATACAAGAAAAACAAAGAATCCAAGGCGTACAAATGTCTGAAGCTATTAGAATGCAAGGAGCAGGAGCGCAAGGAGAAATATTTGAATTTAATGCGCAAGAGCAAAGAGACAATCAACAGTTAAATAGATTGGCTGGCTTACAACAAGGATATCAAGCGCAACAATTTGCCTCGGAAGCAGCAGGCGCTCAAGCAATTGCTGGTGGGATACAATCTTTAGGAAACGTAGCCATGGCTTATGGCACTGCCGCTCCTGGAACTAATTTTAATCCATAAACCCCGTGATTATTTACTACAAACAATTTAAAAATATATAACTATGGGAGCATACGAAAATCCAGTAGTACCAATAAATAGAAAAACTGAAGTTTGGGGCCAGCTAGCTATTAATTTAGGGAATATGGCTAGCAAATACATTACTGATCGATCTGATAAGATGCTTAAAGCTAAAGAAGAGGAAGAAAAAAACAATCTTCTTAGGCAGAAAATAAACATGCAAATGATTGATTCCAAAACTAAGGGATTAAGTCAAATACAGCCTGTAATAAAGACTGGAGCTTTTTTAGCAGAAATAAATAACGCTGCTGATGTTATGCGAAATGCTAATATGCAATTATCGACTAGAGGTGATTTATCTTCCGCGGAAAGAGATGGCTATTATGCTGACATTAGTAATTATGAAAGCACAATTGCAGATTATAAATTAATAGGAGATTACATACAAGGAGGATTAGCTTACATACAAAACGACGAAAATGGAGCATGGGGGAAAAATTGGATTTTCACTAATGGCAAAGCTTCTGAGCAAGATCAAGAATATATATTTTGGACTTCTATGTCCGGCTTAAATAATGAATATACTAGAGATGTTGTAAAAGATAAAAATGGGGGGTTAGTAATTAATTTTAAAGATTCTTCAGGTAAAATTGCAGCTTCAAAATCTATGGAGCAATTAAAAGCCTTGGCCGTTACTCAAACAAGGCTTACCTCTCAAATAGAAAATGAAAATGTAATGGCAGCTAATATGCTAGATACTCTTAACATTACAGAAAAGGGTGTTTTTAATGTAGCCAATATAGATTCCGCATCCACAACAAGAGAAAGCACTACAGATAACAAAAGCACGTTTGCTACCCAATTTTTATCTGAAACCGCTCAATTAAAGATTACATCAGCAATACAGGCTCAGGCTTCTGCTGATTTAAGCGGCACCCCTGATGAAATAGAACACAATTTACGAACTTTATGGAATTATACTTTTAAAAATGCGGCTACTAACCCGTTTGAAGAATGGTATAATAATAAGGAAAATAATCATGAGGCTGATTTAATTCGCGAATACCAGCAGTCCGCTGCAGGAGTTATGAAAATGGCGGTTGATGAAAAAGGGATTTTTTATAAAACCGGGGGAGTTACAAAAAACCCTGCAAAAATAAAAAAATCAAGCAGTTACAAAAAAACACCACCACCACCACCGACAGAGGTTGGATCATTAAAAATAAACTTTGGTTATGGAACAGCTACGGCAGAAGCTATTGTTGGGGGGCAAGCTCCTTATAATGAAACCATAGCCTTGTTAGACACTATTACAAATAATGAAACTTTGCTAACAACATTAAATGACTTAGATACCCAAAACGAATACATGACGGGTAAAGAGCTTTTAATTTTAGGTGGGAAAATGGATGCTAATGATACGGAAGCTGCTATGCAAAAAGTAGCAAAACAAAGCGGTTATAATTTAAATTCCATATACATTCCAGGTAAAAGAAAAGCTTATGACGCTTCTGACACTAGGTTATTAGAAAAAATGCTTTTTAGGCTAAATGGAGGAACGGCAGCTCAGTTAAAAGCAATTAAAGGACATCTTGGACTACTAAAAGAACGTAAAAAAACTGCAAAAAAAGAATTTTTAGCCGGATGGTTAAAAGATAATCCTGGCGGGGATATTAATGGCGTAGCTGCAACAGTGGCTTATAGAGCTTTTTTAAATAAATAGTAAAATTTAATAATATGACTTTAGAAGAATATATTGACAGCTTGCTAGCTCAAGGGTTAGATCAAGAAGAAATAACTAGGCTAGCTGAAGAGTTTGTTGCTAATGGGAATAAAGCAGTTGAGGAAGCAAAGATACAGGACGGTGTAGTGAGTGCAAGTGCTCCGTCGATAGGCCCTCAACCAGCACAAGAAATTACTATGGAATCTCTTTTGGAAAGTGGTTTTGCGGATTCTTTAGAGATAGATGAAATTGAACGAACTTTTGAAAATCGAGCAAACGGCGAAGTTGCGCCAAATAGCTATTTAATAGAAACAAATCAATCTGAATCTGAATTTGAAAAACTTCAAAAAGAATATTTTAAAGACAGCACAATAGATTTATCTCCTGATTTAACTAATGTTGGTTTTTATAATAGAGCAGCTGTTACAAAAGATTTTTTTGAAAAAAATAAGAATACCTATGCGGAAAAATTCATAAACGATGGATCCGAAGCTAGGGCTAAAATATATGATTTAGATTTAGATATTAGCGATCCTTACGAATATTTTGGCATTCAAGACGATGCTTTTGTAAATGCCAATTACAATTCAGATTACTTAGAAGCTCAAGGAATAAGCCCTAGAGGGCTAAGTGGGTTTTTAAGAAAAGAAGGAATTATGCAAGATATTAAAAGCCTAGATAGCTCAGGGTTTTACGATCAAGATGATCCAAATAAATATTTATCTCAAGGCGCTAAAGATAACTCCTTAGTGCAAGCGCTCGCTTCTACAGCTAAAAAAGACGAAAAATTAGCTTTAGCAAGAGAAAGACAATTACAACAAGGCTTACAAAGGTACATGTCCGCTTTAGATGAGCATGATAAAGAAAAAGCCGGAGCTTACTTTAATATTGAAAACCCTGGTAACTTAAAAGGGATAGAGTTAGTAAATGCTATAAATGAACATAAAAAAAATACACCTTCAAGGTTTAACTCGGAGCTTTCTTTTGCTTATAACACTTTACAATTTCCATTAGCTGCCCAAAAAGACGATGAATATTTGTCCGAAAAAATTAAAGAGGTACAAAGAATGGAGTCTGAAGGGACTATAAAAGCGGCTCTTGCTTTAGGTGATTTTGTAAAAAATGTAGGTACAGGAGTTTATGACGAAGCCGATGGCTTTTTAACTTCTGTTGCGGATTACTTAGGTGCAGACACTATTGCTGAAAATGCAAGAATGGCTAAAACCGAAAAACAAAGATCTAAAACAACAGCATTAAACTATGCTAGGGTTGAAGGCAAAAAAGCAACAATTAATGGAATAGAATATATACAAAATTCTGATGGGCAAATATTTAATACAACAATAGGCTATAATATAAGCTACACAACAGCTCCTTTAGATTATGAAGAAATACAAAAAGCTTTAGACGAAAGCACAGAATATGGATCCGATTGGGATTCAAGAGGATTTGCACAACAAGCTGGTAGTGTAACTGGCGGTATTATTTTTCAAATAGCTATGACTAGAGGCATTGGCGGAGGGCTTACTGCTTTAAATACAAGAGCCTTGGCTACTGCAAATGGTTTTACAAGTGTTGAAAAATTTAAAAAAGTTAGAGACTTAGCTAATAGTATTGGCGGAACGTACGGTAATAAAGTAGCTGGATCTATACGACTTCCTATAAAAAAACAGTATGTTGATTTAATGGTATTTCAATCTATGTACGGAGCTAGCTTAGGGTATGAAGAAACATTACGTCAAGGGCGTGCTTCCGGATTGTCTATTTCAAAATCAGAAGAATTAGCTTCTAGAGCTTCTCAACAAATGATGCTTTTATTTGCCGCTACAGCACCTTTAAACCCTCGAACAAAAGCTACCGAGGCTATATTTGGCAAGTCCGTTAAAAGTAAAATAACGCAAGCTATGGGGGCTTATTCAGAAACTGGATCAATTGGGTTTATGAATAGCTTAAGCAAAAGTGTAAGACAATTACAACTTACCGATGAGTTTAAAAAATATTTAACAAAAGGGGCTAAAGGCGCTGCAATATTTACAGAAGAAGGCTCAAAAGAAGTAGTTCAAGAAAATATTCAACAATTAGGTGAATATACATTAATTAATCCTTCCATAAACGAAATGGCAGGAACTGATTTTTTAAAAGACACTTACACGTTAAATGATATAAAAGTTACTACTGCTTTGTCTTTTTTAACCGCAGGAGGTATTGCAAATGTAAGGCTACCAGGTAATAGCGGATCTGAATCTTTAAACCAATTAAGAGCTTTTTATTCTTTAGGGCAAAATTATGAATCTCTTCAAAAAAATGTGAATGACTTAATTATTGCAGGCAAAATGACAGAAGAGCAAGGNAACAAGCTTTTAACTGATTCTAGAGCTGTTTTTATTCAATTAGATAAAATGCCTGCAAACATAGATGAAAGCATTGTAATGGAAGCTTCAAGGCTTTTAATGCAGATACAAGACATAGAAGTTTCTAAAAGTAATACGGATCCAGCTTTTCACGGGCCAGATAATCAAAAACTTAAAGTTGCAAGACAATCATTAGAAGATCTTTATATTAATCAAGATATTACTAGAGCACAAAAAGCAATGAAAGCTTTAGGTTTAAAAGGTGAAACCAAGGCCGCTGAAAGTGATCAGGAATTTCAAGACTATTTAAAAACGTTAGTAGATGAAGATGGCAACAGGCAATATACCGATGAAGCAATTAAAGAAGCATCTCGACTTGGAGTGTTTGTAGATAGCACAGGAGATATTGTTATAAATAAAGCTGCTGCTAGGCGAATGAACGAATCAGAAACTGGTCGTCATGAGTTTTTGCATAGGCTTATATATACTACTGTAAAAGGAAAACCCGAGTTAATTGCAAAAATAGGAAAAGACTTAGATTCTTTTGTTGAACAACAAATTGAAAACGGTAATATTACCGGAGGTAAAAAATTTAAAGCAAATTTAAGGGGCTATAAAAACAGAGTAGTGTCTTTAAATGACAACATAGAAAAGCTGCAAGGTTTTTTAGATAGCGGAAAATTAGATACAGAAACTGAAAAAAAGGTAAAAGATAAAATTGAAGAACAAAAAGGTAAATTGCCTCAATTAGAGGCTAATGCTTTTGAAGAAACTTTAACTTTATTGTCTGAAAGTATAGCTTCAGGGGATATTGTTTATGAAAAAGATCAAGATTTTATAGTTAAAGTAGGGGATTATATAAGAAACTTTTTGCAATCCGTAGGCCTACAAGATATAAATCTAAAAGACGGTAAAGCTACATTTAATTTTATTAGAGATTATAATAAAGCATTTGATAAAACAGAATTTAATAGAGCGTTTAAAAAATTAGCAAATACTAAAGCTGATCCTAATGCAAAAGATTCTGTTTTTATTAAAGAAAGTCAAAAAGAAAGAAACGAAGAAGTAGACATTTTAGTTGGACCGAAAGATTCAGATGGCAATTACATCATGACAAAAAGCGAATGGGATGCAGGAGGTATTGCAAACGCATACATGGATATTATTGCTGGAACAAAATTAGACGGCTTAATAAGAAGAGGTATTGAAGGAGATATGGTTTATGGAAAACCAATTGAAGTTTTTATTGAAGATGTTAAGCAAGGATTGCCTGGAGCTAAATCAAAATCTCCTCAAGGTTTAATGGGAACATTATCTAGATTTAATCCAGAAAAAAGCAACAGCTTAATGGGTTGGATTAATGGACAAATGGCTGAGCGTAAAGGAGATGTATTAATAAAATATAAAAAAGAAGCTCCTCTTTCTAGTAAATCATTAGACGTTAAAGCCGGAGAAGTAGGATCTGTAATGGAAATAGCTGCAGATGAAACAGCGGAAGATTTTATAACTAGGGAAGAAAAAATGGCAGCTCAAGAAGCCGCTTTCAAAAAAGCTCCTTCGTTTTTAGAAGCTTTACCTGTAGATCAAACTTTAGGTGAAACGTCTTATAAAGAAGATTTAATAGAGGAAGTAGATAAAAGAATAAAAAGAAATATACAATTTTTTGATTCTAGTACTAGCTCTAATAGAACTGTAAAACCTTTTATTGCGGAAGTAAAAAAAGATATCAGTGATAACTTTTACAAGCCTACAAAAAAATGGATAAATAATTACGAGGGTGGTTATGAAGGATTTTTAAAAGATTTTAGAACAGATTTATTAAATAATTACACTACTACTTATTTATCAAAACATCCTATTTTTAGAAAAGGAATCTTAAAAAGAATTAACGGCAAATGGACACCTCCTACTAAAGTAATAAGTAGTTATGGAGGTTTTAAGTATGATTGGGTTGATAAAAAAGGCAAAAAATTAAAAATTGACAGGGACGATGCTGCTAACCGTAACATGACATCTGGCCCTGAATTTATTAAAAGAAACCCCAATATTCTTAATATACTTGATGAAAATGAATTTATAGATTATCATTTTGAAGATGGTGCAAATAGAACAAAAAAGAAACAAAACCCTGAAGACGCTTTAGCTAAGCAATTAGCAAGCGAAATAGGATTTGAAATATTACAATCTGACTTATTAACCACAAATGAAAACGGCGAAACAGTAGGTGGTCCTTTAACTCAAGCTATAATTGAAAGAGCCGGTTTATTAGAAATGGTTTTTGCAGACAACGCTATGATTACCCTTGCTAGCGATCTAGATAGAGGTAATGTAAAAGAATCTTTTAAAATGGATCCTGCAAAAGTTAAGCCTATTTATGAAAAAGGATTAGACATTCTTGCGGAACAAGGCGATGTTGCCTTTAACGATTTTATTGATGGCTTACCTAATCAAGAAGCAGCTCAATACATTAAAAAATATTTTGATGACAAACTTTGGCAAGTAGGTATGTATCAAACGGCTAAAGCAAGAAATAGAGG
>JGI24523J20078_1000094_pt1 | contig 29112 bp, 50 predicted proteins | sample LinPmetageLP48_FD_20078 | JGI IMG/M metagenome (IMG submission 20078) | reverse complement strand
CTTTAGTCGACTTACTATGTCAGTTAAAAGACGCTTATGGCGGTACTATATACGGTCACAACAATTATAGCTCAAAGTCTTGTCCCTGTTTTGACGCTAAACTAGAATACCAAAACATTTCAGACAGGTTTTAATGGATAAATACGACTTTAGTATATTGGAGCGTTTTAGTACTGGTCCAGTATTAGGGTTTTCGTATTACGAGCCTGACCCAGTCGGTGAATTTAATTACTACGAAATTGATATATACTTAATTTTTATACAACTAAGACTCCGCTGGGAATGAAAAAAATACTAGAATTTTTAAGTAGTAATGTTTTTAAGGGAGTTAGTGACTTACTAGACGACTTAATTACTAATGACGAAGAGAGACTAGACGCAAAGCGTAAAATCTTTGAAACGCTTAAACAACGAGAGTTAGAATTACAAAATATGCAAGCCGATGTTATAATAGCTGAGGCTAAAGGTAACTGGTTACAACGCTCCTGGCGTCCGATACTTATGCTAGCGTTTGGGTTTATAGTCGTTTACTGTAAATTTATAGGTCCGCTATTCGATTTAAGAATTCCAGTATTAGAGGACGAGTTTTGGAATTTACTGCAAATAGGCATAGGAGGCTATGTAATAGGTCGTACAGGCGAAAAGATAGCTAGGGAGTACGCTAGTACCAAAAAGTAGTCAAAGTCTCTTAAAAGGGCTTAAAATAGCCCTATAGTAGTCTAGTATATATAACTAGTATAGTTTAGTATATATTTATATAGTAGTCTAGTATATACTATAGTCTAGTTATAATAACTAGTATATAATAATAAAAAATACAATTTTTTTTTTAACTTACAACAAATAAAATTATTTTTTTATGGATTTAGAATTTCAAATACTTAAAATAGTTGGCTATAAGACTTGGTCAGATAGGAGAAAAATAGACGCTATGCTAGAGATAGATAGCAATAACTATACTAACTTAGGTAAAGACTCGTTACAAAAAGATAAGGACTTAGTTAAAAAACAAAGTAGATTTATATATCGAGCTATAAAAAGCGTAGACGAATCAGTCGGTAACTTATTATACAAGGCTAGAGATAGAAAATGAAAAAACCTAGTCGTAAGTCTCTAATTAAAAAACTAGATACAATCTTTAGCGAATACGTCAGACGTAGCCACGCCGATAGTAACGGAATAGTAAAATGTTACACTTGCGAGAAAAAAGCATACTGGAAAGGTAAAGGAATGCAGAACGGTCACTTTATCTCTAGGGCGTCTAGAATACTACGTTGGTCGCCTGAGAACTGTCGTCCGCAGTGCTACGCTTGTAATTGTATGCGTTACGGGCAAAACTATATATTCGCTATGAATCTTAACAAAGAGTTTGGATACGATATAGCAGACGAGCTATTACAAAAGTCCAGGCAAACAATCAAACAAGCGGATTTTGAATTAATAGAATTAATCGAACATTATACAGATTTAGTCAATAAATTATAGTATATTTGATTGCGGTTAACCTGTTTTCATATCGTAAAAACTCTAGGAGTGGACGTAAAAGTTTGCTCCTTTTGTGGTTTTAGACTAGAAAATTTTTAACAATGTATGTTATTTATTAACAATTTTTTTATATATTTGGAAAAACGATAACGATATGACATATACCGAAGACTTAAATCGAATGCTTAGATACTCCATCGAGGCTTTACAAAAAGAAAACAAAGACTTAAAAAAATCTAACTTAGCTTTATTAAACAAATTAGAAGAGCTAGAGGCTAAGGCTGAGGTTAATCAAATCGCAGAACAATTTAACTAAATATTTTTTATGGAAAATCAAATTTACAAAGGTGAAGTTACAGCCGTATCACCTGACGGCAAATGGACAGAGTTTAACAAGTTTAAAGTCTCTATTAAAAACGAAGACAAAGAGGTTGGGGAATTTAATTTCTTAGCCAGGGGTGAGTTTAAAAAAGCTGTTGGAGACGTAATTGAGTACGAAATTAAAAACCCTACATACAACTCAGCCAAATTACATTATAAACCATTTAATAACTAAAAACCAAACATTATGAAAACAGGTACGATTAAACACATTGACCCAAACGGGGTCTGGAACGGCTTAACCAAATACAAAGTTACATTTGCAGACGGTCAGCAATTTACATTTTTTGCTAAAGGTAATTTTAAATTTAAGATTGGCGAGCAAATTAAATACGAGGTTACTAACGAAGAGTATAAAAACGCTAGAATTCCACAGGACCAGTACAAAGACGAATCTGAAGACGTTACACAAACTAAAGCTGTTTATGTAGATAAAAACGATTTAATTATTAGACAGACTTGCGTAAAGGCATCGTCCGAATTTAATGCTGGTAAAGGGACTGACGTTGTCCAACTATTGCTAGACGCTGAAACTATGTATAACTGGATAAAACAATAATATGGAATATAAATACGAATTTGTAAATGACTTTGTTAATTGCGTAATACCTAAACATAACGAGAGAGATTTTGTTTACTTAGACTTACATATAAAAATAATAGAACTCCAGGACTTTATAGCTAAGCATAAAGAACACATTGAAAAAAACAACGGGTTTTTAAGCATATCTATAAACAAAGGGAAAAAAGACCCAAATAAATTATATACAAACTTTAGTCGAAAAGTCGAGATAAAAAAAGATAAACTAGTAACCCACAAAGAGCAAATGCCTGATAGGGACGGTTTACCATTTTAATAATTAGGGGGGTGGTTATAAATAACTTGGGTAAAATCCACTCCCTTTTTTATTTTAGGATAGTTAATAGCTATCCTTTTTTTTTCTATATTACTAATCTTTAAACTTTAAGATATGTTTGTCGACTTCAATAAACAAATAGATACAATACACAAAATAAGAACTGGCGAGATTAAAACTGGTCTTAAGCTAGGTATTTCTGACTTAGATACTCATTTTGTTTTAAAACCTTCTGACCTTAATTTATTCCTAGGTCACGCTAACGTTGGTAAGACTTCGCTAGTATTGTTTATGATGTTATGCTACTCAGTCAGACATAACTCTAAATGGTTAATCTACAGCTCAGAGAATGAGCCTTACGAGTTAATAAGAAAATTACTAGAGTATTTAATTGAAGAGCCAATAAATAGAATAATACCAAACGACTTTAACAACGGCATAGCTTTTATAAAAGAACATTTTAAATTTATATCTAACGAGAGACTTTATACATACAAAGAACTCATAGACGTAGCTGAAAAGGCTAAGATAGGTTTTAAGTATGACGGGTTTCTAATAGACCCTTACAATAGTCTAGCCAAAGATAGAGAAACGTCTAAGGCTTTAGGTATGCACGAATACGACTACGAGGTCCTAAGTCAGTTTAGAATGTTTTGCCAGCGTAATAAAGTTTCGCTATGGCTATGCGCCCACGCTAACACCGAAGCGCTTAGAAGGGTTTATAAAGCACCTCACGAGTATCAAGGTTATCCAATGGTTTGTGAGTCTAGCTCTATAGAGGGTGGTGGTAAGTTTGTGAATAGATGTGATTCCTTTGCTGTAGTACACAGATTTATTCAACACCCTACAGAGTTTATGTATTCCTTTTTACATATAAAAAAGATTAAGTCAATAGAGACTGGCGGGCGTTGTACTAGTCTAGACGCACCTGTAAAGATGCGAGCGCTTATTAACAATGTCGGTTATTCTATTAACAACGAAAGTATAGTTAAAATTCTTAAACGAGCCAACGCTCCCTTTTAGTATAGCATAATTTTTGTAGCTTGTAGGAGTGGACATTTTAGAACTCTTATATAAAAAACACAATAATTGGTTACAAATTACCGAATCTTTAGGTGTCAATCCTGAGACAGCCAAAGACATAGTATCGGAGCTTTACTTTAAAATCAAATTACATTTAGAAGAAAATAAGGACCAGTCCATAATGTATAACAACGATGAGGTTAATTATTACTTTATCTACGTTACTATTAGGAACCTGGTCTTTGACTTAAAACGTAGGGAAAAGAATGTCAAGTTTGTTAGCTTAGATACTAGAGAGGACCTGTCCGAAGACGTAGAGTATAAAGAATGGTATAACGAGCAGTATAATGATACAGACGAATACTTAAAGCATAAAGTTATATGTGACTGGTACGAAAACGATAACTATTTACAAATGCTAGAAGACGCTAATTTGCTAGACAACTTTAGCCAGGATAAAATGAAAGTCTATTATATGCGTAGGATATTTAAAGAGGTGTTTTTAGATAACACTAAGGTAAGTGTATTGTCAAGGAATACTAACATAACTTATTGGAGTCTTAGAAATACTATAAAAAACATAAAAAAACAAATAAAAGAAGACTATGAATTTAGGCGACATATTAGAGACGATTTTTAAAAAGACTGGCATTAAGTGGTTAGTAGAAAAAATAGTAATAGACATACTAGGGTATAAGTCTTGCGGTTGCGAGCGTAGGAAAAAAGTATTAAACGATATTAGAATATTTAGAACTGAACAAGATGAAATTAAATAAAAAAGATTATAACTATTGGACAAAATTTAGAGAGGCTAAAAAGTCTACTATAACTAAAGAAGAGTTAAACGCTATATCGGTAATTCATTCGGAATACTTTAAGCACAAATTTGTATTGCCTTGCACCTGTAACCCTAAGCAAATTCAAAGTTGGGTTAATGATATAAACACTTTATATATAGAGTCATAATGGATATAGAACAAACTACTAAGTGGGAAAAAGCCGTAGTACAAATACTAAATCTAGACGGTTGGCAGTTAAAGCATATAGGCGGTACTAGTAGATATGACGCTAAGGGTTTAACCCCTAAGGGATTTATGGCAGTTATAGAAATGAAGTTTAGAAATAAGTACTACGAGAATAAAATGATAGAAAAAAAGAAATACGATGCGCTTATGAATTTAGATAACGATGTTGTTAAGCTTTATTTTGTAGCAGACCCTAAAGGTAATTATTTATACTGGCTAAACAATATGACGTTGCCGCCAATAGAAACTGTCTTAGCTAGTAAAACAACTTATTGGGGTGGTGATAAAGAATCCAAAGAAGTTTACTATTTACCAGAGTCTAAAGCTTCCGTAGTATCAGTAAACGATAAAGACCCAGAGCCAGGACCTTGGACCGAATACTTTAATAATAGAAAAAAATCTAAATAACATTGCTGAGTTATTAACAATTTGTCGTATATTGTGTATATATAAAACTTATACGATATGCCAAAACCAGAAAAATTAAATTCAATTCAAGAAAATTATTTACAAGATGTAGAGCTTTTACAGGCTCTTGGATACCCGCTAGATTTATTTGACGATTTATATAAAATACATTTTATTGAAAAATAAAAGTGGATATACTAGACGACATAAAAAGCAATGTGTTAGATATTGAAGAGTTTAACTTTTACAATGAGTTTCAGTTATTGACCTCGATATTACTATCCTGGCAAAAAAAATCCTTAGACAGAAAATTAACCGATAAAGCTAGAGCTGAGATAGACTCTGCTATAAAATCTTTAACTAGCATAAATTTATATGTATTGAGTATGCAGCAACGAGAGAGAGGCTATAACATACAGTTAAATAGATTTCGAGAGGCTACAATACTAGCGGAATTAAAACTTAAAAAACATTTAGATAATGAGCGACAGGAAAAAATATAATTACATAGGGTGTTTCGTTTCTTTAATTGGAATAATAATAACTTTACTAATAGCTAAACTTTATGAATGAATACGAGATCGAATACTGGCAATATACTGACGATGGTTACGACAATCGATATATATTAGTACAAGCTGAAAATGAATACGAGGCAATACAAAAATCAAAAATGAAAACGACTGACGCAAAAGGACATAGAATATATGAAGGATAAAATAAAACTACTAGACGGTAACTATTACGATAAAAAGGAATTGTTAGAAAAAATGGTAGACGATGAGTTTTACTATGGTGAGTTAAACAAGCTAGCCTTAAGCAGCTCTAGTCTAAAGCTTATGTTAGATAGTCCAAAGACTTATTACTATATAACTAAGTACGGACAAAAGTCTAGCAGCCCAGCTTTAACAGCGGGTCATTTATTTCACCTAGCAATATTAGAGCCAGAAAAATATGATGAGTTAAGGTTCGTAGACGTACAAAGTAAAAACACTAAAAAGTTTAAAGAGGCTAAAGAAGAGTACGGCGAAGTATATACAGCCAAAGAGCAAAGCGAAAACAATAGGCTTATAGACGCCTTTTATAAAAACCCGCAAGCTGTCGAGTTATTAAGTGATAGCAAAACCGAAGTCTGTGGTATTGTCGATATATACGGTAAGCCGTTTCGAGCTAAGGCAGACGTACTAAAAAACAAAGGTGGTATAGTAGACCTTAAGACTACAGTAGACGTACAAAACTTTAACAAGTCAGCATATAGATATAAGTATCATTTACAAGTCGCTATATATTGCGAGGCGTTTAATTGTAATTATAAAGATTTTACGTTTCTTTGTATAGACAAGGCTAATCTAGATATAGGAATCTGGAACGTTAGCGAAGAGTTTTACGAGTACGGACGTAAAGAGTTAAAAAAAGGAATAGATTTATACGATACCTATATACGAGAGGACTTCGACATAAACGATTACACAATACAAGGGACACTATGAATCTAATACACTCAATAGTAATAACGTTTTGTTTTGGCTTATCGGTATATATAATATATAATCACTTTAACGAGTAATATGCAAAAAGAAGCAAAAGCATATAGAACAGTCGAACATTTAGTAAGAGGACAAATAAGCAAATCATTATTAAAAAGTTTTAATTTAGATTATGTATTTACTAATTATAGTAGAACTTTAAATAAAAGATTAGGGTTACATAAACTTAATAAAAAGCAAGAATATAAAAAGAAATGAAAGCAAAAAAACTAACTCAGGTCCAAAGGATAGGACAGCTAGAAAAAACTATATCCAAAATATATTTAATACTAATGGAATACAATAGAAACGTAGCCGAACTAAAGAAAAAAATAGATGACAATGACAAAGCTGAATAACGTATTTAAAATACCATTCACTAACGCTGAAATGAAACGAGTCGCAGACTTAGTTATACATAACACAAAGGCAGACATATTCCATAAGTCTAAACAACAAAAGTATGTAGAGGCTAGAGCCTTATTTAATTACCTAATACGCAAAGAATTTGGACAGACGTTATTTAGAATAAGAGACTACTATTTAAGTAAAGGTAAGAAGTACCATCACGCTACAATACTACATAGTATAAAAAGTTTTAAAGAGATAGCATTTAAAAATCCTCAGTACATTGAGATAATAGACGCTATCAAAGTCCAAGAGGTTTCACCCAGACAAATAAACAATCTTATAGCTGAGGTATGCAAGATAAAAAACAAAAAGCAGTTAGAGACTACAAGAGACTTTTTAAAAAAAGTATTACAAGACTAGCAAATTTACAAATAGTGCGTTATATATATAATGACTGACAATACTGACATTAAAAAAAAGATGCTAGAAGCCCTAGAGTTTAACCTAGGTATCGTTTCGCATAGTTGTAGAACTGTAAACATAAGTAGACAGACGCATTACCAGTGGCTTAAAACAGACGCAAGTTATAAAGAAGAGGTTGAAGCTATAACTGAAAGTGCTATAGACTTTGTAGAGTCCAAACTATATGAGCGAATCAAAGCTAACGATACAGCCAGTATTATATTCTATTTAAAGACTAGAGCTAAGAGCCGAGGCTACCAGGAACGAACAGAGCTTGTTATGCCTGAAGCTAGAAAATTTGAAATAGAAGTTTTAGGACCAGCCGATGAGAGTACAAACTAATGTAGTCTATGACTATTTAAAACAAACAGACTCTAAGATTAAAATATTCCAGGGGGGTACTAGGTCTGGTAAAACATACAATATTCTTATGTGGCTAATCTTTGGCTACGGAATGACAGAGACAGGTAAAACTATAACAATCTTTAGAGCTACCTATCCAGCCCTTAGAGCTACAGTAATGCGAGACTTCTTTGATATATTACAACGCTTCGATTTATACCTAGACGCTGACCACAATAAATCCAATAGCGAATATAGACTAAACGGGAATCTATTTGAGTTTGTATCTATTGACCAGTCTAGCAGACTTAAGGGACGTAAAAGAAATATAGCCTTTTTAAACGAAGCTAACGAAGCCAGTTACGAATCCTATAACCAAATACTATTTAGAACCGAAGAGCAGTTAATACTAGACTATAACCCTAGTGACGAGTACTCTTGGATATACTCAAAGGTTAAGACTAGAGACGATGCGTTTTTTTGTATAACAACTTATAAGGACAATAGGTTTCTAAGCAAAGAGATAGTAAAAGAAATAGAACGTTTACAATATACAGACCAGGACTATTGGCGGGTGTACGGACTTGGTCAGGTAGGTAGAAATAAAGCTACTATATTCACATATCTAGAAGTGGACCAGATACCTAAAGAAGCGGAGTTTATCTCAGGCGGCTTAGATTGGGGCTTTGTTAATGACCCGAGCTGTTTAATTTTTGTTTACCTATATGAAGACAACCTATATTTAGACGAGCAGTTTTATCAGTATGGAATGACGAACCGAGACATACACAATAAGTTTGTGGAGTTAGGCTTTACTAGACAGACAGAGATATTCGCAGATAGTAGCGAGCCTAAGTCAGTAGACGAATTACATAGGTTTGGTTGGAACGTCAAGTCCGCATCTAAAGGCAGAGACTCAATTAACATAGGAATAGATTTACTAAAGAGATACAAGCTTCATATAACCAGCAAGAGTATAAACACTCTAAAGGAGTTTAAAAACTATAAGTGGCAAGAAGATAAGAACGGGACGCTGTTAAATGTACCAATCCAAAAGAACGACCATTCAATCGATTCGAGCCGTTATGCAATTATTAAAAAGCTGACTAGACCTAGAGTAGCCAGGTATGCTATAAGGTAATATAAAGATTTAGTTAACAATATTTGTTAGTATCATTTATTTGTTGTATATTGCAGTATAATTAAAAGAGGGCAAAGCAAGGGTAGCCGACTTAAGACCACGCTAAATTAACTAGATACAGATATAGATACTAGCCAAATAGGTAGAGACTTAAAATGCGAGCGCAAGTAGTAAGCTTAAAAAAAATAAGCTCGTTTGCCTCTTTTAATTTTATAAATTAAAATTGTTAATGAAACATAAAGTAAGTGCTAACTAAAGCTGCGCCTCTAAAAAGAAACATTAAATGTTGTAGCAAATCGAAAGCATTAGTAAATGTAGTTTAGTAAAATATCTGCATTGAGTGTGTCTCTTAAAAAGTATGAAAGTGTATAGTAACTAATCACCTGTAAGAAATTTAAGATAGATTTATACAGCATATTAACAACGAGATAGTGTAACAGGAAGCACAATTTACAAACAGCAAAAACAAATTATAAACGATTGGATTTTTATTTACACCCAGCTGTAGCGTAAAAAAGTATAGGTTCGATTCCTATTCTCGAAACTAATATTAACCTTTAAATTTTAAAAGACTATGAACTACCAAGACGATGAATACAGAAAACAGTTAGAAAGTGAATCCATAAAGAATCAAGGCGATAAATATAACCGATATCAATCACAAGAGTGGGTAGACATTCAAAACGAAATTAAATAACCTTTAAATTTTACAATATGAAAGCAGACACTAAATTACTATTACAAGAAATCATTGACTTACCTGAGTACGAGCGTAAGCAAATTATATCCGTACTTATAGCCTCAATGCTAAACAGCGAGAGCTACGATGACGCTAAACTAACATACGATAACATAATAAATCAATTAAGCAAATAATATGGAACAGAAAAAAAAGAAAAACGACAAGTGGTTAGTTATGCAACTTGTAACCGATAAGTATATAAACTCTATATTTATAGACAGACATATAAACTTAACCTCATCAAACACTATTATAGACGCTAGAGTCTGGACCAGTAAAGAGCTAGACGAGCTTTATAAAATCTATCCTTTAGGACGAGAGGGGTTTCATTCTAATTTTACTCTTATCGAGTATAAATAAGAAATTAGCTTACAGAAATGTAGGCTTTTTTTTGTCACTCAAATAAATTAAATTTACGTTATATATATAACACTATGAAAAAAATAGAACTATTAGTACCGACTGACTTACATTCAATACCCTTGTATCAATACCAGGAGTTTCTTAACACATTTGCAAACCCTGAGAATATGACAGACGAAGAGGCTAGCTTAAAGATGCTAGAAATCTTTTGCGGGGTTAAACAAAAAGAAGGATTAAAATTTAAAATGTCTGACGTTTCTATAGTTGTAGATAAGTTAAATAAAATACTAGTGACTAAACCTAGCCTAATAACTAAGTTTACTCTAGGTGACCAAAAGTTTGGATTTGTACCAGAGTTAAGCGAGTTAAGCTTTGGCGAATATATAGATGCTGAGAATAATCTAGGCGACTGGAATAATATGCACAAAGCTATGGCTGTATTATACAGACCTATAAAAGAAGAGTACAAAGACAAATATACTTTAAAAGAATATGACGGCGTCCACTATGCAGAGATATTGAAAAATATGCCTACCAGTGTAGCCGTTAGTTGTCTGGTTTTTTTTTACGCTTTAGAGACGGAATTGTTGAATCATACTCTGAACTCTTCACTAAAAACACTGAAGATAAAGACTCGGTCTTTGGAGCCGAAGAGGATTTCAGATTAAGATACGGTTGGTATAATAGTCTATATAAATTAGCGGGTGGTGACGTAACGAAAATAGAAGAGGTTAGTAAAACAAATTTACATTATTGCTTAACTATGCTACAATACAAAGTAGAGCTAGACAAAGCAGAGACAAAGAACTTAAAAAATAAATTTAAAAAGAATGAGCGATAACCAGGGAGCCACTGCATTTTTTACAATGCTAGATACATTAAGATTACATTTATTAGAAGACCCTAATATTAACACCTGTACATACGGTGACTTAGCTCAAATTGATTTATCTAAACAGACTATTTTTCCTTTAGCACACCTAGTGCCTAACACTGCAACGGTAGACCCTACAGGTCAGACTATAACATTTAACGTTAGCGTTATTCTTATGGATATTGTAGACGTATCAAAAGAAACTAAAACAGATATATTTTACGGTATAACTAACGAGCAGTTTATTTTAAACACTATGCTAGCTATAGGTAATAAATTATTTAATAGGTTTAAAGGTGGTGACTTAAGACTAGAAGGCTACCAGGCTAACGGGTCCTTAAACGCTCAGCCTTTTTACCAAAGATTTGAAAACCAACTAGCGGGCTGGAATTGCACATTTGACTTAACGTTCCAAAATGATATTTATATATGTTAAGCGATGAGGTTGTAAGAGAGCTAGAGACGTACGCATTAAATGTAATAAGTCAAGCTAAAGCTAATTTAAAAGATAACAAAGGCGGAGACTTAGCTGAAAGCCTAGACTATAGAATAAACGATACGTTTGACTGGGGTGGTATGTTAGAGTTTGTCGCTTTAGAGTATGGTAACTTTTTAGACCAGGGTGTACAGGGTGCTAACCCAAATGCTTTATCACCGCCAGGCACAGATAAAAAAGGTAATGAAACTCCAGGGTCTAAGTGGTACGGAATACAAAAAGCTCCTTATAGCCCGTTTAGGTTTGGTAGTGGTAATGGTCCCGCTGGTGGTCTTAGAGGTGCTATTGACAAGTGGACTATATCTAAAAACATACCAGGCATACGAGACGATAAAGGTAGATTTATACCTAGAAAATCTTTAGTCTACTTAATGACTAGAAGTATTTATCTAGCTGGTCTATCACCTACTTATTTCTTTACAGACGCTCAGTCTTCTTATGATAGTACTATAACTAATAAATTAGGCTTAGCATTTTTAGATGACGTAAGATTAAAAACACTAGACCTATTAGACCCTTTAAAAACGAATGCAGCTTATACTCAGTTTTCGACAAGCCGAAGACCTAGAAAAAAATTTAATATATGATATTACTTAGAAGTCCCTATATACTAAGCGTTGGCGAAGTCGCTAACTTAGGATTTTGTATTTTACGACTAACCATAAATTCAGCGTCTACGCCTCAATATACTATAACTAAAAACGCTTATCAGTTTCTAGACTCAAACGATGACGAGCAAGGCTTTTGTAGTTTTGACATAGCAGAGCTTTGTAGAGATTATATAAATAATATTTACGTAGACTTAGCTGGTAACGCTGCTACTCAAAGGGTTTCTATATCCTGGTCTATACAGAAATGGAGCGCAGCAAATCCTAGTGTATTAATAGGCTCACCAGTTACAGGTTCAGATATAGGTATAAACGGATATACTGAATTTTCAGAGGGACTTAATTCAGATATAACAACCGACAAAATATTATTATCTGGCTCAAAAATCTACTTACCTATAAACGTTAGAACTACTATATTCACTTTTGAGAGTGGAGCTATAGTAGATAACGATGTCTCTTCTACAGCTACTAGTGTAAGCGTATTAAGCGGTAAAATAATAGAAGTTGAAAGAATAAGAGAATGTAAGTACAGCCATTATAAAGTAACATTTATAAATAAATACGGGGTGGCACAAGACTTATACTTTTTTATGAAAAGAATAGACAGTACTGCGGTTACTAATGAGAATTACAAAGCCAACGTTTTAAATCTACTACAGGCAACGCCGAGTTATTCAACAACTAGCCACGTCAATAAAACTTTTAATTTTAAAGGTCAAGAATCTTTTACTATGTCAACGGGTTTTGTAGACGAGTCTTACAATCCTTACTTACAAGAGCTAATGTTGTCAGAGTCTATTTGGATTAAAAAATCAGTAGGTTCTAACAGCCCTGTAGTACCTTGTGTATTAAAGACTCAAAACTTTATAAAGAAAACTAGTCTAAACGATAACTTAGTAGAATATACTTTAGAATTTCAACCAGCTAATCAAATTATAAACAACGTTAGATAATGAGGGTATTAATATTTATTTTATGTTTTACTATTTTAAGTAGCTGTAAGCCATTTAAAAAAATACCTAAAGATTTACCTGTTATAGCAAAAAATCAAAACTTTAAATAATGAGAAAAGAGTTAGCTTTATATGTAAGGAATATATACGGACTAGATGCTGACGAGATAGCAGACCCAGCTACGCAACCGTTTGAGAGAGTAGAGTTTTTTAAAGACGAGACAGTGACATTAACTCAGACAATTAAAAATTCAACAGTACCAGACAAGTTGTTTACAGACTTTAGCCAGGGCTTTACAATACCAGCTAGTCCAGTTAATAATAAGATATTTAAACATTATTATAACAATGGTATATTAGGCTTTGACGCTAGAATAAAAGTACCAGCTAGACTAGAGCTAAACTTAATGCCGTTTAAAGACGGCTACATAAAGCTAGAATCTGTAGCTATGGAATTTGGAAAACCTAAAAGCTATAAGATTACATTCTTTGGCAATACTGTAGGCTTAACCGAATTATTTGGTGAGGACCAGTTATCAAACTTAGATTGGCTAAACAACTTTAGTTTGTTATACGATGGTACAGTTATAAAAGATAGGTTTTCTACTAACAACAATAACGTAACGGTTGACGGTGTACAATATGTAGACCCTATTATAACACCGCTTATAACACACACTAGAAGACTTTATTATAATTCAGGTCAGTCCGTTGCTAATGGTGACGGTAACTTATCGTTTGATTCAACTGAGCTAAAAGGCGTTCGAGCTACAGACTTAAAATATGCTATAAGAAACGAAGTTATAATTAAGGCTATAGAAAAAACATATCCTTCAATTAGCTTTGGTTCTAGTGCTACGAGATTTTTTAGAAATAACAACGCTCCGTTTTACAATATGTATATGTGGCTTAGTAGACGTAAGGGTAGCGTACAATCTGATTCAGATTTCGAAGCGCCTGTATATCCATTTTTTGTACAATTTCCAACGACTTCAGATACTTTATCCTCTTCTGACCCAGTTACAGGAATAACAATTAACATACCAATAACTTATAACAACTGGGTCCCTACTATAAGTTGTGGTATTAATATACCTAATAGCTCAGGCAGTGTTATTTATAATTACGAATTATCTTATAATGGTTTAGCGGTAAGCTCAGCATTTAATGTTACAGGAAGTCAAGGAGTTGTTATTCCTAATAACTTACAAAACGTAACCTCTGGGACTTTTACTTTAATTATATCACCTCAAACTACTTTAGTTATAGACAATGTTAGATTTGAAATTGAGCGGGCTTTTATAAGCGATTCTGGAGCAGACGAAGAGGAAACTAATGTTATTCAAACAAGCTCATTTACTATAACAGCGGCTTTTGATTTTATTATTACTCAGCAAATACCACAAATGCAAATAGGTTCTTTTACTATAACAGCGGCTTTTAATTTTGAAATTACTCAGCAAATACCACAGATGCAAATACTAGACTATCTGACAAATCTGTTTAAGATGTTTAATTTAATTGCGTATGTTACTTATGACCCGTCATCGGGAATATCTACTATAGAGGTCCAAGACTATAACCAGTATTATTTTGGTAACACTAACGAGTATGCTTTTGGCTACAAGTCTATAGACATAACTAAGTATGTAGCAGTAGACAAAGAGACTAGAGCGACAGCATTACCATATAGCGAGATTAATTTGTCTTATAAAGATTTAAAAACGTTTTTTGCTTCTTTTCATAAACAGATAACAAATCAAAACTGGGGTACTGAAACCTATAGAGGTTTAGATAACACTTTATTTAGTGGTAGTACTTATAAAGTCGAAATCGGATTTGAACACCAAAAATACGAAAGGTTAATAGACGGCACTGGTCAAACAGTAAAAACTATTCAGTGGGGTTGGTCCGTAGACGATAACGAAGAGTCTTATATCGGTAACCCGTTACAATTTTATGCTTATTATAGAGTTGGCGGAACTCAATTATCTTTTATGATAAACGACAGTACGGTAGAGCCTTTAACTAATTATTGGTTACCAGCTAATAGTATAATAACAGGTTCTGCAACGGCTGGACAAAGTCTAAACTTTTTTCCTGAGACTGACGAGTGGACCTTTCAGGTTAACTTAAATACTTTATTTAAAAACTATTACGAAGTTTATATGCAAGGTATATTTGATTTTGCTAAAAGAATAATTACAGTAGATGCGTATTTACCAGACTCAGTATTAAACGAATTACAACTAAATGACCGATTTATTATAGGCGATAACACATACGTTATAAACTCTATAACTACAAACTTTGCAACTGGTAAAAGTCAATTAGAATTATTAACAGAAAATTTAAAACAGATACTACTATAATGCTTAAAATGATTATTGATTTATTAGCGAACGCTAACGGCGAGACAGAAAACATAAGGATAGCGCAAGGTAAATACAAACTAACTAGCGGTATAAAAGAATCTTATTACCAACTTAAAAAAGAATTACTATGGTTGAAAAAATAGGTATTGAGGTTGAGGTTAAATCAAAAGGAGCCTCAGCCGCATTTAAAGAGCTAGGTAGTGACATATCTAATTTTAATAAAAGCTTAGATAAAAATAGAGATGCTGTATCGGCTTTTGATTCAGTTACTGGCGGTGCTGTAACTAAGGCTAGAAATATGTCTAAGTCTATTAAAGGCGCTTCCGTAGCTATAAAAGGATTTAACGCTAGTTTGTCTTTAACTAAAAAAGCAATAATAGCAACGGGTATTGGTATTTTAGTAATTGCTTTAGGTGCTGTCGTAGCGTACTGGGACGACATAAAATCTGTAATGTCAGGAGTTTCTAGCGAGTCTAAGGCTATACTAGAAAACCAAACTAAAACAACAGAAAACGCTCAGAAAAATTTAGATATGATTTCAGCTACTGAGAACATTCTAAAACAACAAGGTAAAACTGACAAAGACATTTTAAAGCTTAAAATAGCTCAGACAGCCGAAACTATAAAAGCGTTAGAGGCTCAGCTAGAAACTCAAATAACACAACGTCAAGAAGCTAAAGAGCAAGCAATGCGTATGCAAGGCTATCTATCTGGCTTAATTCAATTTGTTGCTGGTCCTATAGGCTGGATAATGAAAGCCTACGATATGTTAACGGGAAGTAATACTTCTAAGATTTTTGACCAAATGGCTAGTTTAGCATTTAGTCCCGAAGACGAAGACGCTGACCAGGCTATAGAAGACGCTAAAAAGAATTTGACTAAGCTTAAAAATATGAAAGCTGGTTTTGAAAATAGTGTTAAAGCTAAAAATGATGCAGATAGAGAAAAAGCTAATAAAGAAGAAGAAGACGCTGAAAAAGCAAAGGCTGAAGCTATAGAAAGAATACGTAAAGGTCTTATAGATACCGAGGCAAAAGAGAGGGCTGAAAAATTACTACAAATAGAAAACGATTACAAAGAGCAAATTGCTTTAGCTACAAAGTATTACGGTTTAGAGTCTGACGAAGTTTTAAGATTAAGAGAGGCGCAAAGACTTAAAGAACAAGAGCAGCAAGCAATATTTGACGAGCAAGACGAAAAGAAGAGATTAGAGGCCCAGGCTAAAAGACTAGAGCAATTAACGTTAGACAAAGAAACTGAACTTCTAGACTTTGAAACTCAAAGAGCTTTACTAGCTGAACAAAGACAGCTATTAGATGATGACGAGCTATTAAGTACTGACCAAAAGAATGAAGCGTTAAAAGCTAACTCTCAAGCTAGTGAAAAAATAACACAACTAGAATACGAAGCTAAACGAGACTCAGTAATGAGTTACGCACAATCTCTAGGGCAATTTAGCTCAATACTAGGCAAAGAAACTGCGGCTGGTAAATCACTAGCAGTAGCGTCAGCTTTATTCTCTACATACCAGGGAGCTAGTGACGCTTTAACAGACAAAACAATTCCAAACACTTTTGCTAGGGTTGCGGCTGTAGGTACGGTATTAGCTACAGGGTTTAAACAAGTTAAAGGTATTTTAGCTACTCAAGTCCCAGGCGCTTCAGTGTCTTCACCGACTATGGACACTGGCGTTCCTGTTGGTGGTCCAGCATTTAATGTTGTAGGCCAGGGCGGGACAAGTCAATTAGCTAGTGCTATAGCGGACCAGGAATCCGCACCGTCTAGAAGTTATGTAGTAGCACAAGACGTAACAACCGCACAAGCTTTAGAACGTAGTATAATAGACTCAGCTAGTTTAGGATAAAAACAAATAAATAATTTAAAACGTTATATAATTATGAAAGTAGTAGAATTAATAATTGACGAAACTGACCTAGAGTCTGGCGTTGACTGTATAAGCATAGTAGAACACCCAGCAATAGAAGAGAATTGGGTTGCTCTAAAAGACGAGAAAAAAGAATATCAATTTAAAGAGGTCGATAAAGACCAAAGAATATTATTAGGAGCTTTACTAGTCCCTAATAAAACTATATACCGCAAAGACGGACCAGACCAAGAGCCTTACTATATATTTTTTAATAAAGATACAGTAAGACTTGCAAGTGAGTTATTTATGCAACGAGGCTATCAAAATAATGCTAGCTACGAGCATATAGAAAAAATCAAAGGATTGACTTTAGTAGAGTCTTGGATAATAGAATCTAAGGACCAGGACAAAAGTAATTTATACGATTTAGATTTGCCTGTCGGAACTTGGGTCGGAGCGGTTCGAGTACATAACGATAAAATCTGGGCAGACATAAAAGAGTCAGGGACTTTAAACGGTTTCAGTATTGAGGGGATGTTTGGTGAAAAATACCAGACAGAGGTTAAAGCGCATAAGCAAGAAATAGAAGACGGACTTAAACTACTAGCAATTAAAAAAGCTTTACTAGAAAATGGCAAATAGAAACCTAAATAATATACCTTTACCTACAGTAACTCCTACAAATGGTAAGCGAGCTTGTTATTGTAGAGATACAAATACTTATAGTCGTAAATGCTGTGACGGGTCTTACTGGGCGCAAGGTATAGGGACTATTGTTAGAACCGAATATTTTATTATAGCTGAAAATAGAGATGAGTTGTTAACCGAAGACGGCAACGACTTTATGATTCCTGAACTTTAAAAATACAAATAAATTAATCAATACGTTATATAGATATGAATACAAAGAATACGGTGTTTAGCAAACTGTTTAGTAATAAAACTAAATTGTCTAAAAAAGTTAATCTAACTTATAGGGAATCTGAATTAGACGATGCCTTTAGAGAATTTCAAAACGAACGAGGTGAGTTAGATTATATATTACAAAATAAATTACCAGACGTTATAATTCAATTAAGAGATTTTATATCAATTATTGATACCGCAGAGTCAGAACTTAACAGACTTATTGATTTATATAATGACGCTCGTAAATATTACGAAGACGCTTCAAGTGAATTAGGTATTGACCCAGAGTCTATCGCAAATTATACATATTTAGATACACAAGTTTTTAAAGCAGAAGAACAATTAGAAATTGCTAGTCAATTAAGGTCAGACATTAATAATATTAACATATAATATGAACACAAAGAAATCAGTATTTAATAAATTATTTGGTAAGAAGCCGTTAACAGCAACTCAGCTTAAAAATCAAAAAGTAGCTTTAGGGTTGGTAGATGAATTTACTTTTACAGACGCAAACGGGCTTCAGCAAGAAGTAGATAATTTAAACTATTTTACACAAGATTGGTTTCCTGAAAAGTTTGACCAATGGTATGATTTAGGTAGAGATATATATTCGATTTATTTTCAAAGAGGTGAAGCTTTAATTACTCAAACTGACTTAGACAGTGATAAAGAAATTTTAGATAAAATTCTAGAGTCAGCAAATGAACTAGGTTTAGACGTAACTCAAATCTATCCTGACTACAGTAATCATAGAGAGTTAGTAGACCAGGGTATGGCAGACTTAGCAAAATTCGAAGAGCAAAAACAAGAGTTTTTAAACGAATCTAAATCAGTATAATATGGGGACTTTAGACATAATAAATAGAAAACTTTTTAGAAAAGACGAGACTGTCGAAATGATAGTTAAGCGTATGTATAAAAAGATGGACCTAGAGAATTACCCTTGGGACGAGTGTATAGCTGAGCAGACTAAGAAATACGGAACCGAAGCGGCTCCAAAGATTTGCGGATATATAAAAGAAAAATACGGAAGTTAATGAGAGATAATAAAGTATTTGCTATTTTAAAAAAGACTTCACTAATGAAGCTAAAAAACTCTAAGGTAGAGCTAGCAGCTATAGATGACTTAGATGCGGCTATAAACAGCGCAGAATCTTATAGTGACGTTGTCTTTATAGATGACGCTTTAAGAGACTCTGACGAGCTTATAGAGGTTTACGAAGAGTTTAAAAGACTAGCAGAAAACTATATAGCTAATTACGATTTAGACAACTGGTACTCTGAGTTTGAGAATAAAAAAATAGATTTAGAAGACAAGTTAAATCAATATGAAACTTTAACAGACGAGTTAGGTATTGATGCTAACAACTCTGATACGTTTAGATATGGTGACGAGCTATTGTCTTATATGAATGACGAGTTTTTAACATACGACCAAAACTCAGACAGATTTAATTATGCTAGTCGATTAGCAAATGAAAGTTAATAATAATCAATAAATAAATAAATATGAATACTACAGAAATGTTAAACCAAATTAAGACGTTGTTAGGAGCGAAAGTAAACCTAGCTCAGCTTATTTTGGATAACGGGACCGTAATCGAAGCTGATAGCTTTGAAAGCGATGCGTCCGTTTTTATTGTCTCAGATGACGATAGAATTTCTTTGCCAGTAGGTGAATATACAATCGAAGACGGTCGTATGCTTATCGTAACTGAAGAGGGGGTTATATCTGAAATTAGAGAGAGAATGGTCGAAGAGGAATTAGAGACTGAAGAGGTTATAATCGAAGCACCTGAAGAGGTTGCAGACGAGATGGCGAAAGTTATTGAAGCTGTTGTTGAAGTTGTAGCGCCAATTATCGAAGAGGTTAAAGAAGAGATTGAAGAGCTTAAGCGTAAGTTTGAGTCTATTCCTGAAGCTGAAGAGGAAGGCTATAAAGACGGAATCGCTGACGAAAAGGAAGACGTAAGAGAAAAAATGTCGTCTCAGAAATTAGCATCTAGAAAATTAAAGCATAGCCCAGAGGCAAAAAGCAATAAAGTAAAAATGCAAACTCTATCTCAAAATAGAAATATGAATACAACTTTAGACAGAGTAATGGCTAAGGTATCTAAATTTAACAATAAATAATAATTAAAAATGAAAAGAGCAATTAAAAATAGAAATGTAAACTTAAGAACTATAACAACTAGTGGTTCTTTAGACAACTTTACTACGACGTACGAAGGAAGCTTCGCTAATGAATTTGTATCAGCGGCGTTGCTTTCGGGCGTAACTTTAGACCAAGGTTTAATTACTGTAAAGCCAAACGTTAAGTATAAGGAAGTTATCAAAAAATTAAATATGGATAATATCGTTGTAGACGGGTCTTGTGACTTTACTTTTACAGCGGACGCTATCGACTTAGAACAAAGAATCTTAGAAGTAGGCGATTATCAAGTTAACCTACAAATTTGTAAGGCTGACTTTATTTCGGATTACCTAGCTTTAGAGCAAGGCGCATCTGCATTCGTAGACTTACCTGGTTCTTTTGCTGATTATATGCTAGCTCACGTAGCGGCTAAAGTAGCAGAAAAAACAGAGCAAAATATCTGGAATGGTGACGGAACTACAACTGGACAATTTCAAGGTTTAGTACCTAAATTAGATGCTGAAGCTAACTCAGTAAAAGTAACTCTAGCAGCTACTTCTTGGGCAGCAGCAACAATCATAAGCTCACTAGGAGAAATGGTTGACTCAGTACCAGCAGCAATATATGGTAAAGACGATTTATACATTTATTTACCAACCCTAGCATATAAGGCTTATGTGAGAAGTTTAGGTGGATTTGCAACTAACGGGTTTGGAGCTAATGGTGTTGATAACAGAGGTACAATGTGGTATAACAACGCTGGACCAGCTTTATCTTTTGACGGAATTAATGTAGTAATGTGTCCAGGTATGCCAGCTAACAAAGCTGTAATTGCTGAAAAGTCTAACCTATTCTTTGGAACGTCTATTATAGACGAAGCTAACGGGTCAGTAGTTAAACTTTTAGATATGTCAGATTTAGACGGGTCTCAAAATTGTAGAGTAATCGTAAGATTTTTTGCTGGAGCGCAAATCGGAGTACCACAAGATGCTTTAGTAGCAACTTTAGGATAGTAAATTAAATTAACCAAATTTACCCTTGTTTTAATAACGAGGGTAAGTTTATAAAACATATAAAGAATGGCTTGTTTAGCATTGAGTACTGGTAGAGCCTTAGCCTGTAAAAACGTAATGGCCGGCATTAAAGCCGTTTATTTTGCGGATTACGGAACGCTAGGAGACTTAACCATCACAGACGGTGAAATTACTGCATTTGGCGGTACACCAGCATTTTTCGAGTATGACGTTAAAGGTAGCTCTGGTTTAGAGCAAACCATAAATGCGTCTCGCGAGAATGGTACGGTTTTCTACGAGCAGACATTAACTTTAGTATTAACAAAATTAGATTTAGCTACGCAAAACGAGCTAATCAAAATTATTGATGCTAGACCTTATGCTGTTATTGAAGACTATAATAATAATTATCTATTAATCGGAGCGGATAACGGAGCGGATTGTAATGGGGGGTCAATTACCACTGGGGTAGCCGCTGGGGACCTTACAGGATTTACAATTACTATGGCTGGACAAGAGAAATTGCCAGCTTATTTCGTACAACCTTCAGTATTACAAGGAGCGGTTTCTGCATCATTTGCAGCACCTACTCAAATAACACCGTAATAATAACTATTATTTTTACTTAAATTAAGCTACTTTTACGAGTGGCTTTTTTTATTAGCAAATTTATTTTTATTACGTTATATAGATATGCAAGTGTTAAAACCTACTACAGACCCGCAGACGTTTTATATTATTCCTAGAATATATAATATTGGACTGACGTTTAGCCTTAGAGACGACTCAACAAATACGAGCGTATCTTATACGCCTACTGTAGTTAGAGAAAACGACTATTTAAAGATAACTGGCGTATTTACGTTAGTAGAAGGTCATTTTTACGACATAATAGCGCATAACGATTATAATAAATGGAATACTAATAATGACTATTGGAATTTTAGCCCAGATAATTGGGAAAGTTTAACAAAAAAAACATTTAAAGTAACTTTAGATAGAATATTTTGTACTAACCAAACAATAGAACAGCTAAATAACCAGGGTTACAATGTAAACAAAGACGTTTACAAAACAGATAATTCATTTAATAACGATTATATAGTAATATGAGCAGAGGTAAGAAAAAAGAATACAAAAGTAATATACGAATGCTGAACTTAAGCCAGTATTCTCAGCCCTTAATAATAGAGCAAAAGAATAGAGAGTGGATAGGTTACGGAGCAGACAATTTATACTTCGACTATTTAATAAATTCTTACCAGTCAAGCCCTACAGCGGTCGCTTGTATTACTGGTATTAGCCAAATGATTTATGGTAGAGGTTTAGACGCTACAAATTCTAGCAAACAACCAGACGAATACGCTCAAATGAAAAGTTTGTTTACTGACAAGTGTACTAGGAAGCTAGCTACAGATTTAAAGCTTTTTGGTATGGCATCTTTTCAAGTTGTTTATTCTAAAGATAGGACTAGAATTGCTGAAGTAGACCATTTTCCCGTTGAATGCTTAAGAGCTGAAAAAGCTAATTACGAAGGCGAAATCGAAGCGTATTACTATATGGCTGACTGGGCGGACATAAAGCCTGGTGAAGAGCCTAAAAGAATACCAGCATACGGATTTAGTAGCGAAGAGATAGAGATATATTATATAAAACCTTATAGACCAGGCTATTTTTATTATAGTCCAGTCGACTATGTCGGAGCTTTAGACTACCAAAATTTAGAAGCCGAAATTGGAACGTTTCATATAAACAACGTTAGAAATGGTATGACGCCAGGACTACTTATGAATTTTAATTCAGGCATTCCAGACGAAGACTTACAAAACGACATAGAGAGAAAAATACTAAACAAATATACAGGCACTACAAATGCGGGCAAAATAATTATTGCTTTTAATGACGATAAGGACCAAGCCGCTACAATAGACGCCGTACAATTAAGTGACGCTCATAATCAATATCAATTTTTAAGTGAAGAGTCGCAGTCTAAAATTCTAGTAGGACATAGGGTTACAAGCCCGTTGCTATTTGGAATTAAAAATACTAGCTCAGGCTTTGGTTCTAATGCAGACGAGCTGTCGACTAGCTCAACGCTTTTTGATAATACGGTTATTAGACCGTTTCAGGACCTTTTATTAACAGCCTTTGACGAAATACTAGCGTTTAACGATATTAGCTTAAACCTATACTTTAGAAGCTTACAGCCACTAGCTTTCGTTGACTTAGAAAATGCTATGTCCGGCGAAGAGGTTGAAGAGCAAACAGGAATAAAAGAAGACGAGCGTAAAGAGTTTAAAATGATAGACGGTTATGATGCTTACAAAACAATAGAAGAGGCTGAGGCAAAAGCTAACGAGTTGGGTTGTATGGGCTATCACGAACATTTAGAGCCAGACGGTACTATGTGGTATATGCCCTGTCAATTACATACAGACTTAAAAAAACCTTGTTGGGACGGTTACGAACAAATAGGTACTAAAATGAAAGACGGCAAAGAAGTGCCTAACTGTGTACCGCTAAAAGACCAAAGACCCTATCTAACAGACGATTTAAAGGACGCAATACTAAAAGAGTATGCTTCACTAGGCGAGGACGAAGAAAGTATCTTAGAAGACTTTGAATTGATTGACAGCCGACCAGCTAATGATTACGATAAAGCAATTAACGATAGCTTAGACTTAGCGACTCAGTTAGCGTTTGTGCCTAAAAGCACACCGAATAAAAAATCTGAACAAGATACTAGTATAATTAAAGTACGTTACAGGTATTACGGTAGTAACAATCCTGAAAGAGAATTTTGTAGAGATATGTGGGCTGCTCAAAAAGTGTACCGTATGGAAGACTTAGACAAAGAGAGTAGCGCTAATTCAACGCTAAGTCCCTCAGGATCAAACACTTACAATCTATGGTTGTACAAGGGCGGGGTTAACTGCCAACATTATTGGGAGCGTAGAACGTACTTAAGAAAAAACAACGAGAGAATTACGGTAGCGGAAGCCAGACGTAAGATACAAGCCTTAGACCCTAGTTTAAGAGACGAGGCTAAAATAGAAACTAATGTCCCAGAGGTTGCGCAAATAGCTAAGCCTTCAAATAATTGGTGGTCATTAAAACCAGGATATAGAAGTTAAGATATGGCTACAGCACTTTTTATAAATAGAACCGACTTAGTAAGAAATACTATAATTAATGGTGATGTCGATACTGACAAGTTTATACAATTTATTCGTATAAGTCAAGAAATGCACCTACAAAATTATATGGGGACAGCGTTATACGACCAGATTTCAGACGCTATAACCAACGGGACTGTAACTGCGGACCAGACAGCTTTGCTTAACGACTATATTCAGCCAATGTTAATTCATTTTAGTATGGTGGACTACCTTCCTTTTAGCTCCGTAGAGCTTAGAAATGGCGGGTTGTTTAAGCATACCGCAGAAAACGGTACTAGTCCGACAACTAACGAGGTTGACTTTTTAGTACAAAAACATAGGAACTTTGCAGAGTTTTACACTAGACGATTTATAGATTATATGTCGTTTAATGCAGCTAGCAAGTTTCCAAAATACTGGGAAAATCAAAATAATCAAATGTACCCTGATATGAGCGCTACATTTACAGGCTGGGTTTTATAAAATGGATAAAAAAGAATATACTATAAAATTAAAAAACGTTAGTAAATTATTAAAATATGTTTACACCAAAGACGTAAAATATAAAGAAAATAAAAAGAAATAAATGGCAAATTTAACCAATACACTAATAAGCTCAACTTACCTGTCTCTATTAAAGACAAGTGACAACGCTATTTTGTCGGCTACGCCTGTTTTATTAACTGATGGCGGTGGCAATAGCTCAGGTCTTACAATTAATAACGCTGGTGATTTAATAGCTGCGGGGACTATAACGTTTAATACCGCAATCAAAGACGGTACAAACTTAGTTAACGTTACAAAATTTGTAGACGAAGCTGATGGTTTATCTAGTAACAACAACGATACTAGCATACCTACTAGCGCATCTGTAATAGATTACGTTTCAAATCCTAGTGAATTGGTTAGTTTAAATTTTGCTGACGATTCGTCTGCTGCGGCTGGTGGGGTTGCTGTAGGTGGTTTATACCACACTTCGGGGACGGTTAAAATAAGACTGAGTTAGTGGATATGCAAGATATAAAAATATACGCTCTAAATACTAGTAGTTTAGCTATAAGCTTTACAAATCTAGATACAATTTTAAAGGTAGTACTGTTATTGGTAAGTATTGGATATACGGTTAATAAATGGTATTTAATAAATAAAAATAAAAAATAATGAGTCCAGCAGAAATATACTATAAAACTTGGTGGGGAATAGGCGCTTGTAATAATATCGGTTGGGGAATCGTATATAAGCCTTATGTCGATTGTACACCTTCACCAGAGTTTGAGATTATAGCAGAAAACGGGGACTTCTTATTAACTGAAAGCAATAACGAATTTTTAATAACAGAATTTCAATAAAATAAAATAAAATGGCAAATAAAAAATTTAGCGAATTTGAACTAAAAACAACGACTAGTAATGTTAGTCACATAGTAGGATATAACGGAGCGGAAAATGTTAGGATAACTCCAGCAAATTTCATAAGTGGGTCTGGCGGACCGTTTCTACCGCTAGCTGGTGGAATAATGGTAGGTGATACTACTCACAATGATAATGTAAAATCTATTTATGGAACTTCACCAGGAAATGATTTACAAATTTATCACTCTGGTACAGATGGTTTTATAGCTAATGCAACAGGGGATTTAAAATTATCAGCAACTAACTTTAGAATATTAAAGCCAGGACTTGGAGAATTTATTGCTAATTTCTTTTCAGATGGTGCTGTTGAATTATTTAATAATAACTCTAAAAAGTTTGAAACTACAAACACAGGTATATCAGTAACAGGTGATGGAGTATTTTCAGATTTACTACAAGCAAGAAAGCCAAGAAGTAATACTGCTGGAGTTGTAGGTTTATCTATTCAACCATCTGACACTACTGCACAATATGGGTGGAGGATAGACCAAGCAACTAATAGTTTAAATATTGATTATGTTAGTGGAGCTTTAAATTTAGTAAGTTATTCTACTGCTGGAAACGCAACTTTTGCTGGAAATGTTTCTGCACAAAGAGGATTTTTTGATGGTGGTACTAGTAATGTAATTGCAACTTTTACTAGTAATGATTCCACTTCATCTTTACAATGCATCGACTCTACTGGTAATGTAGAATTTGGTGCAAATGGAAATAATTTTGTAGTACAACCAGCGGGTGGTCTTGCCAGATTAACAGTTGGTGAATCAATCTCAACTTTTGCTGGTAATTTAGGTATAGGTACTTCGACAATAACAAACCCTTATGGTCAAACCAATTTTACAGATTTAAATATTGATGGAACTTGGGGTGGTATTATTAGTTTTAAACTTGGTGGTGTAGAAAAAGGATTTATAGGACAAAGAAGCTCTGGTAATGCAGATATGGTTTTAGGCTCTTCATCTGGTCAAGATTTGCTTTTTAATACTGATGGCAATAACGAAAGAATGCGTATTGATAGTGCTGGAAAAGTGGGTATAGGTACTACGAGTCCTTTTTCTGGTGCAGAATTAGATGTGTTTGGAGACATTGTTTTATTGGAAAAAAACTGGGCATTAAGAGGTAATAATGCTAATGCTGACCTTTGTATAGAAGAATTAAGTGGAACTGGATTTTCTGATACTAATGTAAAAGTTACTATACAATCAGGTGGAAATGTGGGTGTGGGTACTGTGAGTCCTTTAAGTTTTGGAACTGGCAGCCATTTAGTTACAGCTCAAGGAGATGCTGGCAATAATTATGGTGGTTTTATTTCAAGAACAACTAATGTTACAGGTCAAATGTGGGCTACTGAAGGTGGTGCCAATGTTGTTATAGGTTCAAGGACAGACCACCCAGTATTATTTTCTATATTCAATACAGAAAAAATGCGTATTGATACTTCAGGTAATTTGGGTATAGGTGTTTCAAGTCCAGTTGCTAAACTAGATGTTTTAGTAGGTAATGATGAAAGATTATTTTTTACAAGCGTGAGCTCTAATCCTATAATAAGCGCAATAAATGCTGTAAATGGCTCATATAAAACATTACAATTACAAGGTACAGATTTATCTTTTTTGATAGGTGGCACAGAAAGAATGCGACTAGATACTTCAGGTAATTTATTAGTTGGTAAATCTGCTGCAAATGGTGCTGTTGTAGGAGCTGAATTAAGAACAAATGGTCAATGCGTATTTACAGCAAATGGGGATAACTCTTTAGATTTAAATAGACTAACAAATGATGGAGGGATAGCGCTTTTTAGACAAGCAAATACTGTTGTTGGTAGTATATCTGTAACAAGTTCTGCAACTGCATATAACACCTCTTCAGATTATAGATTAAAAGAAGACTTACAAGACTTTGAAGGTTTAGATTTAGTTTCTAAAATACCTGTTTACGATTACAAATGGAAAGCAGATGAGTCTAGGTCTTATGGTGTTATGGCACACGAGTTAGAAGAAGTATTACCACAAGCAGTATCTGGCGAAAAAGATGCAGAAGAAATGCAATCAGTAGATTACTCTAAAATCGTTCCTTTACTAGTTAAATCAATACAGGAATTAAAAGCAGAAATAGAATTACTTAAAAATAAATAACAATAAATAAAAATAAAAATTATGATTAATTACACTTGGAATTGCAAAGTAGTCGATGCCTACCCACAAGACGGGGAATACGCTGACGTAGTATATAACGTACACTGGAATCTATTAGCGGTATCGGACCAATTAAACCCAGAGGGAGTCGCTTATCAATCGTCTAGCTATGGAACACAAAGTTTAGATGTAAGCGATATATCTGACTTTATACCGTTTGCAGACTTAACAGAAGCACAGGTACAAGGTTGGGTAGAATCAGCAATGGGCGAAGAGGCAGTAGCATCTTTAAAAGCTGGTCTAGACGCACAAATAGAACAAGAAATAAATCCTTCGTCTATTCAGTTAGTAGTAGGTGAGCCAGTAGAAGCTTAATATAAATAATTTTTGTATATTTAATACAAATTTAAAAAACTATATTATGACAATTACTGAAGAACAAATTAAAAAAGTAAACCAAGTTATTAACTCACTGCCGATAGCTTATTTAGCACAGGCTCAAGAGATTGTAAAAATCTTAAACGAGTCTTATCCTAAAGAAGACGAGGCGGAAAAAAACGATTAAATGATTAAAGTGTTAAGAAAATTAGCAGATTTTTTAGAACAGGAACGTTGTCAGTTTGTAGACAGTTATAATTCTATATGTGACAAGTTAAAGATAACTAAGGAACTTAACTGTAAAAATTGTTTATGCGAAAAATCAATAAAATAATAGTACACTGTACTGCAACCCAAGAGAGTAAAGACGTATCGTTAGACGAGGTTAGACGTTGGCATTTAAAAAGAGGTTGGCGAGACATAGGCTATCATTTCTTAATACAAAGAGACGGTACCGTAGAAGAGGGGCGTCCGATAGAACAGTCGGGCGCACACACTAAAGGTCATAACTGGGACAGTATAGGTGTGGCTTATGTCGGTGGCGTAGAAGACGAAAAGAAAAAAGGTAAATGGATAGCTAAAGATACTAGAACGCCAGAGCAAAAGGACTCTTTAGTCGACTTACTATGTCAGTTAAAAGACGCTTATGGCGGTACTATATACGGTCACAACAATTATAGCTCAAAGTC
>JGI24523J20078_1000068_pt1 | contig 42872 bp, 34 predicted proteins | sample LinPmetageLP48_FD_20078 | JGI IMG/M metagenome (IMG submission 20078) | reverse complement strand
TCTACCTTCTGCATCCATGCAGTCGTAAATGAGAATTTTTTAACACAGGTAGCGACACGTTTAGCCCCGCAAAATGATTAAGTATTATTGCGGATTGGTATTATTGCGGATTGGTATTATGTTGATAAAAGAAAAATTAGAGCCAAAAAATAGCGAGAAGTGAATCTTCTCGCCATTTTTAATTAAGTGTAATCTCTAGGGTTAAATAACCTCAAAGCCGATTAATTTGTCACAACTGAACCTCTATTTATTTAATAGAGGTTTTAAGTAATGCCCAGTATGTGAACGCTCACACTCAGCTACTTCTTCTGGCGTACCTGCAATGAGTATTTCACCACCGCCAGCTCCGCCTTCAGGTCCTAAATCGATCACCCAATCTGCTGTTTTAATTACATCGAGGTTGTGCTCAATAACCACAATGGTGTTACCGTGATCGCGCAGGCGATGTAATACAACAAGCAGTTGTTCAATATCGGCAAAATGTAGGCCGGTTGTGGGCTCATCTAATATGTAGAGTGTTTTACCTGTATCACGTTTAGAAAGCTCACGGGCAAGTTTTACACGCTGAGCTTCACCACCTGAAAGCGTGGTAGCGGCTTGACCTAAGCGGACATACGATAAACCAACGTCCATTAGGGTTTTAAGCTTGCGGGCAATAGCCGGTATTTTGTCAAAATACTCATGCGCGTCTTCAACAGTCATTTCAAGTACTTGGTGTATGTTTTTACCTTTGTATTGGACTTCGAGCGTTTCACGGTTATAGCGTTTGCTCTTACACACATCACACGGTACATACACATCAGGTAAAAAGTGCATTTCAACTTTAATTAAGCCGTCACCTTGGCACGCTTCACAGCGTCCGCCTTTAACGTTAAAGCTAAAGCGACCTACTTTGTAGCCACGTGAGCGCGCTTCTTGTGTACCTGCAAATAATTCACGAATGCCGGTAAATATACCTGTGTAGGTTGCCGGATTTGAACGAGGAGTACGACCAATTGGGCTTTGATCAATATCGATCACTTTATCAAAATGATCTAAACCACTAATTGATTTATACGGTGCCGCTTCGGCAGTGGTTGCGCCATTTAGCTCTGTATGAGCAAGTTTAAATAAAGTATCGTTTATTAGCGTTGATTTACCTGAGCCCGATACACCTGTCACACAGGTCATTAAACCAAATGGGATTTTTAAATCCACATTTTTAAGGTTATTACCCATTGCGCCAAATAGCTCTAGCCATTTGTCGTTCGTTGGGTGACGTTCTTTTGGTATTTCTATTTTACGTACGCCTGATAAAAATTGGCCCGTAACAGACTCTTTGCTTGCTAAAATATCGTCGCGCGTACCTTGTGCAATAATATGCCCACCATGAACACCCGCACCTGGACCAATATCAATAATATGATCAGCGGCTCGAATTGCATCTTCATCGTGCTCTACCACAATAACGGTGTTACCTAAGTCGCGTAAATGGATTAGTGTTTGTAGTAAGCGGTCGTTATCGCGTTGATGCAGCCCAATAGATGGCTCATCTAGTACGTACATTACACCTACAAGACCGGCACCAATTTGACTGGCTAAGCGGATACGCTGCGCCTCACCACCTGATAATGTATCGGCACTACGTTCAAGTGATAAGTAATTGAGGCCAACGTTAATTAAAAACGATAAGCGGTCGCGAATTTCTTTTAATATTTTTTCAGCTATTTGGCCTTTTTGTCCGGTTAACTCTAAACCTTCAAAAAATTCCATGGCTTCACCAATACTCATGCATGTGATTGCAGGTAAGTTGGTTTGTCCAATAAATACATTTCGAGACTCTTCGCGTAAGCGCGAGCCATGACAGCTAGGACACGCTTGGCTTGTTTGGTATTTAGCAAGTTCTTCGCGTACAGAGTTTGACTCGGTCTCGCGGTAGCGGCGATTCATGTTGTTTAAAACGCCTTCAAACTCATGGTTACGCGTAATTAAATCGCCACGGTCGTTACGGTAATTAAACGCAATTTTAGTACTACCAGAGCCATCTAAAATAATTTTTTTCGATTCGCTATCTAAATCTTGATAAGGCACGTCTAAATCAAAGTTGTAATGATCCGCAACCGCTTGCAGCATTTGGTAGTAATAAAAGCTGCGTTTATCCCAGCCTTTAATTGCACCGCCAGCAAGGCTTAATTCTGGGTTATGCACTACGCGATTAGGATCAAAGTATTGACGAATACCTAAGCCATCACAGGTTTGACACGCACCAGCTGGGTTATTAAACGAAAACAAACGCGGTTCAAGTTCAGTCATTGCATAGCCACAAGTAGGGCAGGCAAAATTTGCTGAAAATAGAATCTCTTCAGCGCTGCTATCATCCATGTATGCTACATGTGCAACGCCATTAGACATTTCAAGTGCTGTTTCGAACGATTCTGCTAAGCGTTGTTGTAAGCCATCTTTTACTTTAAATCTGTCTACAACAACTTCTATTGTATGTTTTTTATGAAGCTCAAGTGTTGGAGGATCAGACAAGTCACATACTTCACCATCTATACGGGCGCGAATATAACCTTGGCTGGATAGCTGTTCTAATAACTTGACATGCTCACCTTTACGCTCTTTTACAATTGGCGCAAGCAGCATTAATTTACTGCCCTCAGGCAGTGCCAAAACAGTATCTACCATTTGGCTAACGGTTTGCGCAGCAAGTGGTAAATCATGTGTAGGACATCGTGGTTCGCCAACGCGGGCAAACATAAGTCGTAAATAATCGTAAATTTCGGTAATAGTACCTACGGTTGAACGCGGGTTATGAGACGTTGACTTTTGCTCAATAGAAATAGCAGGAGAGAGGCCTTCGATGTGATCTACATCAGGCTTTTCCATGAGCGATAAAAATTGTCTTGCATACGCAGAGAGTGATTCAACATACCGGCGTTGCCCTTCTGCATAAAGTGTATCAAATGCAAGTGATGACTTCCCCGAACCAGATAGACCAGTAATAACTATTAATTTATCACGTGGAATGGTTAGGCTGATGTCTTTTAAATTGTGCGTGCGGGCGCCTCGGACTTCAATGTTTTCCATGCTATCTCGTTTATTGCCAAAATTATTTACTCAGTATCGCATAATACGAAGCAATATTAATCCTTGATCAATGAAAAATCCTTACTTATAGGCGATTAATTATGGCCAAGCTTATGGTAGAATCCCAACCTCAATTTTTCATAGAGTAAGATCACGCAGATAATGACCGCATCTTCACTTAATTCACGAGAAAAACGCGCCGCAGTATCGCTGGCGAGTGTGTTTGCATTTAGAATGCTCGGCTTGTTTATGCTGATGCCTGTATTGGCTATTTATGGACAATCGCTTGAAGGTTTTTCGCCTATTTGGATTGGTTTTGCCATTGGTGCGTATGGTTTAACGCAAGCCGTACTGCAAATACCTATGGGCCGATTATCCGATAAAATTGGTCGTAAAAAAGTTATTGTGGGTGGCTTAGTTGTATTTGCTATTGGCTCTGTAGTTGCTGCATTAGCTGATTCTATTCAAATGGTTACTGTAGGGCGCGCTTTACAAGGTATGGGCGCAATCGCCAGTGCACTACTCGCGTTTGCTTCAGATTTAAGCCGCGATGAGCAACGACCAAAAGTAATGGCCGTTATTGGTATGAGCATAGGAATGAGCTTTGCCTTTGCTATGTTACTTGGGCCAATTGTTGCAGCTTCATGGGGTATTGCAGGTGTATTTTGGTTGACTGCTATTTTAGCTGTCTTTGGTATATTTATAGTGACCATGCTAGTGCCAAAGGCGGTAAATAAAGCGCCCAAAGGCGATACATTAGCAAGCTTCAGCGACATTAAAAAATTAATTAAACACCCTCAGTTAGCACGATTAAATGCAGGTGTATTGTTATTGCATTTAACGCTAACCACAATTTTTGTGGTACTGCCGAGTCAATTAATTAAAGATGGCTTGGTTGCCGACCATCACTGGTATTTGTATATTCCAGTGCTATTTTTAGCATTTTTATTAATGGTACCAATAATGATTGTGGCCATTAAAAAAGAGAAAGAAAAACAAGCATTTATTGGCTCGGTAGCCTTGTTAACTATTAGTATGTTAGCAATGTCGGTATGGGTTAATAGTGTAGTAGGCATTGCTGTGTGTATGCTGCTTTATTTTGTGGCGTTTAACTTTTTAGAAGCCACTATGCCTGCGCTTGTATCGCGAATAGCACCTGCAAGCCAAAAAGGTTCAGCAATGGGAGGCTACTCATCTAGTCAGTTTTTAGGCGCCTTTTTAGGCGGTATGTTAGGTGGCTATGTAGCACAAACTACAACGACGCAAGCTGTGTTTGCGGCAGCGGCACTTGTTGGGTTAATATGGCTTATTATTACGTGGAAAATGCAAGTCCCACCCAAAAGTAAAGTTATTAGTTTAATGACCAAATTAGATTCTGAAGAGCATGCTCAAGTACTTGCTTCTCAGTTAGTTGCTTTACCAGGTGTAATAGAAGCAACTGTAGTTCGCGATGAAAGTCGCAGCTATTTAAAGATTAATGATAAAGAATTTGACCTAGACCAAGCGCGTAAAGTCGCTGGTTTAATCTAACATTTATAGGAGATGGTTCCATGGCACGCGGTGTGAACAAAGTAATTTTGGTTGGTAATTTAGGGCAAGATCCTGAAGTTCGTTATATGCCTAACGGTAACGGTGTAGCAAATATTACCCTAGCAACTTCGGATAGCTATAAAGATAAGAACACTGGCCAAATGGTTGATAAAACTGAGTGGCACCGTGTTGTATTTTTTGGCAAGTTAGCTGAAATTGTTGGTGAATATTGTCGTAAAGGTTCACAAATTTATGTTGAAGGTAAACTTCAAACTCGTAAGTGGACCGATCAACAAGGCCAAGAAAAATACACTACAGAAATAGTTGTAGATGGCTTTACTGGTCAAATGCAAATGTTAGGCGCACGTGGTGGCGATCAACAAAGTGGTGGTTACCAAGGTAATCAATCACAAGGTGGGCAACAAGGTGGTGGTTACCAAGGTAATCAAGCGCAAAGTGCTCAACAAAGCGGTGGTTACGGTCAAAATAATCAAGGCCAAAATAACCAGCAACAAGGTGGTTATGCTCCACAACAGCAAGCAGCACCTGCAGCGCAGCCAAAACAGGCTCCAGCACCACAGCAGCAAAGTAATCAATACCAGCCGCAAGGCGGCTTTGCACCACAACAAAATAGTGCACCGCAGCAGCAAGGTGGTTTCGCTCCTAAACCACAAAGTGCTCCGCAAGGTGGTGCATCAAACCCAATGGAACCAACCATTGATTTTGATGACGATATCCCATTTTAAATGATATAAAGTTATTAGTGTAAAGATAATTAGATTCTTTACACTTTTTACTCTAAACCCAGTATTCGTACTGGGTTTTTTATGCGTATTGCGCTGTGATGATAATCCAAAAACTATCAATATAAGACCTCATTAGGCTGTAAAGTGAAATAGTATTGTTGGTAATGTTAAATTGCAGTAAATTTTATCTTGTATTTAATTGATATATATATCGTTAATACTTACCATTAAACTACTTCCCCTGATTACACAATGAGAAACATGAAAACTAATATCTTATTTTTATTTCTTGTTTTTCAATTCTTGAGCCCTAGTTCACACGCTCAAACTCCTTCAGACGTTACTCATATTTTATTTATAAATTCAACAAATCAAGATATGCCTTGGTATAAAAGTGTTGAGCTTGGACTGCGTACAGAGCTTAAAAAACGTTCTTTTAGTTATGAACTATTTGTCGAAAATATGGATGTAAATCGCTTTGATGAAGTTAATCAAAAGCAGTTAATGAAAGACTACCTCAAACAAAAATATAAAAATAAGCACATCGATATCATCGTTACTCAGTCGCCTTCTGCAGCGACGTTACTATCTCAATTAGACGATTTTTTTATAAATGCTCCACGAATATACTTAGAGCCAGGCGCCCAGTTTAATCTACCAAAAAAGACCAGCGGAGCTGTGATCCAAGCTAAATTAGATTATGCGCAAGCAACAGCAAATGCTGTTAATTTAATGAAACCTAAAAAATTGATCGTAATTTTAGATACAAAAAACGATATTGGTATGAGCTTTCATCTAGGACTATTTTCGGTTATTAACCGTGATTTTTCGTATTTAAATGTAGAAAAGTGGTTTGATCTTCCATTACCAGAATTACTCACCAGAGTAAGAAATGCCCCAGCGGATTCGATTATTTTATTTACCCCCATTTTTAGGCGTTACGATAATAAATCACTTAGTCCTTATCAGCTAGTAGAGCGATTAACTGAAGAAAGTCCGGCGCCAGTGTTTAGCTATTGGGAAGTACTATTAGGCTCAGGTGTTGTTGGTGGGTATGTATTGTCGGGTGAAAAAATAGGTAAACGTATTGCCGATTCAATAGTTTTTTATAATGAAAATAAAGCGTTAAATGAAATTGGTGGTGAAGGGCTTAGTACATACTCATATGATTGGCGACAATTAAGTAAGTTTAATATTGCTCCGCAGAGCTTGCCAGAAGAGTCAATTATCTCTTATTACGAGCCAACTTACTTTGAGAAAAATAAAATATTAATTTACAGCGCTACTGTAATTATTTTTATTCTTAGCAGTTTTTTAGTTTTTGTTTTGTTTTTAAACCAACGCCGCATTCAACTTTTAAAAGAGCTTGATGAAGAAAAGCAAAGATTAGAGTCGCGCGTTGAAGAGCGCACTGAAGAGCTTTTGCACGCCAAGGAGGAAGCTGAGCATCTGACATACGCTAAGTCTGAGTTTTTAGCAAATATGAGTCATGAAATTAGAACCCCTATGAGTGGGATTATTGGTTTGACTAATATTTTGCTCGAAAAAAGTTTACCTGGTGAGTATGAGTATTATTTAGATAAAATTAAATACTCCTCAGATCAACTTCTGGTAGTTATTAACGATATTTTAGACTTTTCAAAAATTGAGTCTGGAAACATTAACCTTGAAGAATTTCCTTTTTCTGTAAATTCGGTTGTTGATTATATCAAAGCAACCTTCAATGAATTGGCCCAAAGTAAAGGAGTCACATTTGATATTGTCATTGATGAGACAGTTAAGCTGGACTTAATCGGCGATGTAGTGCGAATAAATCAGGTGCTGTTAAATTTATGCTCTAACGCAATTAAATTCACCCCTCACGGCACTGTATCGGTTTTAATTGAGTCAAGAAAGTTATTAGACGATCCGCAAAGTGTTTGCTTATATTTTACAGTTAAAGACTCAGGTATTGGCATCGCTGAGGATAATCTTAGCAATTTATTTGAATCATTTACTCAGGCAGATAGTTCTACAACTAGGAAGTTTGGTGGTACAGGGTTAGGTTTAACAATTAGTAAGCGTTTATGCCAATTGATGGGTGGTGATATAACGGTACACAGCACTCAAGGTGTGGGTAGTGAGTTTGTTGCTTCGGTGGAAGTTAAATTGAACAACCAAGCGTTGATTGATGATACGCCTAACCTAATCTTTACTGATCCGTTTGATGTATTAATTATAGATGATAATGAAGAGGACCTTAAAGTAATTGAAAATCAGCTTACAGCTATGGGTTTAGCATGTACTGCGTGCTCGTCTGCTAAGCAAGCTATTGATATTATTGAACAGAATAAAGAAAAATTTAAAGTCATTATTGTCGATTGGATAATGCCAGCGATGAGTAGTGAAACATTTTTAACGCGTATTTATAATATTAATCCTCAGCTTTGCAATAATATAATTGTACTTACAAGGGATCATGAGGTTTTACTTAATGATGTGGCTAACAAAATAAATATAAACACAATTTTGCAAAAACCTGTTTATTCGAGTGTCTTGTATAAGGAGGTGAGCAGTAGAGTGTTAGGTTTTTTTAATGAAGTGCCTAAAGTAAATACTGTGAGTGAACAGTCGCTGGCGGGTATTAAAGTATTAGTTGTGGAAGATAATTCAATCAATCGACTAATAGTTACCAACATACTAGAAAATAGCGGCGCTCAGGTTTACTTAGTTGATAATGGATTAGAGTGTATCCAAACAGTAAAATTAGAGCCGTTTGATATAATTTTAATGGATATTCATATGCCTATCATGGACGGTGTTGAGGCGACTCAAATTATTCGTAATGATAGTGATGAAACTATCGCAAATATTCCAATAATTGCCTTAACAGCTAATGTTATGAAAGATGATATTACACGATACTTATCCATTGGCATGAATGCCCATGTTGCAAAACCCATTAAAACGCAAAAACTACGTGAAACTATAATTCGCTGTTTAAATAAATAGTTGCGCTATACAAATAATTTAATATTTTTATCAAATACCTACCGCAATCTCTTCCATTGGCTTGAGCCGATTTTTTAATAACTTAAAAAAATTTATAAAATAGAATTTGACTAACGTGTTTGCATGTGAAATTTCATACATTCGATTTTTCGTATGTTCACTTGGCAAAGATTGAGTTATAAATGTTAGAAGTTAATGGGTTACCAAATACAAATAAAACACACAGTGTTGTTCCATACACTAAAAATTTTAATGTTAGTTTTTCTGAGCACAAACCTAAAATTTTATTGTTATATGGATCATTAAGAGCGCGTTCTTATAGCAAGTTGGTAATAGAGGAGAGTGCACGTTTATTAACGTATTTTGGTGCTGAGGTTAAAATTTTTAATCCTGGAGGTTTACCTCAAACTGATAGTGAAGATGAATCACACCCTAAAGTACAAGAGTTACGAGATTTAATGCTTTGTCGATGGCTTTCATCTATTTACAGAATAAAGGGCATAGCTGTTTATTTTTGTAAGCTCTCGTTTATTTGAGTGTTTTTTGTTTAGTGCTATTAATAAAAGTTTAAACTTTGTTTGCAACCTTGTGCTTCTATAGATATTGAACAACACTTTAGTTATTAATATAACGAGTGGCAGGCTATGCAAAAGAGTAAACTCTGGCTTTTAAAGTACTTCAAAGGTATCTCTTTTGTTCTGTTTCTGGTGATACTTATTAGTTTTAATTTCATTTTAAATGATGCATTACATCAAAAAGCACATGTTTCTGGGCAGCAGTTTGTTAAGCGTGTTTACGAATTAAATTTATCCCCCTCTATAAATAATGAAGTGTTGGTCGCATTAGCTAAAAATGAAGGCTTTAAGTTAGAGGTGCAAAATTCTTCAGATCACTTTAGGAACTTAGTCAATTTAGAACGCGAAGTTTTTACTTTTAAAACGTTAAGTTTGAGCCTTTATCACTATCCAGTGTGGGTAACACAAAGCTACTTATTTATATTTTTAAATTTGATTATATTAGGCGCTGCTAATTGGTCTTATCGCTGGTGGAGTCTGTTAAAAGTAAACCGTAAAGTAATGCTTAAAAATACAGTTATACAGCCGACTAAAATTATTCAACAAAGGCATAAAAATACTCAACTAATCGCACAGACAAAAAAATGTGATTTAAGTTCTTTGTATGGAGTTAATACTGCATCACATAACTTATTTTTACTTATTAAGTGTGATTGTAGCTTTAATAAAAAAACGGATATAGAAGCCAATTTTAAAGTCTTAATTACTAAAAAATTAGCCGAACTTAAAGGTGTGTCGGTAAAAATACTAAACTCTAATTACTTAGCGGTTACCTTACCAAACATTTCTATTAGCGAGTTGAATAGCTACGTTGAAAAGCTTCATAAAAATGTGTTTTTTATATGTCAAAATCATCAACAAAATATTACTCATAAAAATATTAAAATAGGTGCGTGTGATTATCAATTAGGCGCTGATCAAGTGGCGGTTTATAAGTTAGCAAAATCAGCACTCGTACTATCACAAAGCAGCCTATTGCAGCATTGCCACCGTTTAACGTTAAATAACTGCCAAGAAAAACACCTCTCTAGCAAACAGGTTATAGAAAACATTAAAAAGAATAAATTTATATTATTCTTTCAGCCTGTATTTGAACTCTCTAGTGGAGATATCCTGCAGCATGAAGCTCTTATTCGGGTTAGGCATAGCCAACTTGGTTTACTGGCCGCTCGTTATTTTATTAAACAGGTTTATAGTGATCAAGACGCTTTAATATTAGATAAAACTGTAATAACACAAGTCAAAAAGCTAATGCACAGTGAGTCTTCGGCTTTAACAGTTAGTGTAAATCTACACCCTAAAAATTGGTTTAATACTGTATTTTGGGAGTGGTTAGCCAATCAAATGGCAGAGCTTAAGTTAAATACTAAATTACAATTTGAAATAAGTGAGGCAGAATTTTTTACTTATAGGGAGTCGATAACTAATGCGCTTAATGTTATTAAAAAAGGGCATTCACATATTGTGATTGATAATGTAAAAAGCAGTGAGAAAGTAGCCATGCTAGTTGATTATAACCAAGTATGTGGGCTTAAGTTATCATACGAACTGGTTCATTTATTAAATGAAAAAACTCAAAATCAAAAGAAAATAAAAAAGATAGTCGAAGCCGCTAGTCTTTTAAATCTACCCGTATACGCGGTGGGCGTAGAGACTCAAAAAGAGCTACTTACGCTTACCAAATTGGGAGTGGTAGGGGCTCAAGGTTTTTACTTTTCAGAGCCGCTTCAAGAGTTTACGCAAGCGGTATTTAATTAAGGTCTAAATTAACCCTCTATATTTAAGCCCATTTAAGCCTTGAAGCCCGCCGGTATGAACAGCAATAATTTCACTCCCAGATGGGAAATAATCTTGCTCAATAAGCTGCCACAATGCATACATCATTTTTCCGCTATAAATAGGCTCAAGTGGCAGATTATAAGTGTGACTCATGTCTTGGCAAAACTGCCATAACTCAGGTGAAAACTTACCATAGCCACCATCATGAAACTCTGTGAGTAACTGCCAGTTAGTTTGGTTATTAGCTTTAGCGCTCAGCTTTTTTATTTCTTCATTTAAATATTCAGCTTGTTTTAATACCGCTATACCAATAACTTGTGTTGTTGAAGCACTGCCTTCTATTAGTCCAGCAAGCGTGCCACCACTACCTGTAGGACAAACTAAGTAGTTATGTTCGGGTAAGCTTTGTACTAACTCTTGACACCCTAATAAAGCATGTTCATTTGTGCCACCTTCAGAGATGATATAAGCGTTTGGAAAACGCTCTTGCAGAGCATTAAGGTATTCAGTCTCGTGACGTTTTCGATACTCTATACGATTAACAACATGTAGGTTCATACCACAATGTTTTGCAAACTGAATTGTCGGATTGTTGTTATCAAGTTCTGGCCCGCGGATAATTGCATGAGTTGTTATATTAAATTCTTTTCCCGCAGCTGCGCAGGCGTGAATATGGTTTGAAAATGCACCACCAAAAGTCAGAAGTTCTGTCTTATTTATCTTTCGCATGTACGCTAAATTATATTTTAATTTACGCCATTTATTGCCACTTATTAACGGATGAAGCAAATCATCACGTTTTACACCTAAATAAATATTTCTCTTTTTTAGAAACGTTGTATCTATTTGTTGAATATGGTTATTTTCTTTTATTTTGAATGATTTATGCATATTTATTAGTTTTCAACTTGGCAAAATAATTAAAATGTACGACACTTGGTTAATACATAATTAACAATAGTAGCTATATGAAAGAAAAGCTGTTTTCTTGGTTAAATCGTAGTTTAGATCCTAATACAGCTATTGGTGTTGCAACGTATGCAGATACTGTTAACGCAGTATGTTTAAAAAAACAACGCGACCAATGGATGGTTCACAGTTCTCACAGTGTAAATGTGTCTGAGCAAACCGATTATACCGCTGCAATTGTTGCTTGTACAAATGAGGTTTCTACTGATATTTGTGCCGTTAATTTAGTCATACCGCACTACTTTTATCAAATAGTGCAAATGGATAAACCAAACCTTAGTGATGAAGAAATCATTCAGTCACTCCCTTGGACTACAAAAGATTTAGTTGATATAGCGCCTGAAAATATTGTGGCTGACTTTATCGATTATCCAATAACATTACCGATGCAAAGCAGCAAAATGAATGTGTTTATTACGAATAAGCTGCAACTACTTCCGTTTATAGACAGTTTTGAACAAACTAAACCTGTTTTGCGTGCAATGACCTCTGAAGAAATGGTTTTAGTTACCTTGTTTGGCTCATACAAAGAGGCGCATATGCTGATTGTGCAACATGCTAATCATGAACCTCGAATCTTAATTATTCGTGATGGGCAATTAGTATTAGCTAGGCGATTAAATGGTTTTTTAGGCATTTCTGATAAAGATCAAAATCAAGAATTGGTAGAAGCGTTAGGATTAGAAATTCAGCGTTCTATGGACTTTTTTGAAAGCCAGCTCAAGCAACCACCAATTCGCAGCATTCAGTTACAGTGCGATGATTTATCTTCATTAACTCTTAGAGCAGGGCTTGCAGAGTTTTTACAAGTAAAAGTTGTAGATTTTGAGCCTAACTTAGAATTAGCGCAGCAATTAGAGCCAAATTTTTATTATGCGCTTGGGGCAGCCTATCAATTAACAGATCCTGAGTCTGTGCTATGAAAACCCGGATTAACTTTTATCAAAAAACCTTACGCGTACGGCGAGACCCAGTCCCTTTGTCTGGAATGATCACGTTGTGGTTAGGTGCGCTATTAATTATTGCAATCACGTGGGCTTTTTACAGTTATAAAACATATTCTAGTGAGCTTGATTTAGAACAAAATAGGCAATACCTCAAACAAGGAAAAGCTCAGTTAGAAGTTGTAAAACAGCAGTTAGCAGAGAAACAAAATAAAACACTCTTTATTAATGAGCTAAAAACACTTCAGCAAGAGGTTTTGCACAAGCAGCAAATATTTAGCTATTTAGAGCAAAGTTCAGAGCAGTCTGCAACCGACTACGCTCAGGTAATGCACGATTTAGCTAAGTATCATGAACCTAATATTTGGCTGACCCACATTAAGTTTGTAGGGCAAAGTGTGACGCTTCAAGGTCAAACATCACAATCAAAATTCTTACCAATTTGGTTTGATAATTTAAAACAGTCGCCATTTTTTATTGATAAAGAGTTTTCAGTTTTAGAGTTATCTACGCAAGCAGGTGTGAGTGAATTTAATGTAGCGACAGACCTTAGTGATGAGGGCGATAAACCATGAGCCAAACAACAAGTAGCCAGAATAATAAAAATAAAGGTTGGCCATTATGGGTCAAATACCAAGCTCAGTTTGCATCGCTGCAAAAACGTGAGAAGTATTCCACCTTATTTGTTGGTTTGTTTATAGTGATTTACCTCGGTCTTTGGTTCGTTATTTTTCCACAGCAAGATGAAGTTGCCAACATACGTTCAAAGCACAATACAACGCTGCAAGAGTTACAGCAGATAAATGCGCAACTCTCCATGTTAAACCAAGCACTAAACTACGACTACACTAAGGTTTTACGCGGCCAAATTGCACAAACCAGAGATGAATTAGCCGAAATAAATAATCAACTTAATAGTTTTAGCCAAGGCTTTGTAGCTGCTAAAAATGTACCTGCCGTTTTAAAAGATTTGCTTGTAGATAGTAGCGACGTAAAAGTGAGTAGCTTTAATGTAAAACCAGCACGGGCTATCGATGTAGAAAAACTAGGTGAACATGATACTCAAACATTATTTTTTGAGCATCAGATGGTAGTTACTTTGCAAGGTAGCTACTTTAGCTTACAAAAATATTTAGCCGCATTAAAAAACAATCAAAATAAGTTATTAATACAAGAGTTTAGTTATCAGGTACTAGAGTACCCTCAAGCTGAACTCGTCCTACATATAGCTACAGTGAGCGCTAATGAAAAATTTATCGCGTTATAGTATTTGTACTTTGGCTCTTTACATTATTGCGCCGAGTGCGCTTGCGCAACTTCGCGATCCGACTCAGCCAAATATGTTTGTGAGTAACAATAGTCCAGTTAAGCAAAGTACAGAACTTAAATTGCAATCTATTATTAAAAACAGTACAGCATTTAAGGCCATTATTTCAGGCCATATTTATCGAGTTGGTGATGCTGTAGATGATTTTCGGGTGCTAAGCATTAACTCAAAACACGTTGTGCTAGCAAATGATGATAAACAAATAAAATTAGAATTATATGACTATGAAATTAAAAAATAATTTATCTCACCCGTGGCTTGTTCTCTTTTTGTTGCCTACGTTTTTAACGGCTTGCCATAGCTTTAAACCAGGTAAAGAGATTAAAACGCATATAGAGCAAGAGTTAGCAGAAAAACCAACAAAGCCTAAAGTCATTGCGCCTCTACAAATGCCAAGCGAACTTACACAAAGCTTGTTGTCATCTATAAATAATGAGCAAACGATAAGTGATGATTTATCTATCAAGCGTTTTGATGTTGCTGCAAATGATGTTGAAATAGGCGCTTTTTTTGCAGGCTTAACAGACGATACTCCTTTTAGTGTTGCTGTACACCCAGAAGTAAATGGCACAATTAGTTTAAACCTAAAAAGCGTTACGTTTAACGAAGTCATTGCTGTTATTAAGCGTATGTACCCTTTAGATATTGTAAATGAAGGGCGAATTGTACAAGTATTACCAGCCAAAATGCGCACAGAAACGATACCTGTAAATTATTTGATGATGCAACGTCATGGTCAATCTACAGTGAGTGTTGTTGCTGGTGGGGTTAGTCAGTTTGCACAAAGTGGTAATGGATCGAGTAGTTCAAATTCAGGCAGTGGTAACCAACAAAATAGTAGCTCTGGTGGTGACAACCAAAGCTTAGATTTAAATGGCTCTCGAATCCAAACAATTAATAAAAATGATTTTTGGCAAGAATTAGAAGTTGCTCTTAAGTCCTTAATTGGCGCAGGCGATGGGCGCTATGTTGTTGCAAGCCCACAAGCTAGTTTGGTTACAGTAAATGCATTGCCCAGTGAAATTAGTCAGCTCAAAGAGTTTTTACGTCAAAGCCAAGAAAACCTGCAACGCCAAGTTATTCTAGAAGCAAAAATAATAGAAGTAACTTTAAAAGATGAGTATCAACAAGGAGTTAATTGGGAGCGTATAGCCAGTGGTTTAGAAGGTGGGATTTCGTTTGCTACAACAGCGGGTTCTACAATTAGTAACAGTATTTCTGCTGCAATTGGCGGAGCGTCATCGCTAACCATTCAAAAAGGTGACTTTAACGGGGTTATTAATTTGCTAGAAACCCAAGGCGATGTGCAAATGTTATCTAACCCTCGGGTTACGGCTACAAACAATCAAAAAGCAGTTATAAAAGTAGGGCAGGACGAATATTTTGTTACTAACGTATCAAGTACGACGGTAACAGGTACTGCTACAACTACCTCGCCTGAGATTGATTTAACACCGTTCTTTTCTGGTATTGCCCTTGATGTAACGCCGCAAATTGACAAGTACGGCTCAGTCATTTTGCATGTTCACCCTTCAGTAACTGAAACAGAAGAGCAACTAAAGGTAATTACTTTAGACGATCAACGTTTTGAGTTACCTCTAGCGCAAAGCAACATTCGAGAGTCAGATACCGTTATTCGCGCTCAAAGTGGCGAAATAGTGGTTATTGGTGGCTTGATGCAAACGTCGACTCAGGATGAAGAATCTAAAACACCGGTGCTGGGTGATATCCCGCTATTTGGCAATTTATTCAAAAGTATTCGTAAACGCCAAGAGAAAAAAGAACTGATTATCTTAATTAAACCAACCGTTGTTATGCCCGACACTTGGAAAAAACAACAAGGTGAAAGCCGTCAGCTTTTAAAAACATGGTATGAAAACTAACTATGTATTTAAGCTTTTTTAATTTAAGTGAAATGCCTTTCACGTTAACCCCTAACACACAATTTTTTTGTGCACTTGAGCCGCACCACGAAGCGATGCAAGTGCTAACAACAGCCATTGTAATGGGTGAGGGGTTTATTAAGGTTACCGGTGAAGTTGGGACAGGTAAAACGTTGCTTTGTAGAAAGTTATTAAATCAACTTGAGCCAGATTACATTGTGGCCTATTTACCTAACTCTTATTTAAGCCCAGAAGAGCTTAGATGGGCGATTGCAATTGAGCTGGGCATGGATGTAGATAAAGCATTGGACCAACAAGCACTAGGGCAGCTTATAAATCATCATTTACTCGACTTACAAGAAGACAATGAGCGCGTAGTACTTTTGATAGATGAAGCGCAATGCTTGAGCTGGGAGACTCTAGAAGCGCTTAGATTATTTACAAACTTAGAAACAGAAAGCGAAAAGCTGATTCAAGTAGTGCTATTTGGACAACCAGAACTTGATGAAAAACTGGCAAATAATAAAGTAAGGCAGTTACGCCAGCGTATCAGTTTTTCGTATAAATTAAGGGCGATGACTGGCGCAGAGGTTGTTTATTATATTAATCATCGCTTACAAATTGCAGGGTTTAATCGGCCTCCTTTATTTAATAATAGTATGGGGCTTAAGATTGCCAGAGCAAGCCGTGGTATTCCTAGATTAGTTAATATTTTATGCCACAAAGCACTATTACAAGCGTACGGTGAAGGATTAAATACAATAACAAATCGCCATATTCAGCTTGCCATAAAAGATACTGAAGACTGCGCAAAATACCGGACAGGCCAATATTGGAGTTACAGCGCGTTAATGTTTAGTGTTTTAGTTGTTGCTGCCATATGGGTTTGGAGGCAGTGGTTATGAGCGTTATAAATAATATGCTTAAAAATATTGAGCAACGTGAAGCTAAGCAAGTAAGTATTCAAGAAGGTGTAAGCGTAAAGCCAATATATGATGTAAGAAACATTGTATTTAAAGCCGTAATTTTACTTATTATGCTAAGTGTCATTTTTTTAGCATACCTGTATTTACCTATCGCCGACAAAAAAGAGACCCAACGTGAGGCTGTGTTACCAAAGCAAAAAATGGTCGCGGTTATAACCTCTAATTTATCTGACTCCCAAGATGAAAAAAGTCCTGCAGAACCTATGGTTGAGCAACAAGCTGTAAAGGCAGTTATGCCTATTGAGCAAATAAAGCCAAAAGTGAATGATTTAGCTGAACCCAAGTTGAGTGAAGCTACATTATTGGTTTCTCAGCCAATAGTTGAGCCGGTTGTAATTGCCGAGGTTAAACAAAGCTCTGCACTAGCTAATAAAGAGTTAACCGCTAACGAAGTTACTGTGAGTAAGCCAAAAATTACGTCAGTGACTAAAGCTAAGCCTCAAAATACGATGACTAAAAGTGTGGCAGAAGCCAAGTCGCCACAGGATTTATTAATTGAGCAATTAGCCGCAGCTAAACAAGCAATACAGTTTGGCTTATACAACGAAGCAATTAGTGATTTAAATATTATTTTAGCGCAATCGCCTTTACATGTTGAGGCTCGAAACTTACTGGCTGCAACTTACTTTAAACAACAAGATATAAATTCTGCACAGCAGGTTTTGCAAGCGGGTATTCGCCAAAATCCTAGTGTGCTTGAATGGCGTGTAATGCTAAGCAAAATACTTATTATGCAACAACAGTATGAAGAGGTATTGCTGCTTTTAAGTGATGAATTTGAGCCTCAAGCGAATCTTGATTTTTGGGTGCTGCAAGGGACTGCCGCGCAAAGTGCAAGTAAGCACCATAAAGCACTTGAAAGCTTTAAACATCTTACAAAGCTTCAGCCTAGTCAAGCCAAGTGGTGGCTTGCACTTGCAACCTCAAAAGATGCACTGGGAGAATATCTGGATGCTAAACAACTTTACAAAGTAGCTCTAGATTTAGGTGGATTAAATACTGTTATGACTCAGCATGCATTACAGCGTTTAGTTGCGCTAAAGGAGGCCGTATGAGACCTAGTTTAAAAATGCGCTTAGGCGATTTACTTGTTCATGAACACATGATCACCGAAGCGCAACTAAGTGAAGCATTAAATGTTCAAGCAGCGACAGGTCGTAAATTAGGTTCGACACTTATTAGCCTTGAGCTTATTAGTGAGCCACAACTATTACGCTTTTTAGCGCAGCAATTACAGGTACCTTTTTTAGATATATCACAGCGAAAAATATCACATGATGTATCTAAGCTTTTATCTGAAGTATATGCGCGTCGTTACAGAGCATTAGTAATTGAAGATAATGGTGACTCTGTTTTGCTCGCGATGAGCGATCCTGCTGATTTAAGGAGCCTTGATCAACTTGCGACTATGCTTGCTCCTAAACGAATAGATTTAGCCGTTGTTCAAGAAAGCCAAATTATGGCTGCGTTTGACAACGTGTATCGCCGTACAGATGAAATTACCAACTTTGCAGCACAACTTCATGAAGAATATCAAGACGTAGAAGAGTTTGATTTAAATTCTTTAGGTGATGAGACATCAGATGCAACCGTTGTAAAGTTACTGCAATCAATATTTGAGGATGCTGTACAAGTACGTGCATCCGATATTCACATTGAGCCAGATGAAGGCTTATTACGTATTCGCCAACGTGTAGATGGCATATTACAAGAGCACACTCTTAACCAAGTAAAAATAGCATCGGCATTAGTGCTACGTTTAAAGCTTATGTCGGGATTAGATATATCTGAAAAACGCCTCCCTCAAGATGGCCGGTTTAATATAAAAGTACGCAGCCATAGTATTGATGTGCGTTTATCTACCATGCCGGTTCAGCATGGTGAGTCAGTTGTAATGCGCCTGCTTGACCAATCCGCAGGATTACTATCGTTAGATGAAACGGGTATGCCTGTACACATATTAAAACGTGTGCGCAGCATTATAAAACGTCCACATGGCATGGTTTTAGTTACCGGGCCAACAGGTTCGGGTAAAACAACCACACTATACGGTGCACTAAGTGAGCTGAATCAACAAGAAAGTAAAATTATTACAGTAGAGGATCCTGTTGAGTATCGTATCGGTCGTATTAACCAGGTACAAATAAATAATAAAATAGGGCTGAGCTTTGCCAGTATTTTACGGACCGCTTTAAGGCAAGATCCTGACATTATAATGGTTGGTGAAATGCGTGACCAAGAAACCGTAGATATTGGGTTAAGAGCCGCTTTAACAGGTCATCTTGTGTTATCAACGCTACATACTAATGATGCAATCACTAGTGCTATGCGGCTAATTGATATGGGGGCACCGGCTTACTTAGTGGCAAGTTCACTGCGCGCTATTATTGCCCAACGATTAGTAAGACGAATATGTAATGACTGTAGAGTACCGTACTTGCCAGATCATCAAGAAATAAGTTGGCTAAAATACTTAGGCGAAGATGTTACTGAAGCTCAATTCTCCAAAGGGCAAGGTTGCACAGCATGTAACCATAGTGGTTATAAAGGGCGTGTAGGTATTTTTGAGTTGCTCGAAATGGATGATGCAATGATGGATGCATTACGAGTTAACGACACGCAAGGTTTTGCAAAAGCCGCTAAAAATAGCGCGAATTTTTCGCCGCTCTCAACAATGGCATTAAACTACGCCAAGCAAGGTGTTACCTCTTTAGATGAAGTATTTAAAGTGGCTGAATATATCCCAGAAATAGTAGGGGATATTGATGCAACTATATAGCTACAAAGCTAAAGACAGCAAAGGTATGTTGGTTAAAGGCCAATTAGAAGCGAGTAACCAAGCTGGCGTAGCTGATAGTTTAATAAAGCGTCAATTTATACCAATATCAATCTCTTTAGTTGAAACAAAAAATAACATCAAAATTTTTGATAATTTATTTGTCGAAAAAATAACGCTAGACGACATGATTATGTTTTCTAGGCAAATGTATTCGCTATTAAAAGCTGGTATACCAATTATACGAGCAATGGTTGGGTTGGCAGATACAACACAAAATAAAAAATTTAAAAATGTACTAATAGAAGTTACCAAGCAGCTCGAACAAGGCCGCGACTTATCCAGTGCAATGGCGATACATAACGAGGTATTTAGCCGTTTAACAGTATCCATGGTAATGGTTGGTGAAGGCTCTGGACGATTAGAAGATGCGTTTTATCAACTCGCTATTTATTTTGAGAAAGAACAAGAAACTCGAAAGCGTATAAAAGCAGCTATGCGCTACCCTACTTTTGTTATTTTGGCTCTAGTAGCGGCTATGATTATTTTGAATATTTTTGTTATTCCTACCTTTGCCAGTATGTTCGAAAAATTTGATGCCGAATTGCCATTAATGACGCAAATATTAATTGGCACTAGCAGCTTTTTTGTTAACTACTGGTGGTTATTATTGGTGATGGTTATTGGTTCTGTTTTTGCTTGGAGGCGTTATTTAAATACAGAACCAGGACGTTTTAAGTGGGATCAATATAAATTAAAAATTCCATTTATTGGGGATATTTTAAAACGGACATTGCTTGCGCGCTACAGTCAAAGTTTAGCTATGGTATTGCGCTCCGGTGTGCCTATGACCACTGGTTTATCACTAACAGCGCATGCCGTAGATAACAGCTATATGGAAAAAGCGATTATTACTATGCGCCAAGATATAGAAAAGGGCGATAGTTTGCTTAGAGCATCAAAAAGTTCTGAGCTGTTTTCTCAGCTTGTATTACAGATGGTGGCGGTAGGTGAAGAAACGGGCCGGGTTGATGAGCTACTTCAAGAAGCTGCTGATTATTATGAGCGTGAAGTTGATTATGACTTACGAAGTTTAACCGCAAAAATAGAACCTATTTTAACTGTGTTTGTTGCCATTATGGTGCTGATTTTAGCATTGGGTATTTTTATGCCTATGTGGAACATGATGTCGGCAATCAAAGGGAATTAAAGTGAACACAACAATAACTTTCTCAAAAGGTTTCTCATTATTTGAGTTAGTTATTGTTGTTATTTTACTGGCAGTCATTTTGAGCTTTGCTATACCTCAATATATAGGTATTAAAAATCAAGCGCATAATGCAAGCGTTGACGCTATAGCAGGTAGTTTTTCATCAGCTGTTGGCATGGTTAGAGGTCAATGGGAGTTAGAAGGTAGGCCAAACAGCAGGTCAAACAAAACATTTGTTAACTATGCAGGGGTAATAGTTGGTGTTGATGGGACGTTAGGTACACCAACAAGCGATGAAACAGAAAAAAAAGATACTCGTGCAGAAGTTATAAATGCGAATAAATGCCGCCAAGTTTTAAATATAATTTTACAAGATGCACCCAGTAGTACGTTAAGTAATGAATTATCGATAATAAAAAGTGTAAGTTTTTTAGTTAGGTACAATGCAGAAAATACGCAATGCGTCTATTATTTAACTCACACCATTGATGTTAAAAGTATACCTACCAATACGGGGGAAATATCAGGTCTAACAGGTTTTTCATACTTTGCTAAAACAGGCAAAGTAAAAATATTTAAAAATTAAGTAATTAAAAAGAGGCTTATTTATGAAAACGCAATCGTTAAAAAGTTTACCAATGAATAAACAAGCAGGTTTTACACTTGTTGAATTGATCATCGTAATTGTTATTTTAGGCATTTTAGCTGTTACCGCAGCACCTCGCTTTTTAAACTTGCAAGGTGATGCCAATGCTTCAACACTTGAAGGCTTACAGGGCTCTATTCGCAGTGGTATGAATATTGTGAATGGTAAAGCACTTATTGCTAATATACAAAATAAAGCAGAAACAGATACTCCAACACCTATTGTAGAAGGCGTAGCAATCCGATTTGGCTACCCAGTAGGGACTATTGATGCATTTGAGGCATTTTTAGATATAGATTTTGCAGATGTAACCGGTGATCCTACTATCGCTGATAGTACTGACTTCAATTTGTCAGGAGGGGATGATGCTACAACTCCAGTCATTATTTTTCCAAATAGCTACCTAGTCACAGATTCTTGTAAAGTTACTTATACTCCAGCTTTAAACAAAGATACTCCAGCAACAGTCGCTATCGATGTTAGCGATTGTTAATATTATATGATAAGCAGTAGTAGGCAACGATTGCGTGGCTTCACACTCATTGAGTTAATTATTACTCTAGTGATATTGGGAATACTGTCGGTAACGGCAGTTCCCAAATTTCTGGGCAGCTCAACAGAAGACGCCTATTCGTATCGAGACCGTACTTTAAATGCACTTAGGACAGTGCAGCTACGTGCAATGCAAAATACAGCAACAACAAGTTGCCATACCCTTTATATAACCTCCACACTTATTGCTCCCCCCACACCAGATACATGTAACGGTGGCGCTGATGTAAACAACACCGATCATTTAGTGGTGCAAATAGACACACAAAGAAGTGATATAACATTTAGTGCTTTAGATAGTAACGCGAACATTTTTACCCAAATTAGTTTTGATGCTTTAGGCAAATCAAATCAAACCTGCACTACGCAATGTCGAATCGATGTTGGATTAGCTGGTGTATGCATAAGTGGAGAAGGGCTAATATATGCGTGCCCTTAAAGTAAAAGGTTTTACTTTAATTGAGCTTATTATTGGCATAGTTGTGTTTGCGATTGCATTGAGCATTATCACCGCTTTAATTGCCCCACAAGCCAAAAAAAGTGCAGAGCCGATTGTGGCTTTAAGAGCCTCTGAATTTGGTCAATCACTAATGAACGAAATTCAAAGTAAATCATTTGATGAACACAGCGACAGAAGCTCTCCTTTTAAGCGGTGTGGCGAAATATCTATAGGTGCTGAGGCTTGTACCGCACCTGCTGACTTCGGAGTAGATAACTCAGAAACCAGAACCAGTTATAACGATGTAGATGACTATATTGCACTGTCTAACCAGCCTATTACTAATAGCTTAGGTGAGGTGTTAAGCCAATACAGTGACTTTAACTTAGTTATTACAGTCCAGTACGATAGCGACTTTAACGAATTGACCATTAACGATGGCACAACTTTTAAGCGTATTACTATAGAAGTAACATCACCCTTAGGCGAAGTTTACGGATTTAGTGCATATAAAGGGAATTACTAATGCAAAGAGCCAAATATCAAAATGCATTTACCCTTATAGAGCTATTACTTGTTATGGTGATTATTGGTATTTTAGCCGTAAGTGCATTTTCGTTTATTGGTGCCGGAGTCAGTATTTATTCGCAAGGGGTTGAACGCCAAGAAGCTGTAGCCCAGGCCCGCTTTTTAATAACGCGACTTAGTAAAGAACTTCGCCACGCCACACCAAGTTCATTAAGGCTTTCTTGCGATAACAGTACTAGCGGAGCATGTAGTGCTCAGCAGTGCTTAGAGTTTACGCCGTTTTTATCGGCCACTCACTATACAAATTATTTACCAACCGTAGCGCCTTTTAATGTTAGCGCTGTCGATTTTGAACTTAATAATTTAACGCAGCCGCAAGCTGGAGATTGGGCAACAATTTACCCGTTAAGCAGCGCTGATATATACGATGAGAATAATAATAAGCGCTTAAAAATATCAGCATTTAATAGCTCCACCACTAGTGCAATTGATGAGTGGCAATTTAGTAAAGCGTTTGCCCAAGAGTCGCCAAGTAAGCGCCTTTATTTACTCTCTCAACCTGTAAGTTTTTGCGTTGAAGGGCAGTATTTATATAGGTACACCGATTACGGTTTTACAGTTAATCAATTAGATGCCGTGAGCTTACAAATAAGCAGTGGTGTTAAACGTGATTTATTAGGTATTTATATTGCTAACAATTTAGCGAGCGATTCATTTTTTACTCTTGATGCACTCTCCTTACAAAGAAACGCAGTGCTTAATGTGAATGCGCAAATGCAATTTAACAATACTGAAGTAATGAGCTTTAACCATGAGGTACATATTCCTAATGTACCTTAAAAAAAACCTTCACGGAAAAGCCTTACCCAGTAAGCAAAAAGGAAACTTAATAATAGTTTCTTTAGTCATTATTGTTGCTTTATTAGCACTAGGATTAGCATTAGTTAAAGTGCTTTCTGGTGCATCTCAACAAAATACCATTGAGTATTACGGCGCTCGCGCTTTTATGGCGGCGCAAAGTGGATTAGAAAGTGGCTTAACACAACTATTTCCAATAAATAGCTCAGTTAAAAGCTGTACATCAGTTACTACTGATTTAACCTTCCAAACTGCATATTTAGCTAATTGTAAAGTAGTGGTAAGTTGCAATGAATATATAGACCTACCAGATAGCAGTACAACAAACGGGCTTGTAAATATATATTACTTACAAAGCAGTGCAACGTGCGCCGCAATTGATTGCCCTACAGGGAGTAGCTGCAGAAAAGATTATTGGCAAACACAAAGAACGCTCAGTGTGGAGGCTAAAACCTTACCATGATGAAAAATGTATTGGTCATTATATTTTTTAGCTGCGTGTTACTTTGTAATTACGCAAATGCAGTGCCTCCAAAAATCGAAGGCCGTTATATAGAGCTGCAAGATACATATACATCGCCTGTTTGGACAAAAGTTAATTTTCAACAGCAATATATAACGCCTCCTGCTGTTTTTATGCTCTCAACAAACCAAGGCGGTAACCCTGCAATAATAAGAATACGTAATATAACCACAACTAGCTTTGAGGCCTTACCGCTTGAACCTTCAGGAGAGGATGGTGGGCATATTAGTATGGGGGCGCACTATTTAGCTGTTGAGTATGGTGTGCATCAATTTCCTGATGGGACAATTATGGAAGTGGGTAGTACAGACTTATTACTCGAATTACAGTATGGCTCTAAGTCTGGCTTTGCTCCACTAACACCTAAGGGATATAAATCACTGACATTTGCTCAGCCATTTACTCAAAGGCCAAACTTTTTCCATTCATTACAAACACTCAATAGCATAGACAGCAATCCACCAACGCAAGCATTAATACCATTTTTAACAGTTGCAGTAGAAAGTAATTCTCTATCTGCCAGCGGCGTTAATATTGCTTTAGAAGCATCTGAAACAGCATTTGGGGTTATAAAAACCGAAACTGTTGCTTATATGGCTGTAGAGCCTGGAAGTAATCGCACATTTTCTGACGATAATGGCGTTGAGGTATCATGGGAAACCTTTTTTACCGGCTTTGAAGTTGACGGCTGGAGCAATGGCTGTAATTACTTTAGTTTTACTAATAATTTTAGTGTGGCTCCGTTAGTTGTAGCGAGTAAAAACTCACGCCAAGAAGATGATGGCGGGTGGCTACGCAGCTGTAACCTAAGGACTGACAGGCTAGGACTTGTTGTTGACGAAGATCGTGATGGCGATAACGAGCGCCGTCACGTAAACGAGGAAGCATCAATACTCGCCATGACCAGTACCTTTGTGTTTAACGGTGATATTTTAGATTGTGATACGTTATTCCCAGGCGCTATTTCTACTTATAACAATGGTGAGGTGCAGTTAGTTCAGGGAGTAGAAATAACAGATGGTAATGCGCAGTTTGTCACCACTACAAACTTAATTTCTACAGCGCTGACGAGCCCTCCTTTGTGTAATGGTCAGGCGTGTGTTGCTGGTGGTTATAACTCTTTAGAACCAAATCAAGCGGCGCAGGTGCCAACGGTTACAAATGATGGTAGCTCAACAGGGCCCGTACCTACTTCTTTAGCTGGCGATTATTACTACGACGAGTTGCAGTTAAGTATGCTGGAAACACAGTACAGAGTAACAGCGCCTACACGTATATTTTTAAAAGACACAACCTCACTATTATCAACTTCATTTTTGAATATAGGTAAAACAAGTATAGTGGTCGAAACCGGCGCGTACTTGGCTATTTATGTGGATGGTGCGATTGCTATTGCAGCCGATGCCAATATTGCGGCCTATATTGTTGCCACTGGTGAGGTAAGAATCGCACAAAATGTAACGTATCAGGGGTCAATTACATCGGCTACTCAAATTATTACCGAAGGGAGCTCAACGTTTGACGCTCTACCAGTACCCGAAAGTATCCCTGGTTTTTGTGGCATTTATATACCAGAAACCCTAGATCATTATCGTTTAACAATAAGCGATAACAAAGGTCTAACGTGTGAAGCTAAAGAAATGACACTCACAGCCTGCGCTAATGATGCCTGCGATTTATTATTTGCTGAGCCGTCTAGTTTAAACCTTTCTCCAGATAATAGTGGTCAGCAAAGTTGGGTTACGGGGGAGAATATTAATTTTACAGGATCAGCGGTTGTCGAATTTGCTAAACGCACCACAGGCAGTGTTACATTTGGATACAACACTGCAGAGCCTTCTGCACCTCTTCGTTGTTATATTGCAGGTAATAATGTTGGATTAAGCGGCTGTAAAGTTACGTTTTCTGATGCTGGATTTATTTTTAATAATGATACAGATGGAAGTACTACAATTCCTACTCAGTTATCAGCAAAGCCTTCAAATACTGGATTTAATGCAAAAGCGCTATCTATTCAAGCGGTAAAAACAAATACCACTACGGGCGTATGCGAAGCTGCATTTCCCGCTGGTGGCGATGTAAGCTTAGATTTATCGTATACATGCAGTGCTGGTGCAAGTTGCTCTGATACGGTTTCACTTAGTAATAACAATAATACCTTTGCGGTAGAGCAAGCCTCTAAATCATTCATACTTAACTTTGATAGTGAGTCTAAAGCCCCGATTGTTATAAATTATCCCGATGCAGGAAAGTTGAGTTTAAATGTAAATACCAATTTAATTTTAGACCCAGTCACTAATTTATCAGTAAATTTAACGGGGAGTTCAAATGAGTATGTTGTAAAGCCATTTGGATTAGCGATGGAAGTTGCAAGTGATGGTTATGCAACAGACGCTGATGGAAGTTTATTTAGATTAACTGGCGAAGCATTTGATTTAAAGATGAATGCGGTGCAATGGCAAACAGGGCAAGACACTAACAACGATGGTTACCCAGATAACTACAGCAATATAACAAATAACACCATTGCCAAGCACTTTATTACAGAGCAACCACTTGTAGAGGCATTACTTAAAGCGCCTACGCCAGGCATTCAAGGTACGCTTGAAGCGATGAGTACTGTTGCGTTTAGTGATACAGGTAGTTTGAGTGAATCTATATCGCAATATAATTACGACCAAGTTGGCATCATTGATTTAACAGCAGGTCTGCAAGATGCCGATTATTTTGGCGCGGGAGATGTAAAAGGTGAATTATATAATATTGGTCGTTTTGCACCTTCGCAGTTTCAGGTAGTGGGGGTTCAAGCTGCCGCACAATGCACGCAATACGGCAGTAATTTAACTTACCTTGATCAACCTTTTGAACTCGGCTTTACAGTACAAGCACTAAATCAAAATGGTGAGCTAATGGCTAATTATAAAGAGGGCTTTGATAAGTCCAGTGTAGTCATTAATGCCGAAAATAATGAAGTAGCTAACTATGTACCCGCAACTAATTTTGCTAGCCGCTTAGTAAACCTAGGGAATAATAACTGGGGAGATATAAGCGACGGCCAATGGCAAATGAGTCAAATAAACACCACACTTCAAAGATTAGGTGTAGGGCAAGCAGACGGACCGTTCGCTATGGTCAGTTTAATGGCAACGCTTTCTAACATAGAAGGAGCAACGCTCATTGATGCAAATGATAAACCTAATACACAAACAGCATGTTCGGGTAGCTGTAATAGTGTACGACTAAATACATTACCAATAGAGTTTAGATTTGGACGTTTAGTACTTGGTAATAACGCAGGCTCCGATCTCGACCCTTTACTTATTCCTATGCAGGCTCAGTATTACAACGGCAGTGGATTTATAAATAACGCAGAAGATAACTGTAGTGTATTTGATCATACCCAAATCACTCAAATATCACCTAACAGCCCGCAATTAGCCTATGAATATGGAGCGGGTGTATCTGGCCAGTTAGAGGCGGGAGTGTATCCGGCAAACAATGGTATTTATGCACAGCCAAATGGTTTGGGTGAATTTACCTTAGAATATAATACTTATGATTGGTTAAAGTGGGATTGGCAGGGGGATGAAACACAGCTTAATCCTCGTACTATTTTACAATTTGGACGCTTTAGAGGAAATGATCGGGTTATTTACTGGCGTGAAACACGCGAATAGTTGTAAACTAAGATAATAATTGAACAAAGCTTGTGTTTTGTGCTGCAAGTACATAGCATAAGGCTTTAATTATAAAAAAATAATAACGACCAAATAATTGCCGCTTTTTGGGACTGGAATATATGCGAATTACTCCTTTATCTCTGTTAATTTCAGCTAGTTTGTTAGCTAGTAGTGCATTTGCACAAGACACAGCTACAGTAACTGGAATTGAGTCAGAGATTAGTGTTAAACAGACAGAATACGATAACTCGACAAGAATACTTGAAAAACATCTTAAAGAAGAAAGTCAGTTACAAAATCAACTAGAGCTACTTCGTTCTCGTTCTACAGAGCTAGATAAAGAAAAAAACCAAGCGCTCGATGCGATGAACGAAATGTACCGTCGTTTAATTGACGATCCCACTATTAATATTAGTGCGGCTCAATCACGCTATCAAAAAGCGGTGATTGATCATAAGCAAAACAAAGATGATATTTCTATGCAGTTGGCGGCAATTGCATCCCACCGTAAAGATATAGAGCAAATTCGTGTTGCTAAACATACGCTTTTAAATACTTTAGAGAGCTTAAAAGAGCAGTTAACTACAGCCAGAGTAGAGCGTTTACGTAACGAGTTTACACGTGAAGGCACGCTTGAAGTTAACCATACGATTAACTGTAAGCGAACAGAAACGCTAGCAGCGTGTGAGCAACGCGGTCAGCAAATGGGGCTACAAAAAGCAACTAAACGCTTTGTAGATCAAATATTTGCAAACTTAACAGAAGAGCGCATTGTTGAGCCAAAACGTAATTTGGCGGGCGCTCAAGTACAAATATTAAGTAGCCATGTAGTTAACAGTGCATTTAGCGGCCAAGGTAACTACAACGTTAACTTAAGCGTAACCATGCGCGGTGAAGTAAACAGTAGCCGTTTATGTAGCTTATTAAGCATTGATAACCGTTATTGTTCTGAGTACGGCACGCCACTTACTGCTGCTTATCAACCCGCGTATAACAATACATTTACTGATAGTCAGTTAACATTCAGTAATAGCGCGGATAATAGCAACACGGTGTCGGTTTCTCGTTTAAATGAGCAGCCAGTACGTGATTATTCAGTTAAACCTGCATCGGTGAAAAAAGATTACCCTTCTATCCTTAATAAGAAGAAGGATCAATCAGTAGAGCTAACATTACGATCAAACGTATACGACGATGAAGTGTTTATCGATGGTGTAAGCTTTGGCTCAACACGCTTGATCACACGTTTACCGCCGGGTATTCACAATATTGAAATACGTAAACTTGGCTATAAGCCTTATCAAGTTCGTGTTGATTTGAATAAAGCAAAAACAATTAATGCAAATTTGGTAAAAAAGCCTAAGTCGATTGCTGCACCGACCTATACTCGAGAGCAACCAGAAGTAACAACACGCCAGGTTAGTGAAAACGTTAATGTATTAAATGCAAACGTTGAAACGCCGGTTGTCGTTATTCCTGCAGGCAAATTTAAAATGGGCGATATCAATGGCAATGGTTTAGCTAATGAACGTCCAGTAATTGAAAAAGTAATAGCAAATTCTTTCGCTATGCAAAGTAAAGAAGTAACCGTAGGTGCCTACGAAAAATTTGTAGCAAATACAGGTTATAAAACTCAAGCGGAAAAAAATAAAGGATGTGCGTATTATTTAAATGGCGAACCAGTATGGGAAGCAAATTTAAATTGGCGTAATCCTGGTTTTGAGCAAGGCAGTGACTTTCCTGCTGTATGTTTAACTTATAACGATGCAAAAGCTTACGCTGAGTGGTTATCGGGTCAAACAGGGCAGCAATTTCGTTTACCTAACGAAGTTGAGTGGGAATACGCAGCACGTGCAGGAACCGAAACAGAATACCCTTGGGGTAACGAAATTGGTAAAAACCTAGCTAACTGTGGTTGGTGTGGTAGTGAATGGTCAAATAGACGTGCATCACCAGTAGGTTCTTTTTCTCCAAATGCATTTGGATTATACGATACCGTAGGCAATGTATGGGAATGGACCGATAAAGAATCAGGTGAGTCTGATGTAGCAGTAAGAGGCGGAGCGTGGAACTTTGCACCAAGCCTTGCTCGTGCATCTACGCGTTTAATTTTAGCGCCTGATTTTAGATCTAACTACATTGGTTTTCGCTTAGTTCGCGAACGATAAACTCAATTAAGGAAGCTTTGCTTCCTTTTTTCACAAATTCACAAAGGCGCTGCGCTTTATATTGCTCATATAGTTGAGCATGTTAAAGTGAGGCAGCTAATATAAGAACGTATTTCAAAGGTCATCCAGCCTCATGTTTAAAAAACTCCGTGGTATTTTTTCTAACGATCTATCGATCGACTTGGGTACAGCCAATACCCTAATTTATGTAAAAGAAGAAGGTATTGTATTAAACGAACCTTCTGTTGTTGCTATTCGCCAAGAACGCGCTGGTGGACCTAAAAGTGTTGCATCTGTAGGTACAGAAGCAAAACAAATGCTAGGCCGTACACCGGGAAATATTAAAGCAATCCGTCCAATGAAAGACGGTGTAATTGCTGATTTTTATGTAACTGAAAAAATGTTACAACACTTCATCAAGCAAGTGCATAACAATAACTTTATGCGCCCAAGTCCGCGTGTACTAATTTGTGTGCCGTGTGGTGCTACTCAAGTAGAAAAACGTGCAATACGTGAATCTGCAATGGGTGCTGGTGCTCGTGAAGTTTACTTAATCGAAGAACCAATGGCAGCAGCTATTGGCGCAGGTTTACCAGTATCAGAAGCAACAGGTTCTATGGTTGTTGATATTGGTGGTGGTACAACTGAAGTGGCTATTATTTCACTTAACGGTGTTGTTTACTCATCATCTGTTCGTATTGGTGGCGATAAGTTTGACGAAGCTATTATTAATTATGTACGTCGTAACTTTGGTAGCTTAATTGGTGAAGCGACAGCTGAAAATATTAAGCATCAAATTGGCTCTGCGTTCAAAACTGATGAGCCAATCGAAATTGAAGTGCGCGGTCGTAACCTTGCCGAAGGTGTTCCGCGTTCATTCACGCTTAACTCACACGAAATCCTAGAAGCTCTACAAGAGCCGTTAATGGGTATTGTGAGTGCAGTAATGGTTGCACTTGAGCAATCACCACCTGAGCTGGCATCAGATATCTCTGCGCACGGCATGGTACTTACTGGCGGCGGTGCATTGTTAAAAGATTTAGACCGTTTATTAATGGAAGAAACGGGTATTCCGGTTGTTGTAGCTGATGATCCACTTACGTGTGTTGCGCGTGGTGGTGGTAAAGCATTAGAAATGATCGATGTTCATGGTGGTGACGTTTTTAGTTACGACTAATGAAATTAATGTTTGGACGCACAGTCTCTTTGCAACTGCGACTTTTTGTCGCAGTGCTTTTGAGTATCGTACTCATAGTTGGAGACAGATATACGCAAGGTGGTACCGTTGTTCGTACCAGCCTTAATACTCTAGTTAGCCCACTAATCTATGTTGCTAATTTACCCTACGAATTATTTAGCTTAAGTGCTAAAAGCCTGCATACGCGGGATCAACTTCTTACTGAAAACGAAGCGCTGAAAAAAAAGCAAATGCTACAAAGCGAGCAACTTCAGCAGTATCAATTTCTAGCCAGAGAAAATCAAAAACTGCGCGCCTTATTAGGCTCATCTGCAAAGCAATCGAATCGTAAAATTATTGCTCAGGTACTTTCTGTACATTCAAACCCGTATAGTCATCAGGTTGTTATTAACCGTGGTACAACTGACGGGCTTAGTGAAGGCCAAGCTGTAATTGATGAAATGGGTGTAGTAGGGCAGCTTACAAAGGTTGGTTCAACAACTTCACGCGTGCTACTAATGACCGACACCACACATGCCACACCTGTGCGTATACTTCGTAACGATGTACGAACGGTTGTTGAAGGCATAGGTAAAATTAACGTCGTTAAGCTCTCTCACGTTCCACACAGTTTAGATGTGCGAATTGGCGATGTACTTGTTACATCGGGTTTAGGGGGTACATTCCCTGAAGGATACCCGGTGGCAGTAGTAACCGAAATAAATCGTGATGAAGGGCGACCGTTTGCACAAGTTTTTGCAGAACCTATTGCGCAACTAGATCGCATTCGTTTGCTGGTTATTTTATGGCGTAATCAACAGGAGCAAATCAGCGATGATTAACCGTTATTCATTGTTAATTGCGCTAAGCATCTTTTTTGCGTTAATAATGGCACTAATGCCACTTCCATTTTCGTTTGAACCATTTAGACCTGACTGGGTTTTACTTGTACTTATGTATTGGTCGCTAGCAGTACCGCATCGTTTAAATATTGGTACTGCTTGGGTTGTTGGTTTATTAATAGATTTAGCGTCTGGCTCACCGCTGGGCGTGAACTCGCTTACATTCTCGGTATGTATTTTTGTAACCGCGAGCAACTTTCAAAAAATTCGTAACTTTTCGCTTTGGCAACAAAGCTTACTAATTGGTTTATTTTTAACGCTGTATCACTTAATGCAGTTTTGGCTAAATCACTTTTTGTTAGGGGTTTATTTTAATCCACAGTATTTATGGCCAGTGGCAACCGGAATGGTTAGCTGGTTTTGGGTCTTTTTACTACTTCGTAAATATCGCAGACATTTTAGGATCAGGTAATGACTACCGCAGTATATTTGGCATCAGCCTCTCCCCGTCGTAAAGAGTTATTAAGCCAATTAGGTGTCGAATTTACACAATTTAGTGTTGATGCAGATGAAAGCCCACTTCCAAACGAGCAACCTAGAGCACTTGTTGAGCGTTTAGCGCGCTTGAAAGCACAAAGCGGTGTAGAGCTTGGATATACCGATCGCCCTGTACTTGGTAGTGATACCGTGGTTGTTATAGATAACGAGTCATTGGGTAAACCTCGCGATAAAAACGATTTTACACACACGTTAAAACGCCTATCGGGTAACACGCATCAAGTTCTTACCGCAGTTGCATTTGCGACGCAAAATGATGTGCTTAGCTGTGTTGTAAGCACAGATGTTACTTTTAAAACCTTAACAGATGAAGAAATTAATGCTTATTGGGAGTCAGGTGAGCCACAAGATAAAGCCGGTGGCTACGGTATCCAAGGTTTAGGCGGCCGCTTTGTAACTCACATTGCGGGTAGCTATTTTTCTGTTGTAGGCTTACCTTTATATGAAACCGAACAATTATTAAAAACATTCTTAAGAAGGTAACATGAGTACAGAATTACTGATCAATGTCACACCGAGCGAAAGCCGTGTTGCCCTAATAGAAAACGGTGTACTGCAAGAAATACAGCTAGAGCGAATCGGTAATCTAGGTATTGTAGGCAATATTTACTTAGGAAAAATAAGCCGTGTACTTCCGGGGATGCAGGCTGCTTTTGTTGATATCGGCCTTGAAAAAGCTGCATTTTTGCATGCATCCGATATTGTAAATAGTGCTTCTATTGTTGAAGGCGTAGACGACGTACCAATAAAAAAAGTACAAGATATTAGAGAGTTAGTTCGTCAAGGCCAATACATTATGGTGCAAGTGGTAAAAGATCCGCTAGGCACTAAAGGCGCAAGGCTCACCACTGATATAACTATTCCTTCTCGCTATTTAGTGTTTATGCCTGATGCGACCCATGTAGGGGTTAGTCAGCGTATTGAAACTGAAGAAGAGCGCTCACGTCTTAAAAAAATAGTCGCAGAATATGGCGATGAAAATGGCAGCTTTATCGTACGTACAGCTGCCGAAGGTGCTAGCGAAGCTGAATTACGACACGATGCTGGCTTTTTAAGGAAATTATGGGAAAAAATAACATCACGTCGTAGAAAAACGAGTAAAGCCAGTATCCTACACGAAGATTTAACCCTTGCCTTTAGAACCCTGCGTGACTACGTAGGCGAAGATATGGAGCGCATTCGCGTTGACTCTAAACTCAGCTATGAAGAACTAAAGTTATTTACAGAAGAGTTTGTTCCACAGCTTTCTCAAGTGCTTGAATACTATCCAGGCGAGCGGCCTATATTTGACTTGTTTGACGTTGAAAACGAAATTCAAAAAGCACTACATCGTAAAGTTACGCTAAAATCGGGTGGTTATATAATTATTGACCAAACAGAAGCAATGACGACTGTTGATGTTAATACAGGCGCATTTGTAGGGCATCGTAATTTAGAAGAAACGATTTTTAATACCAACGTAGAAGCAACCTCTGCAATTGCCCGCCAGCTCAGGCTGCGTAACTTAGGCGGTATTATCATTATCGACTTTATCGATATGGTAAGTGAGGATCATAAAAGGCGGGTGCTTCATTCACTTGAATCAGCCCTTGCAAAAGATCGCACTAAAACGAATATTAACGGGCTTTCAGCGCTTGGTCTTGTTGAAATGACGCGTAAACGTACGCGCGAAAGCTTAGAGCATATTTTATGTGATGTATGCCCAGCATGTTCCGGTCGTGGTTCACAAAAAACAGTTGAAACGGTTTGCTACGAAATACTACGTGAAATAGTGCGTGTTAACCGAGCATACGCAGCGGACAAGTTTATGGTGTATGCAGCGCCTGCTGTAAGTGAGGCCCTACTAAACGATGAGTATCATAACCTTGCTGAGCTTGAACTATTTATTGGTAAGCAAGTCAATATTCAAACAGAGAGCTTATACAGCCAAGAACAGTTTGATGTGGTAATGATGTAATGAAAGCAAAAGCGGTCTGTTTTTTTTGTTTTAGAAAGTTATGGCAGACCTGCGCCATAATTTTGGTATTACTGGCCGTTATTGTTTCAATTTTAAAATATACCCTCCCGTATGCAAACGAATACAAAGGTGACATAGAAAGCTATTTACACGAAAAGTTTGAAATAAGCTTATCTATCGGTGAGATATCAGCTAGTTGGCAGGGCAGTGGTCCTGCATTAGTGCTAGAAAATTTATCGTTTAAAGATAACGAAACCGCACCAATATCACTCACCATTGCTAAAACCAGCTTAGAGCTAAACCTATGGGAAAGCTTAAAAGCACTGCAACTTAGATCTAATTATTTTGTTATTAATGGTTTTCATACCAGTGTAAATATCACCAACTTATTTAAAACCGGTGATAACGACGAAGTTTCTTTTGAGCAAAAAGAGCTAATTGAAGAACTGTTTTTGGGTAAAACGGGTCATTTTGCAATAGAAAATTCCAGTATTAACTTTATTTTAGAAGACGGTAAAGAACGTAAATTACTTCTTCAAAACATTGTTTGGCAAAATGAAGATGAGCAGCACCTTGGTAGTGGAAGCCTGGCACTGCCGGGTATTTCGGTCGGAGACTTTGACGCGCGCATAGCACTTACCGGGGATACTCTAGAGCAGGTTGCGGGCGACATTTATGTGCAGGCTAATAAGGTCGATGTATCTAACTGGTTAGCGCAATATATAAATACGCAAAAACAACAACTGCATAGCGATATTAATTTACAAGCATGGCTAAAACTAGATAAAGGTTTTGTAAGCGATGTGAAAATGCAGTGGTTACCAAGCTTTGTACGCTGGCAGCGAGAAGAGCAAAGCCACCAAGTTAGTTTGAGTGAAGGTGGATTCCATCTATATCCAGAACAAAATAGCTGGCACTTAAAAAGCACCGGTTTAACATTTAATAGTAACGATAAAGCATGGCCAAGTTTAGAGTTTGAAGCCCAACTAGGGCTGCAAAATAAAGTGTGGCTGCATCAAGTTGATTTTGAATTACTGAGTAACCTAGCCGGGCTAAGTAATTTTAATGCACTTGAACCATTTTTAGAACGCCAACCTAGTGGGCAAATAGATCAAGCTTATTTAAGTTTTTCTAATGCACAGCAATGGCAATTATGGTTTGAGGCTAACAATATTGGCTGGCAAGAATTAAGGTCGGTACCAGCAGCGCAAGGACTTAGAGTAAATGGTTTACTTACCCAAAGTAGTGGTCGAATAAATTTATTTGGTGAAAATGGCACATTAGTTACAGGCGAAAGCTTTAGTAACGACATAAATTATAATCAGCTAAATGTAGAGCTAGATTTAGCTAAGCGAGATGATGGCTGGCATATAAGTAGTGACAATATCTGGTTTGATAATGATGAAGTTACTCTTGCTGCAGAATTACAAATTAGCCTAACAGATGATCCTCGATTAGATCTTTACGCAGAAGCGTTCGCTCCAGATGCCAATATTGCAGGTCATTACTTCCCATTAAAAGCGATGAGCTCTGAACTTATTAGCTATTTAAATGGTGCAATTAAAGGCGGAGAAGTATCTAAAGCACAGGTCTTATTTGCAGGGCCTTTGTCTGGTTTCCCATTTACTGATGGTAGTGGTCAGTTTGATGTATTAGCACAAATAGACAATGCAACCTATGAGTTTGACCCTGATTGGCCTGCGGTCACTAATGCTAATGTACAGCTACATTTTGCTAATGAGCGGATGGACATATATAGCCAGCAAGGCAAGTTGGTTAATTTAGATATTGGTAATAGTGTACAGGTGAGCATTGCAGATTTAATGAATGCTGATGAACTTATTGTACAAATTGATAAAAAAGCAGAGATGGAAAAGTTACATGACTTTTTTGCAGCGACACCTATTGCCAAACCTCTTGCTGAAATTTTTAAAGTTGTACAGGGCAAAGGCGAAGCCGATGCCAGTATTGAGCTTTTAGTAGGCTCTAAGTTTAAAGGCGGAGCCAGTGTTAGCGGCAAAGTTAATTTAAATGACTTGCCAGTATTTATAGCAACGCCAGGTATTGAGCTTAAAAACTTAACTGGCGAGCTTAATTTTAAAAACGACAACATCACACTTAAAAATGCGACTGCGAAGTGGTTGGGCATGCCGCTAAATATTAATTACAGCAGCAAAAGTGATGCTAAAAATTACCAAGCAAACATAGATATAAACGCTAAAATTGACGCCGATACATTAATTGACAGTGGACAAGGTATATTAAAAAATTATTTAAGCGGGCAAAGCGATGTTGATATTGGTTTAGTACTTAATTTTACCGAACAAGGCTTTAATTACCGTGCACAGGTAAACTCAGAACTACTTGGCTTAACGAGTAACTTACCCGCACCTTATAATAAAAATAGCGAACAAATGTGGGCGCTTGATGCAGTAGTTCAAGGTGATGATATTTCTAATCTCATTACAGCAAACGCTAATCAACAGTTTTACTTTAATGCTATTTTAGAAAATGGAAAATCACAGTTTAGTAATGTCCATTTTGTGCTCGGAAAACAAGACTTAGGATTAAACCAAAAAGACTTAAGCGTAAATATAAATCTTGAGCAGAGTGAATTAGTGCCTTGGTTTGATCTGATAGATCAAATAATTAAAGCAGGTAAATCAAACCCAGATAAAAAATCAAAAGGGATTATGCCACCGCTTAATGAGGTGGTCGCAAATATAGGTATGCTTGATGCGAGTAACATCATCTTTAATGATTTTGAAATGCGTTTAGCACCATCAAAAGACGATTTATACCTAAAGCTAAATGCTAAAGAACTTAGAGCTGGGGTTTTTATTCCTACATCACAGCCTAGCCAGCCTATACGAATTAATGCCGATTACTTAAGGCTTAATTTTGCACAGCCTAGCGAGCAATTAATTGAAATAACAGATGTACTTCCTGAGGAAGACTTGAGCTGGCTTACTAAAATACCTGCCATTGAGTTTGAATGTAGTGACTGCAAAATTGATCGCTACCAGCTTGATAAAGTGAGTGCGTCATTATTAGGTGATGGCGAGCGCTTATCGATATCAGAACTTGTAATCGATAAAGGAGATCATGTACTGCGCACTAAAGGGCAGTGGCAAAATGGTTTAACAACGCTAAGTGGTGAGCTTAAAAGTGATGATATAGGCGCATTGTTTGGCGAGTTTGATATTACCTCTGCAATTAAGGATTCTAAAGCTGATCTAAATTATGATCTTACTTGGCAAGCAGCACCTTATGATTTTGATGTGAAAACTTTAAGTGGTGAGGTTACTTGGGATTTAGGGGAAGGTCACTTAACTGAAATAAGTGATGGTGGTGCACGCGTATTTTCGCTGTTGAGCCTTGATTCACTCGTACGCAAACTGAAACTTGATTTTAGAGATGTATTCTCAAAGGGCTTTTTTTATAACAGCATGCAAGGCTCTATGCAGTTAGAAAACGGTATCGCTTACACTAAAGATACTAAAATGGATGGTGTGCCTGCCGATTTAACAATTAAAGGCTACGCAAACTTAAATACGCTAGATATAGATTACGACCTTGCTGTAGCGCCACAAGTAACCTCAAGCATTCCGGTTATAGTGGCATGGATGGTTAATCCAGTAACAGGGCTTGCAGCGCTTGCACTTGATAAAGTTATTCATTCTGCGCGCGTCATCTCAGAGATCAATTTTAAAGTAACGGGTAAAATGAACGATCCTATTGTTCAAGAGCTCGACAGAAAAAGTCGTGAAGTTACGCTACCTCAGGCTGCGCAAAATCAGCCACAAGCATCAGTCGATTTAAAACTTAAAGATGCACAAGTAACAGTAGCGCAATGAACAAAACAGCAAGCATAAGCACACCCACAATAGTTGCCCTACAAATGTGTTCAGGGCTAAGCCCTGATGACAACATAGCAAGTTTAAAGCGCGAACTTAAAACCCTGCCAGCAACAAGACCATTACTTGTTTGCTTGCCAGAAGCTTTTTTAGTGTTTAGTAAAAGTGGTAACGATACGTTATGTGTTGCTAAGCAAGTTGAGCAATACAAATTACAACTTAGTGAATTGTGCCAACACCATAATATTTGGTTAAATGCAGGCACAATACCTGAGCCATTTAACGAACATAAGTATTACGCAGCATCGCACTTATATAATAATCAAGGTGAGCTGGTTGCAACGTATAACAAAATACATTTATTTGATGTAACCGTTGATGATAAAACAGGTAGCTATCGAGAGTCAGATTTTACCCAAGCAGGTAGCGATGTAGTGGTTGTTGATTCTCCCTTTGGTAAAATTGGCTTAACAGTATGTTATGATCTGCGCTTTAGTGGCTTATTTAACGAACTAGTACGCCAAGGCGCCGATATTATTTTAGTTCCCAGTGCATTTACAGTCCCTACAGGGCAAGCGCATTGGCAACCGCTATTAGCAGCTCGCGCAATAGAAACACAATGTTATGTAGTTGCAGCAGCTCAGTACGGTACACATGAAAATGGCCGACAAACATATGGCCACAGTATTATTATTTCGCCTTGGGGCAATACCCTGAGTGAATTGCCAACAGGCACCGGTTTTATAAGCTGCAACGCAGATTTAGACCAGTTACAAAAAATTAGACGAGATATGCCCGTGCAGTCTCATCAACGATTTAGAGAGCATTTATTATGAATTCGGTTGAACAGCATTTACTACAAGACAGCCAGTTAAATAGAGAAGAGCTCGAAAAAACGCTCGCTTACATACATCAGCATAAAGTGGATTACGCCGATTTATATTTTCAATCAAGCCACCACGAATCATGGGTGCTTGAAGACGGCTTAGTTAAAGAAGGCTCTTATAACGTTGAACGTGGCGTTGGTGTACGTGCTGTAAGCGGCGAAAAAACAGGTTTTTCTTACTCTGATGCAATAAATCTTGAAGCACTTAATAAAGCGGCTACAGCGGCTCGTAGCATTGCAGATGCTGGCGAAGATAGAGCGATTAAAGTATTTAGTGATGTTAAAGCTAAAGAGCAGTTTGCACCGCACCAGCCAATTTCGAGTATGAGTGATACCGACAAGGTGAGCTTATTACGCGAACTTGAAAACTATATTCGTGAGCTAGCACCCGATGCAGAGCAAGTAATTAGTTCAATGTCAGCGGTTTACGAAGAAGTATTAATCGCAGCAAGTGATGGTACGTTTGCCACCGATATTCGCCCGCTTATTCGTTTAAACTGCTCAGTACTGCTTGAAAAAAATGGTCGCCGTGAACGCGGTGGCGCAGGTGGTGGTGCACGTTTAGATTATGGTTACTTTAAAGAGCTTGTTGATGGTAAACCACGTTGGATGGAATTTGCTGAAGAAGCTGTACGCCAAGCTAAAGTAAACCTTGAGGCTATTGATGCACCTGCAGGCACGATGGAAGTGGTACTTGGTAATGGTTGGCCTGGCGTGCTTTTACACGAAGCGGTAGGGCACGGACTTGAAGGCGACTTTAACCGCAAAGGCGCGTCTGCGTTTAGTGGTAAAGTGGGCCAAAAAGTAGCATCTGAGCTGTGTACAGTTGTTGATGATGGCACCATGGCTGACCGCCGTGGGTCACTTAACGTAGATGACGAAGGCACACCAGCCGCTTACAACGTGCTCATCGAAAACGGTATTTTAAAAGGCTATATGCAAGATAAGCTAAACGCGCGTTTAATGGGTGTAAATCCTACCGGTAACGCACGTCGTGAGTCGTATGCACATTTACCAATGCCTCGCATGACTAACACTTACATGTTAGGTGGTGAGCACAGCCAGGCCGATATTATCAGCTCAGTTAAAAAAGGGGTATTCGCGCCTAACTTTGGCGGCGGACAAGTTGATATAACCTCAGGTAAGTTTGTATTTAGTGCATCAGAAGCGTATTTAATCGAAAATGGTAAAATTACCCAACCAATTAAAGGCGCAACGCTTATTGGTAATGGCCCAGAAGTAATGCAGCAAATATCTATGGTTGGTAACGACTTAGCACTTGATAAAGGTGTTGGTGTTTGTGGTAAAGATGGTCAAAGCGTACCGGTAGGCGTAGGCCAACCAAGCCTTAAAATAGATCAGTTAACAGTAGGTGGTACAGCTTAAATATTACTCAAGCGCGAAGTGAATTCGCACCTACGTGCTTGATGTTTATTGTAGGTGAGGTTTTATACCTCGCTTTTTAAATACAGACTTAGAAATAGAGCGCGAAATAAATTCGCACCTACGATTTGTATTTTTACTTTGTGTAGGCGAGGTTTATGCCTCTCCTTCACCTTCTTTATTTTTTTCAGCCTCTTTGTACCATAACGCAAAAAAGCACTCTGTTAATTTGTGCTCTATCTCAAGCGCTTTTTCTGTCGGGCAAAACAAGGTAAAGCTTGCTTTAAATTCACCTAAATCGGTTGTACCAAAGTGAATTACCGGCTCTGGGCCAGATATTTTTGCATCAAGCTTACGCTCAATCATCGAATTATAACGGCTTGCTACTTCTTGAAACTCTTCGCAGTACAGTTTAGCTTGCTCAGTGAGTGTGTCGTGAATAGGGTAAGGGTTAAAGCTCTCTCTTCGGACAATAATAAAATGATGTGTAACAAAGCGTTTTACAAAGTTTAAGTTTTTAATAGAGCTGGTAATCAGCTTATTATTAGGTATGTATATGGTTTTTCTAGAAAATTGATAAGTATGTATATCAATTTCATGCATGGTTGTTTTTATCCAATCCGTTTCAGCTACTTCACCAAAGTAATCACCTACTTGTATCCAATCACCCACTCTAAACGGGCGAGTTGTTACGAGGTAAAAAAAGCCTATTACACACTGAATAAACTCACGCGTTGCAAGTACAATCGCCACGGCAAAAGCAGCAATAGAAAGTGCAAAGTTTTGAATTTCAGTAGACCACACAAATAGCAGCGATATCATCATTACAAAATTAACAAAGTGCTTAATATTGTGTGCGATGTAACGGATGTCTTTTTCTTTTTTTTCTGCGCGACTTTTAGCAAGCTTATCAACAAGCACTTTTAGTACAAATGCAATTGTGATCATTACAATTGAAAGAAGAAACGGATGCAGCAATATATCTTTAGTCATGGTATCCAATTAAATGTGAGTTGATAAAAACAGGCTCAGTATATTGATTTATTAAACCAATTAGCAAATTTAGTGTAAAAAAAGTAACCAATAAAAAATGTAGCTACGTTATTGAGTTACTTGATCAGTGCAATGCTTGTGATTTTTAGCCATTCTTTTTCGGCATATGAGTACAAGCTCAATGGCTGAAATAAAAATCAAAGTATAGCCAAGCGTTTCTATACCTTCTTCAACAATGTTTTTTACCGCACGTACATAGTCATCACCCATTACTGAATGCCAAAATGCGCCTTTGCCCATCATTCGCGAAAATGCGAGTAAAGTAACCATGCCTGATAAGCAAATTCCATAACTAGGAGTGAGGCTATAGGCTTTTAAAGCGTTAAAAATACTTCCTCTGTTTGTTATTAAATAAACAAACACGCCAGCTAAAATTGAATAGACGATACTTTGCCAAGCGCCATCAAAAAAGTATAAGTCGAGGTAGGTATCAAACTCTCTTACAAACATCATTGCCGATAATGCAGCTAGTAATACAGCCGGTATTTTGAGTTGAAAGTTAATTCGCGAAGCGTAAAAAAATAAAATACAGCTTAAAAAAGTTAAAACATCTTGCATATGTTCGGTAAGAGTTTCTTCACTGTAAAGTGCATCCTGTTTTAATTCAAACCCTTCAAGTTGAATTAAATGAGCAACACCCGCTAGGCATAATAAATAAATAAAAGATCGCAGTAAAAACATAAATAACCAAGAGAAACTATAAATGCGCGGGATTCTAATCGTTAAAATGCTTTAAAGCCAAAACAAAATTTAAACTTTTAATCTTTTTATCGGTCTAAAATTTTTGCTGTTAAAATAATGGCTTAGTTGTTTTTTTAATGTTGAATGGATGTTTGTAATGTGACGTTTTAAGTGGTTTATTGTGCAAAATATAACAAGCTGTCCCGTCCTAAAATACGTTGACGGTTTTAAATGAAGGCCAGTAGATTTTGCTCCTGGTCTTTTTTATGCACTTGGTTTGGTGTTTTCATTCCTANACT
>JGI24523J20078_1000026_pt1 | contig 103521 bp, 88 predicted proteins | sample LinPmetageLP48_FD_20078 | JGI IMG/M metagenome (IMG submission 20078) | reverse complement strand
ATATTCACAAAAAAATCCGTAGTTAGTTTCCTAACTACGGATTTTGCATGATCGTTTGGATCGGTCAACCGGTCATTTTCTTAACTGATCGGCATTAAGCCTAGTGCTCGCTTTTTTGTTTTTTTAAATAGAGTTATTAGTAAGTTTACAGCTCTGACCAGTTTGCGAAAAAGCTCACTTTTTACTGAAAACCTATAGGCAGCAGTACGTGTCGGGCAAGTAGCACTTGTATATTAAACTTTACATGCAATCGCTGTATTACGTGTACGTAAACGTAAGTTGGTGAGATTCTTATATTCATAGTATTTAAAACTTACAAATGATGGTTTTGTGAATTTTTTATCTATATAAAAGTTTTAATTAGGTTATTTAATTTAAGCTTAATGTTTTCATTGGTTTTATCATCTGTGAGTATAGCGAACACGTATATGAAGTGATAAAGTCTCGGCAATTTCCAGCGCGCATACCCTCTCACGGGTTAACTATTTCGGAGTATTTTAAGTGGCTGTGTTTAATCGAGTTGAATTTGATAACCATGAACAAGTGGTTTTTTGTTCTGATGAAGAGTCGGGTTTAAAAGCAATTATTGCTGTGCATAATACCAACCTAGGTCCTGCAGTTGGCGGATGTAGAATGTGGGATTATGCGAACGACGAAGATGCTGTTTATGACGTGCTACGTTTATCAAAGGGCATGACTTATAAAAATGCAGTGGCGCGCTTACCGTTTGGTGGCGGTAAATCTGTAATTATAGGTAATGCGAAAGAAATTAAATCTGAGCAATTATTCCGTGCATTTGGTCGTCAATTAGAGCGATTAAATGGCAGCTATTACTCAGCAGAAGATGTAAACATCACATGTGCTGATGTAGCTATTATGAATAAAGAAACTAATTACGTACTGGGCCTTGAAGGTAAAAGCGGTAACCCATCGCCATTTACAGCATACGGTACGTTTTTAGGAATTAAAGCAGCGCTACAGCATCAACGTGGCCATCAAAATTTTGCAGGCGTAAAAGTGGCTGTTCAAGGTTTAGGTGCTGTTGCTTATGGTTTATGTAAACATTTACATGATGCGGGCGTTGAGTTGTTTGTAACTGACATTAACCAAGCTGCCATTGACCGTGTAGTAAGTGATTTTGGCGCAACTGCGGTTGGCATTGATGACATTTACGACTTAGATGTTGATGTTTATGCACCGTGTGCACTAGGCGCAACTATTAACGATTTAACTATACCGCGTTTAAAAGCGACTATTATTGCAGGCTGTGCTAATAATCAGCTGGCAGAATCTCGCCATGGTGAAGTTATTCGTGAAAAAGGCATTTTATATGCACCAGATTACGTAATTAACGCCGGTGGTATTATTAATGTTTATTACGAAACAGCGCCAGATGGTTACAGTGCAGCAGCGTCTAATAAACATGTTGAAGGTATTTTTAATACGTTAACTGAAATTTTTGCTCGCAGCGAAAAAGAGCAAAAATCAACGCATTTAATTGCTGACGAATTAGCGCAAGAGATCATTAAAAACGGTCTGTGATCTAAGTTCTAATTTATATAAGGGTGTGCAATTGCACACCTTTTGTTTATCTGTAAGTTAATGCAATTGTTACTGAACAGCGGTACACTTTATTTTTAATTTTGTGCGGCAAATTATGACTCCCTCAACTTCTCTCATGCAGCCTATCGATTTAGATAATTGGCCTAGAAAGCAACACTTTGAATTATTTAAACACTTTTCTCAGCCTTATTTTAATGTGTGTGTGCGTTTAGATGCTCAAGCACTTTACGACTATTGCAAAACCAATCAATTTTCTTTTTTTCAAGCATATGTATATTGCACCTTAAAAGCGTGCCATGAGTACGATTCAATAATGCTACGTATAATAGATAGTAAGCCATGGCTACTTAACAGTGTTCGCGCAAGTGTGGTTGAGTTGTCTGAAAACGATACGTTTGTTTTTAGTTATTTTAACAGCGCAAGCGATTTTAAAGAGTTTGCAAATCATGCAAGTGACGTAAGCAAAAAAGCGAAATTACAGCCTTTATTTTCTGATGCATTTGCCCAAACAGAAGGGCAGGCCGACTTAATTCATATATCTGTTTTGCCGTGGCTGAATTTTAGTGCGTTTTCGCATGCATTTAGTGAAGGGGAGAGTTTAGGCATTCCTAAATTTGTATTTGGTCAGTTTGATAAACACACAGGTACAATACCTTTAGCTATCGATGTACACCATTCATTAATGGATGGTTTGCACGTAGCGAAATTTATAAACACATTGCAGGGTACATTTGACTCCTTTTGCAAAGGTTAACTTAAACACGTCATCTAACGGCAGTGCAAGCAGTAATTAACCTGAACTCTGGATAATAAATCTATCTCAAGCAGCTATTTTTAGCGCTAACTGCGTTGAATTTACTTGCAATAGGCCCGCTATTGACGCGTAAATTCGCCTTGTTTTCACTAAAAATCTCTGGCTAGAGAAAATAAATTTAAATATCACCATGATCCAATACATTAGTAAATTTCTTAACCAAAGTTCAGGTTAAGTAATCTATAAGCAATGCGATGTGAATTACTTTTTATTCAAATACATAACCTTATATACTTGAAAAGCACGTGTGCTGGACATATTTATATACCATACCTTAGCTCAGGAAATCCCCATGATAAATGGACTGTTAATTGTTGTTTTAATTCTTTTTGTGGTGATTTTCTGGCGTTGGCCATCAATTCAAAACCGATTATGGCGCAGTAAATATAAAGACTTTGCTTTAAATTCGCAGCAAAAAGATATTTTACTGCGTTGCATGCCCATCTATAAAAAAATGACCGACGCTGACAGAGAAAAGTTAGAGCGACACATAACGTGGTTTTTAAACGAAAAACGCTTCGTTGGTTGTGATGGCTTAAGGCTAACGTCTGCAATGAAGTTAATTGTTGCCGCCGATGCGTGTGTATTAGTGCTTAATAAACCGTGGCCGTTATATAGAAATGTAAAAGAAATTTTATTATACCCCAGTGCTTATTATACTCCGCAATCAACTTGCGATAGTGCAGGACTTGTGAGTTACCATAATACGGTAAGACTAGGCGAGTCATGGCCTGGCGGCACACTAGTACTCAGTTGGCATGACGTGCTTGAAGGTAACCGCTTGCCAAGTGATGGACATAATTTAGTTTTTCATGAGTTTGCGCATCAACTCGATCAAGAAACAGGTAAAACAACGGGCACACCCATTTTAAAAAGCTCAGCAGATTACAAAGAGTGGGGCCGAGTATTTAGCCGTGCTTTCACCCAGTTGAAAAGTCATGTTGCTTATAGCATGCCACATGTTATTCACAGCTATGGTGCGACTAACGAAGCTGAGTTTTTTGCAGTTATCACCGAAACCTTCCTCGAAAAACCCGCAGAGCTTCGCCGATACGATCCTGAAATTTATAGTATGCTAGTTAATTACTATCAATTTGACCCTATTGTTTGGCATTAAACCTACATAAACCGCGCTTTATCATATAACGCTGGCAAGTTGCGTTTGTTTTTGTTGCAATCATGTGAAATAGTTTTTACTGCAACAATAACAAGCGAGAAACGCATGAAAAAAATGCTTCATACAGTATTGGCGCTGTCGGTGTCATTAGCGATAGGGCAGGTAAATGCCGCTGAAAAAGACGAACAAAAATGGCAAGTAGATTCACCTAAGGGGCAATTTGTTGACGCTGCAATTAGCGTTGAGCAGGGCACATGGATGAATATAGATATTAGTCCTGATGGTAAAACCGTGGTGTTTGACTTACTTGGCGATATTTACACTATGCCAATGAGTGGTGGTACAGCTACAAAGCTCACCTCTGATATTGCATGGCAAATGCAACCACGCTTTAGTCCTAACGGCAAAAGTATTGCGTTTACCTCCGACCAAGGTGGTGGCGATAACATTTGGATAATGGACTTAAATGGTGAAAATCAACACGCTGTTACCGATGAAACCTTTAGATTACTAAATAGTCCTGCATGGAGTCCTGATGGCGACTACTTAGTTGCGCGTAAACACTTTACAGCTAGCCGCTCATTGGGAGCAGGTGAAGTGTGGTTGTATCACAAAGCGGGTGGCAAGGGCGTACAACTTACAAAACGCGAGAACGATCAAAAAGATTTAGGTGAGCCAATGTTTTCACCTGATGGTCGTTATGTATACTTTTCGCATGATGCAACACCCGGTAAAACCTTTCATTATTCAAAGGATTCTGTAGCGGGCATTTATAAAATTAAGCGCTACGACCGTGAAACGGGTGAAATTGAAACTGTAATCGATACGATGGGCGGTGCTATTAGGCCTACACCATCACCAGATGGTAAAAAGCTTGCTTATATAAAGCGTGATGACTTTCAAACTAGCTTGTATTTATATGACTTAACTAGCGGTGAGCACACTAAGCTTTACGATAAGCTTGAGCGAGATATGCAAGAAACATGGGCTATTCATGGTGTATATCCAACCATTGCATGGACCCCCGATAACGAAGAGTTAGTATTTTGGGCTGGTGGTACAATTCACAAGCTAGATGTTGCAGACAAATCCGTTAAAACCATTCCTTTTAAAGTGCAAACTACTAAAAAAATTCAAAAAGCGGTGCGCTTTACACAAAACTTAGATACTGATGAGTTTGATGTAAAAATGCTGCGTAATGTGCAAGTAAGCCCAGATGGCGAAACGGCAATTTTTGAAGCGCTTGGGCATATTTATAAACGTGATTTAGAGTCGGGTAAAATTAAGCGTTTAACAAAGCAAACTGATCATTACGAATTATTTCCACAGTACTCTCGCGATGGTAAAAAAATAGTTTACACCACATGGGATGATAACAAACAAGGGTCTGTAAGAGTGGTTTCTGCGCGCAGTGGTCGTGGCGATACCATTACAACGCAGCCGGGCAAGTACGTAGAGCCAACTTTTAGCCCAGATGGTAAAACGGTTGTTTATCGAAAAGCTACTGGCGGCAGTATTTTAAACCCTAAATGGTCACTTAATCCGGGGGTTTATAGCGTAAGCGCAAAAGGCGGTAATAGTGAGCTTATTTCAAAAAGTGGTTATCAACCACAATTTGGAGATGCAAACGATCGCGTTTTTATAATGAGTCCTTGGCCAAAACCAACGCTTAGCGTAGTAGAGCTTGAAAGTAAAAAGGTTCGTAAACTGTACGAGTCAGAACATGCGACAGAATTTAGAGTATCACCAGATGGGCAATACCTCGCTTTTGCTGAGCGATTTAAAGTATTTGTAACGCCGTTTGTTCAAAGTGGTAAAACAATTAATATTGGGCCTAAAGACAGTCAATTTCCAATAGAGCAGTTATCGGTGCGTGCTGGTGAAAACATTAGCTGGAGTGCTAAGAGCAACAAACTTTACTGGACATTAGGGCCTGAGCTTTATCATGCAAGCCTTGAGAGGATGTTTGCCATTAACAAAGCCGAAGATGCCGACTTTAAAGTGAAAAGTGGCGATAATATCGGTTTCAGTAAAAAAATGGCTGAGCCTAAAGGCATGATTGCGCTCACTGGTGCAAAAATTATAACTATGGATGGCGAAAAGGTTATTGAAAATGGTGTTATTATCACCGATGGCAAGCATATCAAAGCAATTGGTACAGCCAGCGAGATAAGCATCCCTAAAGGTGCTGAGGTTATTGATGTAACAGGCAAAACAATTATGCCTGGTATTGTTGATGCCCATGCACATGGCTCGCAAGCAAGCGGTGAAATTATACCTGAGCAAAACTGGAAAAACTTTGCAGGTTTAGCGCTGGGTGTAACTACAATTCACGATCCATCAAACGATACCTCTGAAATATTTACCGCAAGCGAAATGCAAAAGGCAGGCATGATTGTTGGCCCGCGTATTTTCTCAACGGGTACTATTTTATATGGCGCAAATATGCCAGGTTATACGTCGCATATTGACTCGTTGGACGATGCTAAATTTCATTTAGAGCGCCTTAAAAAAGTAGGGGCGTTTAGTGTTAAATCGTATAATCAGCCACGCCGTGAGCAGCGTCAACAAGTTATTGAAGCAGGCCGTGAACTTGAAATGATGGTTGTCCCTGAAGGCGGCTCATTATTACAACATAACTTAAGTATGATTGTAGATGGACACACAGGTATTGAGCATTCAATCCCTGTAGAGCACATATATGACGATATTAAGCAGTTATGGTCGCAAAGTGATGTAGGTTACACACCAACACTTGTAGTGGCTTATGGTGGCATTTGGGGTGAGAACTACTGGTACGATAAAACTGATGTGTGGAATCATCCACGTTTAAGTAAATTTGTTCCAAAAAATCAATTATTACCACGCTCTATGCGCCGCATTAAAGCGCCCGATCATCACTATAATCACTTTAATAACGCACGCGTTGCTGCCGAACTGCAAGACTTAGGTGTATTAGTTAACTTAGGTGCTCACGGTCAGCGTGAAGGCTTAGGTGCACACTGGGAGATGTGGATGTTTGCACAAGGCGGAATGACACCGCTTGAGGCAATACGTGCTTCAACACTCGATCCGGCTAAGTATTTAGGGCTTGATAAAAACGTAGGCTCGCTTGAAGTGGGCAAACTGGCTGATTTAATGGTTATAGATGGCGATCCGCTTAAAAATATTCGAGATTCGGATAAAGTAGATTACACCATGATCAATGGTCGACTATTCAATGCAGAGACAATGAATGAAGTGGGTAAAAAAGAACGCGAACCACTTTATTTTGAAGAACTGTAATTTATTTTAAACTTTTTAAAGCGGCTACATAGCCGCTTTTTTTAGCCTTACACAACTTATAAAGCTTTATGTTTTTGGCAAATAACGGATATAAAAAAACCGCTTAACGCGGTTTCTTTTAAAAATCATAAATGTTGATTAAACAACACCGCGCGGTAAGCGACAGTCATGATCTTTACGAGCTAAAATTACAATCCAAAGTTCTTCCGCTGTGTAACCTTCTTCATTTTCGGTAACAACAGTGAATGGCGCTTTTTTCTGTGCTTTAACAGGAGCAGCTGCTTTTGGTTTTTTCGTTTTAGTTGTTTTACCAGAGTTTAATTTTTTAGTAAGCTCTGCTACGTCAGCTAGGCGTAAATTTTTACCGCCATCAATGCTGTACCAACCAGGTTTGGTTGTGATTTCAGGTTTTTTACCATTGGCAGTTTCGTACGCTGCTTCAAAGGCAGATAACACTTCTGTTTTGTCTAGTTTGCTCATCAGAGACCCTATACGTTGTGAACACAGATAAAGAAGAGGTATTTATACCTATTTTAAAACAGTTTTTCAATTTTTTGCGATTTTCCTTCCATTTTAGGCCTATAAACGCCAAAATTTGCACAAAATTCAGTGCTAAGTAAGGTAAGTTGTATGCAACGTAGAGAATTTAACCAACTCCTAAATGACATTTTGAAACCTCATTTAATAAAAGATTTTTGCCCAAATGGCTTACAGGTCGAAGGTAAAAACGAAATTAAAAAAATTGTGACGGGTGTAACCGCAAGTCAAGCTTTAATAGAAGCTGCCATTGAGCAACAAGCAGATGCTATTTTGGTTCATCATGGTTTTTTTTGGAAAGGGGAATCTCAACCAATAACGGGTATGAAAAAGCGTCGCATAGGCGCACTACTAGCAAACGATATTAATTTATTCGGCTATCACTTACCACTCGATATTCATCCAGCAGTTGGCAATAACGCACAACTTGCAAAGTTATTAGATATTGAAATTGAAACAGGGCTAGAGCCAACTTCAAATAGCGTAGCAATGAAAGGGCGTTTAAAAACACCATTAAGTAGTGAAGATTTTGCAGATAAAATTGCAAAAGTGCTTAATCGAACCCCGCTCACAAGCTTAGTACGCTCAGCTAAAATAGAAACCATTGCACTGTGTACTGGTGGTGGGCAAGGATATATTGACTTAGCAGCAGAGCAAGGCATTGATGCTTATTTAACGGGTGAAGCATCGGAGCAGACAATTCATAGTTCTCGTGAGCAAAACATTGATTTTTTTGCAGCCGGGCATCATGCAACAGAGCGCTATGGTGTAAAAGCACTAGGTGAGTTACTTGCTCAAGAGCATGGTTTTGATGTGACATTTATAGACATAGATAACCCAGTTTAATTAGGCTATATAAGTTACAGCGCCTCTGGATCTATCCAGCGGCGCAAACTTATCCATATATTTCCTACTACTTCGTGACTGTATTGCGTAACCACAAGTAAGGCATGAGCATTGGGAATAAACTGCTTGCTCCATGGAAGTGCAGCAAAATTATGATAATCAGTGGCTGCGGTTATGACTTCAATACCTTGAGCATTAAATAAGTCTTTGGCACGGGGCATGTGCAGTACAGATGTTACTAGTGCAACTTTAAAGTCGACTAATTTTGATGCCAGTAATTTAGCTTCTTCACCTGTATCCATTGCTTTTGGGTTTTGGAAAATACGGCTCTTATTAACGCCTAAACTAATTGCCGTTTGATACATAAGCCCGCTATTAGTGGTATTTTTATAACCCCCGCCTGAAACTATAAGCTCTGCATTAGGGTAGTGCTTTGCCAGTTTTACACCTTCGACTAAGCGCGTTAGTGCACAATTACCTAATTGATTATTAGCACTGAGTGCAGGATTTGGGTTTATATCGCAACCTAGTACAACTATTTTGTCTATTCTTGGATGCTTTAGGGTATTAAATGCAAGCGACGCAGGTTCATTATTTTGGATAATTAAATTGGCGATAAAGGGGGTGCTCAATGCAAGTAATACAATTAAGCTTAAAGTAGATAAGAAGAGAGCTGATTTGCGGCCTTTAAATGCGAGTAGGAGCATCAGGCACGCAAATAAACCCAATAGAGGCAGTGGCATAAGTAAGCCACCAATCATTTTTTTAATAACAAACATAAGAGTTAAACGCTGTAGAGTTAATTACAGCGATATTACTCATTATATTGATGATTATCGACCGTTATTTAGCTTACACGTATTTAAAAAGTGACGATAAACAGGGTTATCTTTCATGTCTTTTTTCATCGCTAAATACATAGGACGAGTAAGACCAAGAGCGCCCAAAGGAATTGATTTAATTAAGCCTTGGCTTTCATAAGGTGTAACTAGCCAATCAGGTAAAGCGGCAACGCCCATGCCGGCACTTACTAGTTGAAAAATAAGTAATCCTTGGTCAACCGTTTTTAGTGTACCGTCAAAACGAGCATTTTGAATGAAATGCTTAAATATATCTTGGCGTTCACGCGGGATAGGGTATGAAATAATAGTTTCGTTTTTTAAATCAAGCGCTGTTACATACGCTTTTTTAGCAAGTTCATGATCCGGCGCCACAATAAGCTTCAATTTAAAATCAAATAAGTGCGCGTATTCTAATGTGTCGGGTTCGCGTATGTCAGACGTTAAAACTAAATCGAGCTCATCGCTTAGTAAGTCAGGAATAGCGTCGTAACTAAAGCCACGTTCATAATCAATTTTTATATCAGGCCAAAAGTTATTAAATTCTTTAATAGTAGGTAATAACCAATGAAAACATGCATGGCATTCCACACTTAAACGCAGTTGAGAAATAGGCTGGTTTAAGCTTTCTTTTAAACGACATTTAGTCGCTTCCATTTTTGGCAATATTTCGTGAGCTAATTCAAGTAATAGCATTCCCTGAGGGGTAAAGCGGACTGGTTGAGTTTTACGCTCAAATAATTGGCAATCCAATTTATTCTCTAAATCTTTGATTTGATGAGATAAAGCAGACTGTGTCAAAAATAACTCTCGTGCTGTATTAACCAAAGACCCTGTTTCTTTTAGGGTTGCTATGGTTTTTAAATGTTTAATACCAATCATCTTTAAAAATTCTCATGAAAAAAGTGAGTTCAGCTCAGATTAATTACATACTACGCCTATATAAAAAACGTTTCAACGTCTAGATGGCTAAAATCATGTGTTTTATTGCAGTTTATCGCTATGAATCGTGAAAATATTAGAGTTAGTAATGATAAAAGTCATTTGAAAACTGGTTTGATGAGTTTTAGATGAGTTTGCTTCATGTTGTATTTTAAATATAACGATTGCTGTGTATTTTAGCTCAGCGTGAGTTTTAACCATGCTGATAACGGTATGAGGTGAGGTTTGTTGAATGCTTACTTTAGATTGTGCTTTAAAAAATAGAGTCGTTTTGCCTTATAGCTTAAGTTTAGCTCAATGGGAGAGTATATGCGTAATACCTAAGCCAGCGACCTACTCGCTGGCTCTTTTTATAAGGGTTTATTAATTAGTAATATGGCTTCTTTGGCAGTAACAGGTTTTGATTTTAAAAAGCCTTGGCCATAGTCGCACGCAGTGGATTGCAAAATAGTTAATTGCTCAACTGTTTCTATTCCTTCAGCTACAACTTCAAGTTTTAATGATTGCGCAAGTGATAAAATGGCTTCAACAAGTGGGTTAGTAGAATCCTGTAGATGGTCAATAAAGCTTTTATCTATTTTTAAAATATGAATAGGCAGTTGGTGCAAGTAGCCTAGTGCTGAATAACCTGTTCCAAAATCATCAAGACATAATTTTACTTTTAAAGGTGAGAGACCTTCAATTATTTGAGTGGCGAGTTCTAGATTTTCTATTAAGCCAGATTCGGTAATTTCTAAGCATAAAGAACCTAGAGGTAATTGGTACTTATTATAAATGGAATGTATTTGCGCTACAAAATCGAGGCTTGCAAAGTGTCGTGACGATACGTTAACGGTGACTTTTAAAAAGCGATGGCCTTGTTGGTGCCAATTTGAAATATGCTGGGCCGCCAAATCAAGTAAATGTAAATCAAGATTTATAATTTGCCCTGTAGTTTCAGCTATCGGTATAAAGTCATTAGGGGGTACAAACCCTTTTGTAGGGTGGTGCCAACGAACAAGTGCTTCAAAGCCGATAACTTCACTGGTATTAATTGTGAAAATTGGCTGAAAATAGAGTTCAAACTCGTTGTGTTCAATACCGTGTTGTAAGTCGTTTTCTATATCGGCATGGGTTTTAAGTTTTTTACGCATCGTGTTATTAAAAAACTTTACCTGACCACGTCCGGTTGACTTAGCTTCATACATAGCGGCATCGGCTTGTTGCAGTAATATATAAGCTTTGTCGTTTACGTTATCTGTATAGGCAATCCCAATACTCGTTGATGCTTGGAGTAAGTGGTTATCTATATTTAAAGGTTTTGATAATGCGTTTTTAATGCGGTTTAAAGCTTCATTAACTTGGTTTTTATGCGTGATGTTTTCCATAAAAATTGCAAATTCATCGCCGCCTAAACGTGCAAATGTATCCGTGCTTCGTACTGTACCTTTAATCAAGTCGCATATTTTTATAAGGAAGTGGTCCCCAACTTCATGCCCGAGCGAATCATTAATACTTTTAAAACGGTCAAAGTCTAGATACAACAGGGCATGGCTAGTACTCTTTTTAGCACGCGTTAAACGTAAAATAGCATGTTTTATACGTTCAATAAGTAGTGAGCGGTTAGCAAGGCCTGTAAGCTCGTCATGTAATGCTTTGTGCTCAAGTTCTTGGCGGGCTAATTGCCTATCAATTGCCATACTTATTTGGCGACTTACATACGTTAGAAGAGCACTATCGTGTTCGTTGTAATGCAGTGTTTTATCGTAGCTTTGTACAACGATAACCCCGCTTATACGATCACTTGTTTGAAATGGAACACCTAACCAAGACTCAGATTGCCGACCTACCATTTTAAAATCACCGTTATCTATATGACTTTGAAAGGCATCTTTATTGAGTAATAAGGTTTGCTCTGTTTGCAGTAGGTAATATGAAGCAGTGTCTTTTAGCTGTTCTTTAGATATTTTTTGATGTGTTTTGGTGTTTATGCCTTCTTCGACTATATAAACAAGGTCAAGTATATCTACTTTTTTGTCATATAAAGCGATAAAAAAGTTATCAGCACGAAGTAAGTTATTGATAATTGAATGTAAGGCTTCAAAGAAGGTATCTAAGTCGTTAGCTTTGTAGGTTAGGTTGGCTATTTGTAATAAGCTATTTTCTAATTTTTGTGCGTTGTTAAGTTGCTCAACTGTTTTTTGTAAGTTATTTACCGTATTTACCTGGTTAATCTTGGCACTGAGTAAGTGGGCAACTGTTGTAAGAATTTCAAGGTGTGCGTTTGTAAAGTAGCCTTTGATTGGGTGCTCACAATCAATAACACCTAAAACTTGTTCTTTATATATAAGGGGAACACATAGTTCTGATTGAGCAGGGCGTTCATCAGCGATATAACGGCTGTCTTTCGTTACATCGTTAATAATTACCGCTTTTCCGGTCGTTGCAACTGCGCCCGTTATACCTTCACTAAAACGTATTATTTTACGTTCCGCTTGATATTTGTCCCGCGCGTGTGCAATACCCATTGATGCAACTTGGTTTAATGTATTTGCATTATTGTCAGCTAGATATATGACACAATCAACAAACCCTAAGCGATTTACAACGTGTGTTGTAACATACTCAAACAATTCTTCTAATGTATCGAGTTGCAATAGACTAGATGAAAATTGATTAATGATACTTAGTTGATCAGTTTTTATCTCAAGCGCTCTAGTAGCATCGGTTTTATAAGACATAGGCAATTTATATTGTTCTTTTTATTTTTAAATTCGCAGTTAAGTTAACCTAATCTTGGGTTTTTGTACAAATTAAAGCGATGAGTGGTTTCATACACTGTAAAGTTTTAATATAGCGAGTTTTAATTAATCATAAATCATTACAATAAGCTAATAACATTGAATTTGCTCATTGTGCTTTAAATAGTACCTCAGTAATTTTATCCATATAAAAACTTTATTTTTAATAAAATCTTTACTCGAAAACATCATATGCCTATGATCGGATAAATTCAGCCGTGGAACAAAGTAATGACAAGTAATAATACAAACTCTGTAACAACCCTTACTATCACTCGCCCTGATGACTGGCATGTACATTTACGTGATGGTGACCAGTTAAAAGACACTGTACGCGATATTAGCAGATATATGGGCCGCGCTATTGTTATGCCAAACCTTGTTCCGCCAGCAACGTGCACAGATACGGCATTGTCGTACAGAGAACGCATTATGTCTGCAAATCCACAAGGCAACTTTGAGCCATTAATGGTTTTGTATCTCACGGATAAAACTACACCAGATGAAATAATAAAAGCTAAAGCGACAGGTAAAATAGTAGCAGCTAAGCTTTACCCTGCTGGCGCTACCACTAATTCTGACTCGGGTGTTACATCAGTAAAAAATATTTATCCAGTTTTAAAAGCAATGCAAGAAGTAGGCATGTTGCTGTTAGTGCATGGGGAAGTGACAGATTCGTCGATTGATATTTTTGACCGTGAAAAAGTATTTCTGGATACAATTTTAGGAGATGTAGTAAATGACTTTCCTGAGCTTAAAATTGTACTCGAGCATATTACGACTAAAGATGCAGTAGAGTTTGTAGTTAATGCACCTAGCAATGTAGCGGCAACAATTACAGCGCATCACTTGCTTTATAACCGCAATCATATGTTAGCGGGTGGAATTCGCCCACATTATTACTGTTTGCCAATTCTCAAGCGTAACATTCACCAGCAAGCATTAATGGCTGCAGCAATAAGTGGAAATAAAAAATTCTTCTTAGGAACTGACTCTGCACCACATTATAAAGATAAAAAAGAAGCAGCTTGTGGGTGTGCTGGTGCATACACGGCTCATGCCGCTATTGAATTATATGCTGAAGCATTTGAGGATGCAGGAGCTTTGGACATGCTTGAAGGGTTTGCAAGCCACTTTGGCCCTGATTTTTACGAATTGCCGCGTAATACAGATACAATTACATTACAAAGAAAGCCGTGGAAAGTACCTGCAACTTATACATTGGGCGACTCTGAAGTTGTGCCTATAAAGGCTGAAAATACAATGGATTGGTCTGTCGAATAACCAATAATATATTTAAATCTAAAGCCGCTTAATTTTTAATGCGGCTTTTTTGTTTGTGCTTTTGATATTATTGAAGCGTAATTCGACGACAGGGTGGTTGTAGGTGGCTTTTGATCTCGCTTACAGCAATAAATATTACAATAATACTTATAGTTTTTTGCTTGCAAATTAGTCAGTTAAAGGCGATTTAAAACAAATTTATATTTTTAAGAAATAATTCCTAATTAATAGAGCGAAAAAAAATATAATGTGTTAATCTTACCTTGCTTTGAGTTTTTATGTATTGAATTTACGGATATTGTGCTGCGTTTAAGGTTACCGGTTAGGTTATTACTTGTTCCTGTACTGTACCTCCATATTTTTGAGCATTGACTCAGGGAGGATATTGCCATAATAATATGGCTGAATTTTAATTATTGACTTACAGGAAAATTTAGTATGTCGGTTACTGGTAAAGTAAAGTTTTTCAACGAAGCTAAAGGCTTTGGTTTCATTGAACAAGAAAATGGTCCTGACGTGTTTGTACATTTCAGCGCAATCACTGGTTCTGGTTTTCGCACTCTTAGCGAAGGTCAAGCAGTGACATTCAGCATCAAACAAGGTCAAAAAGGCCCTGAAGCTGAGAACGTAGAAGCAGCATAATTTATTATGTGAACTCTAGTTCATCTTGGTGAAGCAGGTTTCTGTTTCACCATAATTCCCCTTCCTTAAATCTATTTATTTTAATACCTCAAATTCTCCTTTTTTTAAATCTAAAAAACTACTCAAATATTCTATCTTTGCAAAGCTAAACAACTAATAATCTAACGGACAAAACAATCCTCTAATACTTTTAAAAACCATTCATGAGAATTTATTCAATAGGCCTGATACCAGCTTAAATAAAATTGATGCTCAATATCAATCCATGCAAATTCTGTTTCAAGCTTACTCTGTGTGACGAAGGCTACTCATTGATAAGGGCTTCTAGGTGCTTCTATTACTTTATTATGTGAACGTAAAGCTTCATTTATAGTGTATTACTAATAAAGTAGGGTAACTCTTCATGATTAACTTAATTACTGAATTAACCTTAACGTTAAAATAGTATTAAAGAATACTTTAAAGCGGTAAATACAACCTGTTTAATTATCAAAAGCTTTTATGCTGATAAAAGAAATGCATTGTTGAGTTTATTATTACTATTTATGGAAAAACACGTTTTAAAATAGCTTTAAAAGTAACGTATATAAAGCGTGAGTATCCGATATTAAATATTATCCAGTGTTGTTTTTTTGTGCGACAAATGGTTTGTTTTTTCAGATGAAGTGTAACTGAGGTGATAAAACACGATAAAATCGTGTAAAAAATAACTTTTGTTATATCAATTTATATTTTTTTTAGTTTTTTTTCAGTGCGAATTCAGCTTTAGCTAAATGTTGCAATAATGTTGTTTTATGTCAGTGCAATGCGAATAAATACACCCCTTAAAAGGCTTTAATAGAAATATTAAGAAAAAGCTTCGTTGCAATAATGTTAACTGTTGTGGGCTGGTACTTTCGTTTAAGCATTAACTTAGCTATTTATTTACTGAGATTAGTAAACATCAAGTTGACAGCGCTAATTGCATTTAGCATTATTGGAAGGTTGATATCTATTAAAAGATATCAGGGTTGTTCTCCTCGGAGGATAATTAAATTATAAAAGTAACATTACTTAATTGGTTGGGAACTATGTCTGTTAAAATCAGAAAGAGTCTTGTAGCAACTGCGTTGGTTGGCGCATTTGCATTTGCAAGCAGCAATGTGATTGCAGATCCTTTGAATGACGTGCAAAAAGCAGGTCAACAAATTCAAAAGGCTGCGGTTAAGTCTCAAACTAAAATTGACAATGTATATGGTCAAACTCAGGAGCTAATCGCTGAGTACCGTAGCGTTGTTGATGAGACTGAACTTATGAAAGTGTATAACGATCACGTGTCGCGCTTGGTTGATAGCCAAAACGCTTCAATTGAATCGTTTGATCGTCAAATCGCGACTATTGATAACACTAAACAAAACGTTGTGCCTTTGATGTATCGCATGATCGATACGCTTGAGCAATTCATCAAAGCGGACGTTCCATTTAATCTTGAAACGCGTTTAGGACGTGTTGAAAGACTACGTGAGATCATGGTTTCTGCGTCTGTAACGACGTCTGAAAAATTCCGTCAAGTACTTGAAGCTTACACTATTGAAACAGCATACAGCTCACTTGTATCTGCTTCACAAGGTACTCTAGAAGTTGATGGTAAAAGCATTAACGTTGATATCGGTCAGTTAGGTCGTATCACTTACGTTGCTCAGTCTTTTGACTTGAAACATGCTTGGGTGTGGGATAACAACACTAAACAGTGGAAAGAATTAGGCGAAGAATACCTAAAACCTGTTAAAGAAGTTATTCGTATGGCGCGTAAGCAAGCGACATTAGAACTTGTTAAACTACCTATCTTTGGCGCGGAGTAATCAATAATGAAGAAACTATTTAAAGGTTTTGCTGTTGCAGCAGTACTAACTGTTTCTGCAGGTACCGCGCTTAATGCACATGCAAATACTGGAGCTCTAGATAAAATTCTTGAGCAAGTAAAGCAAGAGCGTATCTCTGAAGGTAAAATCAATAAGCAACGTGAGCAAGAGTTCTTATCAGAACGTGCTGACAAGCAAGCATTACTTAACAAAGCTAAAAGCCAACTTGCTTCTGAGAAGTCTCGTGGTGAAAGCTTAGCTAAGCAATATGCACAAAACGAAAATACGCTAGCTGAAAAAGAAGCAGCTCTTCAAAGTGCCCAAGGTACTTTAGGTGAGATGTTTGGTGTTGTACGTCGTGCAGCTCAAGATGCTATCGGTTCTATCGAAGCGTCACTAGTTAGTGCTGAAAAACCAGGTCGTGCTGAAATCTTACGTTCGTTAGCAGCTGCTAAAGAACTTCCTACAGTTCGCGAACTTGAAGAACTTTGGATTTCACTTCAAACTGAAATGACAGAATCAGCTAAAGTTTCAACTTTTGAAACTGAAGTTGCTGGTCTTGACGGTAACCCGTCAATGAAAAAAGTAACACGTATCGGTAACTTTAACTTAGTTACAGACGATGGTTACTTAATTTATTCACCAGAGACTAAGTCTATCCAGCCTCTAGGTAAGCAACCAGACGGTTATATCTTAGACGGTATCACGGCTCTAGAAAATACATCACCAGATAACTACGCTGGTGTTTACATAGATCCGACTCGTGGTGCTATCTTACGTATCAACACTCAAAAAGCGACCCTTATGGAATACTTCCATCAAGGTGGCGTAGTTGGTTATATCATCACGGCTTTACTTGGCCTAGGTATGCTAATTACTCTAATCCGCTTTGTTGACCTTACACTTACTACTAGTAAGATTAAGAGCCAGCTTAAAAATGTTGCAACACCGAATACAAATAACCCACTGGGTCGTATTCTTAAAGTGTACCATGACAACAAGAACCAAGATGTTGAAAACCTTGAGCTTAAACTTGATGAAGCGATTCTACGTGAAACGCCACGCATTGAAGCTGGTATCAATATAATTAAGATTCTTGCTGCAATCGCACCGTTACTAGGTCTACTAGGTACAGTAATCGGTATGATCTTAACGTTCCAAACAATCACATTGTTCGGTACGGGTGATCCGAAGATCATGGCAGGTAACATCTCTCTAGCACTTGTAACTACAGCGCTAGGTCTAATTGCTGCATTACCACTAATTCTACTTCATGCTCTTGTAGCTGGTCGTAGTAAGTCGGTATTACACATCCTTGATGAGCAAAGCGCGGGTATCGTTGCTACTCACGCGGAGAAGGAGAAAGCCTAATGCTAGTCCTGATGGAGATATGGGAATCTATCAGGGATTTTGTTGGCACAGGCGGCCAGGTTTTATACGTGGTCGCGATAGCACTCTTTCTTATGTGGGTTTTAATGATTGAGCGCTATTGGTTCCTACTTGCAGAATTTCCTCGCACAGCGAAAGAAATTGTAGCAAAGTGGGATGCCCGCCAAGACACTACGTCTTGGTACGCACACAGAATCCGTGAAGCATGGATTTCTGAAGCGTCTGAAAAATTAGATCAGCGTATGTTGTTGATTAAGACATTAGTAGCTGTTTGTCCTTTAATAGGCTTACTTGGTACTGTTACTGGTATGATCTCGGTTTTTGAAACCATGGCCAACCAGGGTACGGGTAACGCACGTTTAATGGCATCAGGTATTTCAATGGCAACAATCCCAACAATGGCTGGAATGGTTGCGGCATTATCTGGAGTATTTTTTAGCTCACGTCTTGAGACAAAAGCTAAAATGGTGAAAGCCAAACTTATTGATAGTATGCCTCATCACTAGAGAGAGAATTAAATATGGCACGTAAACAACGTTTTCGTGAAGAAGAAGAAGCAGCGGTTGATATGACGCCAATGCTTGACATCGTATTTATCATGCTTATTTTCTTTATCGTAACTACATCGTTCGTTAAAGAGGCTGGTATCGAGGTCAATAAACCTAAAGCGGCTCAAGCTACTAAGCAAAAAAATGCTAACATTTTTATTGCTATTCGTAGTAACGGCGAGATCTGGATTGATAAACAGCAGGTTGATGTTGAACGTATTTCAGCAAAAATCGAAAGTTTATTAGCAGAACAACCTACTGAAGTTGTAATTTTGCAAGCTGATAAAGAAGCAAAACACGGCGTAGTGGTTAAAGTTATGGACCAGATTAAAGCGACGGGTGATAACCTGAGAATTTCAATAGCTGGAGATCAGTAATGATTCGTTTTCTGTTTTCACTGATTGCAGGTGGGGCAGTTACTTTCGGCTTGTTCTACTTCATGGCATTCCTCATCTCTGGTGGGGCTGACCGTAATACGGAACAAAAAGAGCAGATCATAGTCGAAATAATGACGAATCCGCCTGAATCTAAGGTGCAGGAGAGGAAGCGTGTACCGCCTCCTCCTCCGCCACCGCCAAAGCAGCCGCCTAAACCGCAGCCGCCACAGCCGGAAAATAATAATCCAAATCCTGGTGCTATGTCATTTAATATGGGAAGCATTGATGTTGGTAGTTCGGCAGGTGGACTAAGTGGTCCTGGTGCATTTGGACGAGATGGTGATGCGACACCTATCGTTCGTATAGAACCAAAATATCCAACGCAAGCAGCACGTGATGGTAAAGAAGGTTGGGTTCAACTTTCATTCACAATTGATGAGCTAGGTGGAGTAACTGACGTTGAAGTAATTGACGCAGATCCGAAACGTATCTTTGACCGTGAAGCTAAACGTGCATTGCGTAAGTGGAAGTACCGTCCTAAGATCATTGACGGAAAACCACAGAAACAACCAGGTTTACAAGTTCAATTAGACTTTAAACTTAACCAAGGCAACTAAGGAGGCGAGTAATGAGAAATTTTTCTAAAGTAACTGCTCTTGCAATTCTTATGTCTGTGTCGGGTGCTACTTTAAGTGCATCTGTTTTAGCAGCGCCGGATTACGCAAAGATTGAAGAGCGTAAAAAAGCAAAAACTAAAATCATGGGCGAGCGTACTGGTAAAAAAGTAATTAAAGCATTTGATTTGTACAACGAAGAAAAAGTTGATGAAGCAATTGTTTTGCTTAGAGAAATCGAGCCTTCGAATGACTTTGATAAAGCGACCGTAAATCGTTACTTAGGTAGCATGTACGCTCAAAAAGAAAAGTATGACGAAGCGATCAAGTACTCTAAGCAAGCCGTTGCACCTGATGTTTTAAACTTTGCTGATCAAGAACAAACTCTTAAGTTGTTAGGTGACTTATACGCTGGTACAGAAAAGTTCCAAGAAGCTAAAAAAGCATATGTAGCTTGGATGGACTTTACCGGTGAAGAGGACCCTACGGTTTATACACGTATTGCTCAAGCTAACTATCAGTTAGAGCAATACCGTGATGTTTTTGAACCAGCAGATAAGGCAATAAAACTTCAAAAAGAGCCTAACAAAGGCCCTTACCAATTAAAACTTGGCGCATACTTTGAGCTTAAAGATTATGCAAACATGGTTAAAATTGGCGAAGAAATTGTTCGTGTATGGCCTGATGATAAAAAAGCTTGGGTTAGCTTAGGTAAGTATTACCTACAAACTGAAGATTATTCTAAAGGTTTAGCAACTATGGAAGTTGCATACAAGAATGGTTACTTTGAAAATGAAGTTGAGTATAAAGTCTTATCTAACTTTTACTCTCTAAATGAGATCCCTTATAAAGCAGCTGTAACGCTAGAAAAGGCCATTAAGAGTGAAAAAGTAGAACGTACAAAGCAGAATGTTAGCGCGATTGCGAGTAATTACCATCGTTCTAAAGATTTAGAAAAAGCTGCTAAGTACTACGAAGATGCTGCTAAATTTGATGACGACGCTGAGCTTTACCGCAAAGCAGGTTCATTACTTTTACAATCTGAAAAATTCAGTGCTGCTATTGTTCGCTTGAACAAAGCATTAGAGCTTGGCTCTGACAAAAAAGGCACAATTTATTCAGATTTAGCTGAAGCGTATTACTACCAAGGTAAGTATAAGCAAGCATATGCTGCAATTACTAAAGCTATGGATGACCCTCGCACACGTAAGTTTGCAAAAGGTTGGTCTACATATATTAAAGATAAAGCCGCTCGCAACGGTGTTAAAATTTAATTTTAATTAGCTTAAGCAACTTATAAAAAGCCCCTCTGGGGCTTTTTTTATTGGAACTACTATGTATAAAAAGCTCTTTTTATCATCATTACTGTGCCTATTTTTAACTGCATGTTCAAAGCAGTCTCAACCTTATGAGTCGTTTGAGGACGCACAAGTCGCTTTAAAAGCTTTAAACATGGCGCTTGTACAAACAGGTGCTACTAAAGGCAATAACATTGAAAAAGATCAGTTGGTTTTCTCTGATGCTTATTTAACAAAACGCCATACTATTTATCAGAGCCTAATGGGTATGGAGCTTAATCTAAATCAAATTGCGCAAGTAAACTATTTGGTAATTGCAGAGCGTTTCCCTGAGCGCTACTTTAATTGGCCGGCCCAAGTAAATGTGTTAAAAAACATGCTTGCTTTTGAAGGCTCAAAAAACACACCTGATAATGTTATTAATTGGCTCAAGTTAACCCAAGATACCCTAGACAGTGCTCAACAAAGCAATTTAAAGCTGAACAAGGTTGAACTTACATTGTTACAAAGCTATGTATTAAGTGCGATAGCAAGTAACGATGTTCAACCAGCGCTTAAAAGCCATATAAGAGCTTTTAGCGATTATTTAGCTAGTTATAAGCCAAGAGGAAGTGTCGGTCTAAGAGGTCTGCCAAATGGCACTCAGTGGTATCAGAGCAAACTTAATTACTTTAGTGGCGAAGTACATTCACCGTTAGAATGGGTTACTCTTTTAAACGAAAAAATAAAAGTATTAGATCGTGTTGCATTCGACAGTAAGCTGCCAACTTCTCACCAAAAATCGTTTTTAGTTCAGTATTTATCTGATGAAAAATTAATAGAAGGCTTAGATTGGCAGGCTAACTATCGAGACTTACCTGCAATGGCGAGCGCTACGGATATGTCTAATAAAGATAAAACATTGATGCTTGCGATGATGGAATCAGATATAGGTATTCACTACCATGCGTGGACTTTGCCTCAAGCAAAGGTAAACCTTATAAAGCGCCTACAAATGAGTCCAGAAGAGGCCCAGTACTTGGTTGAAGATATAATTCTCTACCCAGGGCAATCATTTAGCTTTATACAACACATTATATAATGATTTGAAAGTGCGCTTATTGTGCGCACTTTGTACACCGTTGAGTTGCGGGGTCTAGTTCAAGTGACTTAGCTGATATTTTTTCTTCACAATCACAGCAGTAGCCATACTGGCCAATTTCTATTTGACTTAGTGCGGCTTCTAGTTTGGTCATGCGACTGATTAAAAGTGCATACTCAGGGCCTAACTTCTCTGCTGCGCAGTCTAACCATTCATTATTTGCTGTATCAGCTAAAATTTGTATTAAATGGTGATGTGCAGGGTAAGCTGATTTAGAAAGCATGGTTAATATATTTAATTTAACTTGTGCTATTTCATCGTTAAGTCTTTTTTGATGATGCATTATCAGTACAACCTTATTAAATGGGCTTTACGTTATACTGATATTATCTAGAGTCTTTAAGTTAGTCGTTATGATTTGAATCAAGTTGAGGTGCTTTGGCATATTTATTTAATACGCTCGCCACATCTTCTTTACTTTTTAAACGTCTGATTTCGTCAAACAAATCGATAGCTTGCGGGTACTGGCGTTTTAGATAACCAAGCCATTGTTTAGTACGTGAAGCAAAGTATTTTTCATCCTTCGCGGGGTCTTGATGAATAGCTGAGTGAATTAAGTGATAAATAATATGCTCCCACTCAAGGCTATCATATTGCTCATTATTTACATGAGCTTTAATTTTTTTTGCTAGATCAGGGTGCGAAAGGGCGCCACGACCAAGCATTAAATCAGTGCACCCACTTCGTTTTTGACAAAGCATTGCGTCCTCTACTTGCCAAATTTCACCATTGGCAACAACGGCAATATTCTTACCTTTTATTATTGGTGGAATTTTTTCCCAATAAGCTGGCGGGTTATAACCATCTCGTTTGGTTCTGGCGTGAATAGCTACACTATTTGCACCTGCACTTACCACAGCATCAACAATTTCTTGGCTGTTACTGTCATCATCAAAGCCTAAACGAATTTTTGCACTTACTTCATGTTCAACATCTACAGCATCTCGGACTGCTTTAATAATCGTATACATATGGTCAGGGTCTTTAAGCAGTACAGCCCCCCCTCGGCTACGATTAACTGTTTTTGCTGGGCAACCAAAATTTAGGTCGACCCCATGGGACCCTAAAGCGATTGCTCTTATTGCATTTTCGGCTAACGGATTTGCTTCTTGACCGAGTAATTGAACACGCACAGGAGTACCTGCTCGTGTAAATCCATTATTATGTAGTTCAGGGCAAAATCGATGAAAAACTTTGTCAGGTAAGCATGTTTCAACCACTCTTACAAACTCTGTAACGCACAAATCGAACCCACCAATGTCTGTGAGTAATTGGCGCATTTTAAAATCAACGACACCTTCCATAGGTGCTAAAACAAGTTTCATAAAGAGATTAATTTTGATAAAAACTGGAGGCATAGTTTACCTGTAAATCACACATTGATAAATCTGTAATTACCGCCCATATTTGATGTATAAATTGCAAAAGTAAATATTATGAAAATAAATGAAAGTTTTTATTTTTGTACGGGTCTACTTAAGCATACAAGCAATTTAAAAATACATTTTTATTGCTAAGATTTACAATCCTTGATTAAAGAGAGTCATAAAATGAATACAGTTAAAAAAAATACAATCGCGTTAACTTTAGGTGCAGTAGTAGTTGGCTCTGCAAGTTTTGTATCTGCAGATGTACAAGCTAACCCATTTGAGTTTCAACAACTAGTAACAGGTTACCAATTAGATGCTGCAGAAGGTAAGTGCGGTGAAGGTAAATGTGGCGGTGACGCAAAAGGTAAAAAAGAAGGTAAATGCGGCGAAGGCAAATGTGGCGGCGACGCAAAAGATAAAAAAGAAGGCAAATGCGGCGAAGGCAAATGTGGCGGCGATGCAAAAGGAAAAAAAGAAGGTAAATGCGGCGAAGGCAAATGTGGTGGCGACGCAAAAGATAAAAAAGAAGGTAAATGCGGCGAAGGTAAGTGTGGCGGCGATGCAAAAGACGCAAAAGCTAAAACAGAAGGCAAATGTGGTGAAGGTAAATGTGGCGGCGACGCTAAAAAAACTAAAAAAGAAGGTAAGTGCGGCGAAGGTAAATGTGGTGGCCGTTAATATCTTATTCTAAATAAGTTATGCTAAAAGGGCTCTAAGGCCCTTTTTTGTTAAGTTAGAGGTAGTTATGATACAAACTCAAAGTAAAGATTTTGGGATGGTGGGCCTTGGCCTACGACGAGAAATGCTTGATGAGCTGCTTGAGCATGTACCTAATCAAGTAGACTTTTTAGAAGTTGCGCCAGAGAACTGGTTAAAACTAGGTGGACGCTTTAAAAAACAATTTAAAACATTAACCGATGCTAATAATTTTGTGTGTCATGGATTATCACTGTCTATCGGTTCTCCAGAACCTCTTGATGTTGAATTTGTTAAGTCTTTAAAAGTGTTTTTTGAAGAGCACAATATAAAAATTTTTAGTGAGCACTTAAGTTACTGCTCGGGTACAGGGCATATGTATGACTTAATGCCCATTCCGTTTACACAAGATGCCATAGCACATGTTGTACCTCGTATTAAACAAGTTCAAGACATACTAGAGCAGCAAATTGCGATAGAAAATGTTTCCTATTATGGCGCTCCTGGACAGAAATTATCAGAACTTGAATTTACGAATATTATTTTAGAGCAAGCTGACTGCAAACTTTTACTTGATGTGAATAACATTTATGTTAATTCGATAAATCATGGCTACAACGCACAAGCATTTTTAACTGGGTTACCCTCTAATCGTATAGCCTATGGGCATGTTGCTGGCCATTATAATGAGGCTGATGACTTAATTGTTGATACACATGGCGCTGATGTGATTGATCCTGTCTGGGAGCTACTCGATAAAGCATACGAAGTGCATGGCGTATTTCCAACCCTGCTTGAGCGTGATTTTAATATTCCTACCATGAATGTTTTAACCAAAGAGTTAGATATAATTCATGCTCTACAAGCTAAACACTTTGATTCAACTGTTTCAAAACAACGAGCTTAATATAAGCCTTTATCAACATTAAAAGAGTGCCTAGTTATGAGCTTTATTGAAATACAAAACGAATTTATGGCGCATATTCGCGAGCCTCAAAAAAATAAAAAGCCCAGCGGTATCGAAGACAGGCGTATGGCTATTTATCGCGACCTATTTTTTAATAACATTGAAGGTTTTCTATCATCAGGTTTTCCGGTATTAAAAACGTTATATACCCAGAAGCAATGGCAAGTCCTCGTACGCCAGTTTTTTAGCGAATATGATTGTCATTCGCCGTACTTTTTAGACATAGCAGGGGAGTTTATTAATTACTTATCAAGTGATTATAAAATGAAAAAATACGATCCCGTGTTTATGCTAGAGCTTGCCCATTATGAATGGGTAGAGCTAGATGTATCCATTGCACACGAAGATGAGCAAGAGAAAAAATTACAAACAACAGCGCTCACTAGTTCAGCTTTATATTTATCGAAAACGGCAAGAAATTTAAGTTATCAATTTCCGGTTCAAAATATTAGCAGTCGCTTTAAGCCAAATGAGCCATCAACTCAGCCAAATTATTTTGTTGTATATAGAGACGAAAATGACGATGTTCAATTTTTAGCTACGAATGCAATGACAGCTTTGCTATTGTCAATCATAGAGGCAAGCGAAGGCGCGATATTTGACAACGTCTGCCAACAGGTATTAGCTCATGCACCACAATTTAATGCAGAGCAAATTGCTCAAGGTGCACTGGTTACTCTTAATGCTATGGTTGAACGAGGAGTCATTGTGACAAAAAATCAAGACTAAGGTCTTTATTGATGATTTTACATCGTCTATTATGGCAGCCTTATTCGCCGTGCTTAAAAAAAGGTTGTACCAATGTCAGATGATAAAGACTTTAAAGATCCGTTCAACGCTACTTACTTTCTTGCTTTTTTAGCTGTATTTGCAGGGATTGGTTGTTTAAATGCAATATTAGGCTGGATCACTAGCTTAACGTAAAATGTATAGCGTTTATTAAGGCTGTTGCTAACTTCAGCCTTGAACCACTTTATTTTAATTACCCCTTCCATATTTAATACTTCTTTTATAATAACGCCAAACTCGCAATTAAAGGTTAGTTAAGGTTATAATCACCTGCTTTGTAATATAAACAATTGAGCAGTTAAAATTATGACTCAAGTAACACCAGCAATTATCAAAAACAGCATAACGACAATTGCTGATTATCCAAAAGCGGGCATTATGTTTCGCGATGTAACCACTTTAATGGCAAATCCAGAAGCCTTTAAAGCAACTATTGACGCGTTTATCGCAGAATATAAAGATCAGGGCTTTACTAAAATCATAGGCACAGAATCACGTGGTTTTATTTTTGGTGCGCCATTGTCTTATGCGTTAGGCATTCCGTTTATTCCAGTACGTAAACCAGGTAAGTTACCACGCGAAGTTATTCGCCAAGATTACTTACTTGAGTACGGTGAAGACACGCTTGAACTGCATATAGATGCAATTGTACCTGGCGACAAAGTATTACTAGTTGATGACTTATTAGCAACTGGTGGCACAATTGAAGCCACTGCTAAGTTAGTTAATAAACTAGGTGGCGAAGCCACAGATGCAGCATTTGTTGTATCACTACCAGAACTTGGTGGCGAGCAGCGCATCAAAAAAATGGGTATTAAAATCCTAAAATTGGTTGAATTCGAAGGCGAGTAATCGATGAGTTATCAGGTTCTAGCGAGAAAATGGCGTCCTCAAACCTTTCATGAATTGGTTGGGCAGTCTCATGTTAAGCAAGCGCTTGTAAATGCGCTTACGCAAAATAGACTGCATCACGCTTATTTATTCACTGGAACCCGCGGTGTAGGTAAAACCACCATTGCACGTATTTTTGCTAAAAGCTTAAATTGCGATGAAGGTATATCTGCAAATCCGTGTGGACAATGTAGCAGCTGTTTGGATATAGAAGCAGGGCGCTACATTGACCTACTCGAAATAGATGCGGCTTCTCGTACAAAAGTAGAAGACACTCGCGAAATACTTGATAACGTTCAATATGCACCAACTCGTGGACGTTATAAAGTATACCTAATCGATGAAGTTCACATGCTTTCTAAGCACAGCTTTAATGCGCTTTTAAAAACGCTTGAAGAGCCACCAGAGCATGTGAAATTTTTATTGGCGACCACCGATCCTCAAAAATTACCAGTTACTATATTATCTCGCTGTCTACAATTTAACTTAAATGCCTTGTCGCAAAGTGAAATTAAAACACAGCTTGAACACGTACTTACTCAAGAGCAGCTTAGCTTTGATACCGATGCACTTAGCATTATTTCAAAAGCCGCTGATGGCAGTATGCGTGATGCACTTAGCTTAACCGACCAAGCTATTGCGCAAACAAATGGTGATATTAATAATCAAGCAGTACAAACAATGCTTGGTTTAATGGATACTCATTATAGCCAAAGCTTGCTTGCAGCATTACTTGCTCAAGATGGCGCTGCGTTAATGGATGAGATTGCGCAGGTGGCAAGTCGTAATCCTAATTATGTGGCATTGCTTGATGATTTAATTGCACTTACGCATTTGACACAACTAACCCAGTTAGTACCTGAAGCGGCAGGGCTAGATGAAAAAAATGTAGATTATATTGCTCATGTTGCACAACATACGAGCCCACAACAAATTCAAATTTATTATCAGTTACTGTTAAATGGTAAAAAAGATTTACAATGGGCACCAGAGCCTCGCTTAGGTTTTGAAATGATTATGCTAAGATTATTAGCATTTAAGCCTATAGACGCGCAACAAACTGTACACACAGCAAACGAAGAGCCAGCCCCAAATAAACAAGGCCGCGCAAATGCACTGCGAGATATATTAAATAAAAATAAAACATCGCAAAACACCGTAGCTGGCCAAAGTAGTGCCCCTGTAAACAATACTAAGCCAGTTAGAAATGCAGAGCAGCCTAAAGCCGTTGAGATAGAGCCTTCAGCTAACGTTGCCGCTCAGTCATCAAATAATGAAGTCGTGCAAAGTAATAATGAGCCTGCCCAAGTTGCAGTAGAGCAACCGGTTCAACAAAGTGAAAACGCTTCAAAGCAACAGGCTTTAGCTAAAGAGCAACCACAAACCAATGTTGTTTCAGATGCTCAAGCCCAGCGACAAAGTGAAGATGAAGCTTATATGCTCCATAGTGATGCTGAACAAACGCTGGCCTCGCAATTTGACGATATAATGAGTAGCGCTGTAGATCAGGGTTTTAAACCTGCACCTACTGCAAACTCAGAGTCTTCACCAGAGCCCTTAACAAATCACAATGCAAGTACGCCAATAGCTGAACAAGAAGCGCAGGCGCAATCTGCCATTGCTCGTATTTTACGTGACAGAAACATATCCGGTGCGGGTAGGTTATCAAGCAAGAGTACAAGCACCTCTGCAAATAATGTAGCAGCGCAGCCAAACCAAGCACCCGCTAAAAAGCCAGAACATCACGCAAGAATGCCTAAAGCTCAAAGTGTTCACCAAGATAGTACCGCTGAAAATACAAACGAGCTCAACAGCGTTTCAAGCGTAGCACCTAGCGATCCCCCACCTTGGGTGAATGATAGTGCAGGTGCAAGTGAAAAAAAGCATGAGCTCCCACTAACAGGGAGCGAAAGCCAGGCACATGGTCACGCTAATACAAAACCAGCACGAAAAGTTGATTTTAAAGAAAAGCATCAAACAATTACCGAAAATCTAGCGCCAGAGCTACTTGAGCAAATAAACCCTCAAAAAGTACCTGAAGCAGCGCCCGAGGAAATTAGCATTCCCGTGCCTGATGATTTTCAAAGTCCAATTAGTGAAATTAGGTTTGCACACCAACAAGATGAATGGGCTTATTTAATTAAACGTATGGGGCTGGGTGGTCGTATGCGCCAATTTGCGTTGCATTCAATATTTACCAAGCAAGGCAACAGCTTACATATAGACGTTGATGAATCACAAAAGCATTTAGATACACCGATGCTTCGCCAAAGATTAGATGCCGCATTGTCGAGTATTTATGAGCATAACGTGTCGTTAAGTATTAATTTTGCTAAGGGAGTTATTGATTCTCCTTATCTTATTCAGCAAAAAATAGATGCAGGACGTCATCAACAAGCAATCGATGTGATCACATCGGATGAAAACATAGTACAATTTCAGCAAGTATTTAGCGCCGAAATTGACGAAAACAGTATTCAGGCATTGTAATTACTTACAATCGCCCTTATGTTCATGTTAATTAATGTATTAAAAGAAAGAGAGAAAGTTATGTTTAAAGGTGGAATGGGCAACATGATGAAGCAAGCGCAGCAAATGCAAGATCGCATGCAAAAAGCCCAAGACGAAATCGCAACTCTTGAAGTTGTTGGTGAAGCCGGTGCAGGTTTAGTTAAAGTAACTATGCTTGGTAACCACAATGTACGTCGTGTTCAGCTTGATGAAAGCTTGATGGAAGACGACAAAGACATGATTGAAGACTTACTTGCAGCAGCATGTAACGATGCTGTTCGCCGTGTTGCAGAAGAAACACAAGAGCGTATGGGTAAAGTAACTGGCGGTATGCAATTACCACCAGGTATGAAAATGCCGTTTTAAGTCAATAATGCAACTTTCAGATAGTTTAAATCAGCTTATAGAAGCACTGCGCTGTCAACCGGGCATTGGTCCAAAGTCAGCGCAACGTATTGCTTTTCACCTGCTTGAGCGCGACCGAAAGGGAGGCACTCAGCTGGGCAATGCACTCACTAAAGCAATGACCGCCATAGGGCACTGTCAGTCTTGTCGTACTTTTTGCGAACAAGCTCAGTGCGATATTTGTTTAAGTACAAAACGCCAAGACAGCGGTATATTATGTGTTGTTGAATCGCCGACTGACGTACTTGCCATCGAGCAAACAGGTCAGTATTTAGGTCTATACTTTGTATTAATGGGTCACTTATCGCCAATAGACGGTATTGGTCCTAAAGAGATTGGCTTAGATGTTTTAGAGCAAAAGCTTGCTCAAGGCGATATTAATGAGGTTATTTTAGCGACTAACCCTACCGTTGAAGGCGATACTACCGCACATTATATTGCTCAGCTTTGTCATAAATACAAAGTAGGCGCTTCACGTATTGCCCATGGTATTCCTGTGGGAGGTGAGCTTGATTTAGTAGATGGTAGAACACTTATGCATGCCTTTAGCGGCAGGCGCCTAGTTACTCAAGACTAGCTCTAAGTCACTATTTGAAAACAAATTACCAAAGCCTACATGATTAAATCATGTAGGCTTTTTCGTTTTTAAGGTAAGCTTAAAAACAATCTAATTTATTTTTGGGCTATGTCTCTAATTAGTAAGGAATACAATGAAAGATAACCAACCCTATCAAGGTGCATTACTCGGTAGTAAGCGTTTTTTACCGCTTTTTATTACGCAGTTTTTCTCAGCGATAAACGATAACGTGTATAAGCAATCAGTGCTTATTCTATTGATATTTCAGGCTGCAACGCTTGCAGATGGCGCACTTTATTCAAATATTGCTGCTGGGTTATTTATTCTTCCGTTCTTTTTATTTTCAGGGATGGCAGGGCAGCTTGCAGAAAAAACAGAAAAATCCAAACTAATCAGAATCGTAAAACTATGTGAAATCCCTATTATGGTTGTTGGGGCAGTTTCTATTTTAACGCAGTATGTGTGGCTAATGTTAGCCACCGTATTTTTAATGGGCGTGCAAAGTGCGTTTTTTGGTCCATTAAAATATTCTATTTTACCGCAGCACGTAGCACCTAATGAATTAACAAAAGCGAATGGTTTGGTTGAATCAGGCACGTTTGTGGCGATACTAATGGGTACAATTTTTGGCACTTATTATATTACTCAATCAGTAGGGCCTACGCTTATAAGTATTGCAGTATTAGTCTTGGCCGTGATGGGTTATGTGAGCAGTCGCTTTATACCCACTAGTGAAGCAAACGAGCCTAACTTAAAATTTACCTATAATATATTTTCATCGACAAAAAACGTATTTTCAGCACTTAATTCGCAAACAGAATCGGTTGGTAAATCAGTCCTTGGGATCAGTTGGTTTTGGTTAATTGGCGCCATCGTTTTAACGTCCCTACCAAATTATGTAAAACACACAATGGGTGGCGATGAACTGGTTGTAACTAGCGCACTTGTTGTGTTTTCACTAAGTATTGCTATTGGTTCGTTACTGTGTGAAAAGCTTTCTCGCTCACGAATAGAATTAGGAATTGTGCCTTTTGGCGCTATCTTAATTACCTTGTTTTTATACTTACTGAGCCAAGAGCCAGCCATTAGCTCTTATTTACCTCAACACCCTGCGTTATTGACGCTTCAGGAGCTATTAAAAACAGGCGATATGGTGTGGCACTTTGTTTGGATGGCAGGCATTGGTATTGGCTCTGGTTTTTACACTGTACCGCTGTATGCGCTTATTCAACAGCGTACTGAAGAGTCGAGTCGCTCACGAGTTATAGCGGCTAACAATGTATTAAATGCACTGTTTATGGTGGGCAGTGCTGTTTTAAGTATTGTAACGCTGTCTGTTTTTCAGTGGAGTATTTCAGAGTTGCTACTGTTACTTGCTGGGCTAAACTTACTTATCTCTGTTTATATTTATACCAAAGTACCAGAGTTCTTTTTACGATTTATTATATATATTTTAGCTATTTGTATGTACAGAGTGCGTACAAAAGGTGAAAGTAATATACCTGATGCAGGCGCTGCGGTTGTCGTGTGTAATCATGTCAGCTTTGTTGATTGGATGTTTATTTTAGCCGCATCACCAAGGCCTATCCGATTTATGGTATTTGCCCCTATTTATTATTCGCCGGCCCTACATTGGTTATTTAAAATGGCTAAGGCTATTCCCATTAACAGTGAAAAAACCAATCCAGAAGCGTTTAAAAAAGCCTTTGACGAAGTAGCTGCTGCGCTTAATAAAGGCGAACTTGTTGGTATTTTCCCTGAAGGAAAACTAACCAGTGACGGCTCAGTGGATATTTTTCGCCGTGGAATCGAGCGTATTATTGAGCGCTCACCTGTGCCCGTTATTCCTGTGCACTTAGGTGGTTTATGGGGCAGCATGTTTAGCCGTAAAGCTAAATGGCAATTGCCTCGATTAAAATGGTCTTTGGTGTCGGTTGCAGTCGGTGCCCCGATTGCTGCTGATAAAGTAGTAGCAGATGATTTACGTGAAAAAGTATTGGCTTTAAAAGCGCTTCATTCAAAAGATAGTGACTAATTTAATGACTAACTTAATGGCTAACTCAACATCGCAAACACCTTCAGAACAACCCATTATAGTTGATGATTTTTTAGCCCCTAAGTGCGACGGGTTTATTGAAATATTATATCAAGATGACGATATTTTACTGATCAATAAACCCAGTGGACTATTAAGCTTATCAGGTAAAAATCCGCTTAATTGGGACTCAGTGCATTACCGCTTAGTAAATGGTCAAAAGGGCTTAACAGCTGCATTTGCAGAGGCTAAGTTACCGCATCGGCTAGATTTGGGCACATCGGGCATTATGATTGTTGGATTAAACGCAATTGCGTCAAAGCACCTTAATAAGCAATTTCAAGCGCGTACTATTCAAAAGCGTTATGTAGCCATGTTAGAGGGATGCTTGGCTGTTGATGAAGGGCAAATTACTGCGCCAATTGCAAAAGATAAACTGCTTTTTCCGCGTGTTAAAATTTGCCAATCGACAGGTAAAACAGCGCTGAGTGAATATAAAGTACTTGAGCGGCTCTGGCAGCCGTGCAGAACCTTAGTGCAATTTACACCTATTACTGGGCGTACCCATCAATTACGAATACACAGCCAGTTTATAGGGCACCCAATTTTAGGCTGTGATTTATATAAAAGTGCGCAAAGTGAACATATGGCAGGGCGGTTACAATTACATGCCAGCGATTTATATTTTGAACATCCAACAACTGGTGAAAAGATTCATATTAATTGTCCGCATTCGTTTTAAACAAATTAATGGTTCTTTGTTTTCGTTTCACCTTTTTTAAATTTTTCCCTTGAAGTTCTAACACCTCACCCCATATTAAGTGCATAACGCAGACACTTTGCAAATTGGAGATATATAAATGACTGCAGCACAAAAAGAAACATTAGGCTTTCAAACAGAAGTAAAACAATTATTAAACTTAATGATTCATTCTCTTTATTCTAATAAAGAAATATTTTTACGTGAGCTTGTGTCAAATGCATCAGATGCAGCAGACAAGTTACGCTTTTTAGCATTATCTCAAGGTGACCTTTACCAAGGTGATGCCGATTTACGTGTTCGTATTAGTGCAGATAAAGAAGCAAATACAATTACCATTTCAGATAATGGTATTGGTATGACGCGCGATGAGATCATTAGCTCATTAGGTACTATTGCAAAGTCGGGTACTGCTGAGTTTTTCAAAAACTTAACAGGCGATCAAAGTAAAGATTCACAGTTAATTGGTCAATTTGGTGTAGGTTTTTACTCAGCATTTATTGTTGCTGATTTAGTAACTGTTCGTACACGTAAAGCCGGTGAAACAACCGCTTACGAGTGGGAATCTCAAGGTGAAGGCGAATACACACTTCAAGAAATTGAAAAAGAAGGCCGTGGTACCGACATTATTTTACATCTTCGCGATGAAGAAAAAGAATTTGCTGATGACTGGCGCCTACGTAGTATCGTTACTAAATACTCTGATCACATCTCAACGCCAGTACAAATGTTTAAAGCAGAAGTGCCAGAATCTGAAGGTGAAGACGGCGAAAAAATTCCAGCAGTACCAGGTGAGTGGGAAAGCATTAACCGTGCAACTGCATTGTGGACACGCGATAAATCAGAGCTTTCTGATGATGAATACAAAGAGTTTTACAAGCATGTAAGCCATGATTGGGAAGAGCCACTTAGCTGGGCACATAATAAGGTTGAAGGTAAAACTGAATACACTAGCCTTTTATATATTCCTAAAAAAGCACCTTTCGACTTATGGAACCGTGAACGTCAAAGTGGTTTAAAACTTTACGTACAACGTGTGTTTGTAATGGATGATGCTGAGCAATTCATGCCAAGCTACCTTCGCTTTGTAAAAGGCTTACTAGATTCAAACGATTTACCACTGAACGTATCTCGTGAAATTCTACAAGACAACAAAGTAACGCAAGCTATTCGTAAAGGGTGTACATCGCGTATTATTAAAATGCTTGAGCGTATGGCTAAAAACAAAGCTGACGATTACCAAGTATTTTGGAATGAGTTTGGTCAAGTAATGAAAGAAGGCCCAGCTGAAGATGCTGCAAATAAAGAAGCTATTTGTAAGCTACTTCGTTTTTCTTCGACACATACTGACTCAGAAACACAAGATGTGTCGCTTGAGCAATATGTTGAACGCATGAACGAAGGCCAAGACAAAATTTACTACGTAGTAGCTGATACATTCACCGCTGCGAAAAACTCACCGCATTTAGAGATTTTCCGCAAAAAAGGCATTGAAGTATTACTACTAAGTGACCGTGTTGACGAGTGGATGATGAGCCACTTAACTGAATTTGCTGATAAGCAGCTACAGTCGATCACACGTGGTGACTTAGATTTAGGTAAGCTTGACGACGAAGAAACTAAAAAAGCGCAAGAAGAGTCTGAAAAAGAAATGGCTGGGCTTGTTGAACGTATTAAAACAGCACTAGGTGATGACGTTAAAGAAGTGCGCTTTACGCACCGCTTAACAGATTCTCCAGCATGTGTTGTAAGCGACGACAACGACATGAGCTCACAAATGCAAAAGCTAATGGAATCTGTTGGTCAAGCAGCCCCTGAAGCAAAACCTGTGTTTGAGCTAAACCCAGAGCATCAACTTGTTAAGCACTTAAATGACGAACAAGATGAAGATAAGTTTGCGCAGTGGTCACACGTTTTACTAGATCAAGCACTACTTGCAGAACGCGGTACACTTAAAGATCCAACAGGATTTGTTACTCGCTTAAATAAATTGATGCTTGAACTAAGTAAATAAGCAAATAGGTATTTACTCAGTTAATAAAGTATAAATTATGTACTTTAAATAAAAGGGAACGTGTGTTCCCTTTTTTAATGCCCTGTAAACACCCCAACGGCTCATCAATTAGTATAAGTTGCTTGAGTATCGGCGGCGCTTGTGGAAGAATTCAGGCTTTAAAATAAATATCCATACTAGGGGACAATAATATGCGCATTATTCTTTTGGGCGCGCCGGGTGCAGGTAAAGGTACTCAAGCTCAGTTTTTAATGGACAAATACGGTATTCCACAAATTTCTACTGGCGATATGTTACGTGCGGCAATTAAAGAAGGCACGCCACTGGGTCTAGAAGCAAAAAAAGTAATGGATGCTGGTCAACTAATTTCTGACGATATTATTATTGGTTTAGTTAAAGAGCGTATTACTAAAGCGGATTGTGAGAAAGGTTTTTTACTTGATGGCTTCCCGCGTACAATCCCGCAAGCGGATGCAATGAAAGAAAATGGCGTAGTGGTTGATCACGTTATTGAATTTGACGTGGCTGATGAAGTCATTGTTGAGCGTATGGGCGGACGTCGCGTTCATCCTGGTTCTGGTCGTGTTTACCACGTTGTTTATAATCCACCAAAAGTGGAAGGTAAAGACAACGAAACTGGCGAAGACTTAATTGTTCGCGCTGATGATACTGAAGAAACAGTACGTAAACGTTTAGGTATTTACCATGAGCAAACTATGCCATTGGTTGATTACTATCAAGCAGAAGCGGCTGCTGGTAATACTCAATACCATAAACTAGATGGTACACAAGCTGTTGAAACTGTTAGCCAACAACTTGGTGAACTTTTAGGTTAATTATAAAGCACATTAAAAAACCGCCAATTGGCGGTTTTTTGTTTTAAGGCTATTTAGCATTGCTTAATTAGTGCTACTTAATGGACTTTACAGTGTTTTAAGTTTTTCAATCACGCTGTTGTATTCAGGTTCAGTTGAAAGGCTACTAACTAACTGTTTATAAATGACGTTATGGCTTTCATCTAAAATAAAGACTGTTCGCGTTAGTAAGCCCATATCTTTAATAATCAATCCGTATTTTTGACCAAAATCACGCCAAACAGAATCTGATAACGTAGTGATTTTATCGATATTTTCAGCTTTGCAAAAACGCTTTTGAGCAAATGGTAAATCAGCACTAATTGTTAGCATAACTACACTTGGGAATTGTGAGGCTACTTTTTCATTAAAGTGCTTAGTTTGCAGGCTACAAATGCCGGTATCTAGGCTGGGTACTACACTTATTAATACAGCTTGGCCTTTATAATCCTCAAGTGTCACTGGAATAAAGTTGTCATCAACAACTTTAAAGTTTGGCGCACTATCTCCAATTGAGATACCTTGACCTAATAAAGTGACTGGTTTGCCTTGCGCGGATACTTTTCCTGCATCAAGTGTGTTTTCTGGATAGTCGGCTGCAATAGCCACAGAACAAAATGCACTCAAAGCAAAGGCAAGTGAACGTAACATAAGGTATTTCCTTTTAAATTAACGCAATGGGCGTCAGTGTATTATACTGAGCTATAGTTACCAAGTGATTAAACTTGCTTAATAGAGTGGGTATTAGCTCTGAAATATAAAAATTGTAACTATGCTAAACTTTGATTAACATGAAGTTACAAAAGATATCTTCAATAATAAAAATAAAAACCATCATAAAATGATTTTAATGCTCATTACTGGTTTAGAAACAGAGAGATAATATGTCAACATCGGTATTAATATGTGATGACTCGAAATTAGCTAGGCGTCAGTTGGCTCGCTCATTACCTGAAGATTGGGACATTAAAGTTGAATTTGCACTTGACGGCGTTGATTGTATAAAGCAAATAAAGTTAATTGAACCAGAGATACTTTTTCTCGATTTAAACATGCCAGAAATGGACGGTTATGAAGTATTAATCGCTATGAAAGAACAGGGGCTTAATATTCTCACTGTTGTTGTCTCTGGTGATATACAACCAAGTGCACACCAAAGAGTGCTTGAGCTTGGTGCTATCGATTTTATTCAAAAACCATGTTCCCCCGAAAAACTAGCCAGCATAATTGAACACCATGGGATTAAAGATAAAGCCATGCGTGAGCGTCTCTCCCATTCGCTAGGAGAGCAAGTCGACCCTGATGTTCGGGATATATACCAAGAGCTAACTAACGTTGCTATGGGGCAGGCTGGGGATTTACTTGCACGTCTTCTTAATGTATTTGTAGAGTTACCAATTCCTAATGTGAATATTTTGGAAGTTAATGAACTCGATATGGCGCTGCAGTCTATAGATAATAACGCAGCTACATCGGGTGTGTGTCAGGGCTTTATTGGCGGTGGTATTTCGGGCGAGGCGCTATTACTTTTAAATGATTCAAGCTTTAAAGAAATAGCTTCTTTGATGAACTATGACGGCGAGTTAAACGATAAAGTTGAACTTGAGCTGCTTATGGATATTAGTAATATTTTGATAGGCGCTATTTTAACGGGTCTTTCAAAACAGCTCGATATGTCATTTAGCCAAGGGCACCCGATTGTACTTGGCCAACACAGAGATGTATCTGAGTTGGTTAAATCAAACAAGTCACGTTGGCAACGCACCCTTGCAATAGAGATTAGTTACGGTATTGAAAACCATGATATAAATTGCGACCTCATGCTGTTATTTACTGAAGATTCACTTAAAACTTTGAAATACAAAGTTGCTTACCTATTAGAAGATTAAGTTATGGCCGCTGATTTAGAAATGAATGAGATCCATTGGTTAATGGATATGTTTAATACCGTCGATGTAGGCCTTGTGGTACTCGATAGGGATTATAAGGTGTGTGTATGGAATGGTTTTATGGAAAACCATTCAGGGCTTCTACCAAGCGCAGTAAAAGATAAAGATCTATTTGATTTATTTCCTGCAATAGACGAAAAATGGTTTAGAAGTAAATCTGAGTCGGTTTTTGTTTTAAAAAACCGCTCTTTTACGATTTGGGAGCAGCAGCCATACATTTTTAGGTTTAAAAATTATCGACCTATTACTGGTAAAGCTGATTACATGTATCAAAATGCGACATTTATCCCTCTTACCAATACGATGGGCGAAGTTAGCCATATTTGTATTATTTTGTATGATGTAACAGATGTCGCGGTAAATAAAAAAGAGCTTGAAGAGTTAAATAAAAAATTAGAACAAGTAAGTCAAACAGATAGCTTAACGCAGCTTGCAAACCGTGGACATTGGGAAGGTACGCTACGCCAAGAGTTTTTAAGAGTTAAGCGAAGTGGTGGCTGTAGTACATTATTAATGTTTGATATTGATCACTTTAAAAAAATAAATGATGAATATGGCCATAGCTGTGGTGATGAATCGCTTCGTCATTTATCTAACTTACTACGTACGACGCTGCGCGAGACTGATGTTGCAGGGCGCTATGGCGGTGAAGAGTTTGCAGTGACATTACTTGATACAGACAAAGAAGGCGCTTTTATATTTGCTGAGCGTTTAAGGGTATTGATTGAAACTAACCCTGTTAAGTATAAACACTTTGAAATAACAATGACGGTAAGTATAGGGCTGGCTGGTAGCAGTAATGATTTTAAAAATCATGAGCGCTGGATAGAGGCTGCAGATAAAGCACTGTACCAGTCTAAAAATACAGGGCGAAATAAAGTAATAGCCTACGAAGATATAAAAAATGACGCTTAAGCGTCATTTTTATATCCAGAATTTAAAGTTAAATAATACCGTGTTTTTACAATTTGCTGAGCAAACCCAATCAGTATGAAAATTGTATTGCCCTTTATTATTGTGTTGTGTGTCGAGAGTCATCTATTGGGCATTGACCAATCATTGAAACCTCACCAGAATTTGACTCTTGCTCTAGTTTTACTTTAAAGCCCCATAATCTGTAAAGATGCTTAAGCACTTCCTCGTGCGAGTTTGCTAAAGGAATATTGTTATGAGGTACATAGCGTAGGGTTAATGAACGGTCACCTCTAATATCAACATCATACACTTGAATGTTAGGCTCATGATTACTTAAATTGTACTGCGCTGAGAGTGCTTCTCTCACTGCCTTATAGCCGTTGTCGTTATGTATTGCGCCAATCTCTAAATGGGGATTATTAGTATGGTCAATAATAGTAAATAATTTAAAATCACGAATTAACTTAGGCGATAAAAACTGGCTAATAAAACTCTCATCTTTAAAGTTTTCCATTGCAAAATGCAGTGTATCTAGCCAGTTACTACCTGCATATTCAGGAAACCAGCGTTTATCTTCTTCAGTTGGGTGTTCACATATTCTGCGAATATCAACCATCATATTAAAGCCTAAAGCATATGGGTTAATACCTGAATAATATTTACTGTTATAAGGTGGCTGATAAACTACGTTGGTGTGGCTTTGTAAAAACTCTAACATGAAAGAGTCGGTGAGCTTTCCCTCATCATATAAGTGATTAAGGATGGTGTAATGCCAAAAAGTTGCCCAGCCTTCGTTCATTACTTGAGTTTGTTTTTGTGGGTAAAAGTATTGCGAAATTTTACGAACAATACGTATCACTTCACGTTGCCAAGAGTCCAGTAATGGGGCATTTTTTTCAATAAAATACAAAATATTTTCTTGAGGTTCAGAAGGGAAATGGCGGACTTTCTTTTTGGTTTCTTGCTGTTGCTCAGGAATAGTTCGCCATAATTCGTTTACTTGCGATTGAAGGTAGTCTTCGCGCTCTTGTTGGCGTTTTTGCTCTTCAAATAGCGATATTTGTTGTGGACGTTTGTAGCGATCGACCCCGTAATTCATTAATGCATGACATGAGTCGAGTAGGGCTTCTACTTGTGTAATACCATGCTTTTCTTCACAGCGGCTTATGTAGTTTTTAGCAAATACCAAGTAATCAATAATTGAACCTGCATCGGTCCAGGTTTTAAATAAGTAATTACCTTTAAAAAATGAGTTATGTCCGTAACACGCATGTGCCATTACAAGCGCTTGCATAGGTAGGGTGTTTTCTTCCATTAAGTACGCAATACAAGGGTCTGAATTTATCACTATTTCGTAAGCGAGACCCATTTGTCCGCGCTTATAATTTTGCTCTGTTTGAATGAACTTTTTACCGTACGACCAATGACTGTAGCCAATAGGCATACCAACACTTGAGTAAGCATCCATCATTTGCTCTGCGGTTATCACTTCAATTTGATTAGGGTAGGTGTCTAACCTATAGTGAGCTGCAACACGAGCAATTTCACCTTGGTACTCATCTAATAAATCAAAGGTCCAATCTGGGCCATCACTCAATCGTTTATCATTCATAATGTTACCTCGCTTTTGGCTATGCAGAGTTTTGCTGTTGACGACCTTTTTTAAATAGCTCCCTAAAAATTGGGTAAATATCTTCAACGCTTTGAATATGCTGTATGGCGAAATTATTATGGCTGTGTGTTATAGATTCATATTCGCGCCATAGGCTTTGATGAGCACGAGTGGTTATTTCAATATAAGCAAAATAACGTACTGCGCTTAAGAGCTTATTACGTAATATTTCACCACACTGCGGGGTGTCGTCCGCCCAGTTATCGCCATCAGAGGCTTGTGCGGCGTATACATTCCACTCATTTGCGTGATAACGCTCTTTTATTATTTCGTTCATTAATTTAAGAGCGCTCGAAACAATAGTGCCGCCAGTTTCTTGGGAGTAAAAAAACTCTTGTTCGTCTACTTTTTTAGCTTGTGTGTGGTGGCGAATATAAACAACTTCTATGTCTTTATAGCTGCGTGTTAAAAATTGATAGAGCAAAATATAAAAACGCTTTGCCATGTCTTTTGTTGGCTGATCCATTGAGCCTGACACATCCATAATACAAAACATCACGGCTTTGCTGGTGGGGTGAGGGCGCTTTTCGTAATTACGAAAACGTAAATCGTAGTTATCAATAAACGGGACCGATTTAATTTGCACTTTTAATGCTGCAATTTCTTTTTGTAATAAAGCAATTGCCGCTTTATCGTTATGTGGACCAGCAAGCAGCAGAGCAAGTTGTTCTTCGAGCTCTTTTAAACGGCGTTTTTTACCTGCACTCATGGCAACACGCCGTGCAAGCGAGCCTTGAAGAGAGCGGACAATGTCAATATTACTTGGCATGCCGTCGCTACAAAATCCTGCGCGATGGGTTTTCATTTGCACTAACTTATCAAGTTGGTTTTCTTGTAAGTTAGGAAGTTCTAGATCTTCAAACAGTAAATCAAGGTATTCATCTTTTGATATTGAAAATACAAACTCATCTTGTCCCTCGCCCGAATCGCTGGCGTCACCTTCACCGGCACCACCGCCTTGTCCGCCTTTAGGGCGCTCAATTTTATCACCTGTAGAAAACTGATCGTTACCAGGGTGAATTTGTTCTCTATTCCCGCCTTGCCCTTGATGGAATGTAGGTTCGCTGATATCGCGTTGTGGAATAGAAATACTCTCACCAGAGCTTGAATCGGTAATGCTGCGTTTGTTAATCGCATCTGAAACCGCTTCTTTAATTTGTTTTTTATAGCGCCTAATAAAGCGCTGGCGATTAAGCGTACTTTTATTTTTTCCGTTTAAACGCCTATCTATAAAATGCGCCATATTGACCTCCTATATACTACGACTATGAAGGTTATTGCGATTTTCTAACCCGTAAATACCACTCAGAAAGCAAGCGAACTTGTTTTTGTGTATAGCCTTTTTCGACCATACGGTTCACAAAGTCTTCGTGCTTTTGCTGATCCTCTGCAGACGTTTTAGTATTAAACGAAATAACGGGTAGTAAATCTTCGGTATTAGAGAACATTTTTTTCTCAATCACCGTGCGTAGTTTTTCGTAGCTTGTCCATAGTGGGTTTTTACCGTTGTTGTGTGCACGGGCACGCAGTACAAAGTTCACTATTTCATTACGAAAATCTTTAGGGTTAGAAATACCCGCTGGCTTTTCTATTTTTTCAAGTTCAGCGTTTAGCGCTGCGCGGTCAAATAGCTGTCCTGTATCGGGGTCGCGATATTCTTGGTCTTGTATCCAAAAATCTGCATAAATAACATAACGGTCAAAAATATTTTGTCCGTATTCCGAATACGATTCTAAATAAGCGGTTTGCAGTTCTTTACCTATAAACTCGACATATTGTGGAATTAAATAGCCTTTTAAAAAGCTTAAATAACGCTCTTCTATTTCACTTGAAAATTGCTCGCGCTCTATCTGTTGCTCAAGCACATAGAACAAATGCACTGGATTTGCAGCAACCTCAGTGGTATCAAAGTTAAACACACGGGACAAAATTTTAAACGCAAAGCGGGTAGAGAGCCCCGTCATACCTTCATCAACCCCTGCGTAATCACGATACTCTTGATACGATTTTGCTTTAGGGTCGGTGTCTTTTAGGGTCTCGCCATCGTATACCCGCATTTTAGAATAGATACTTGAATTTTCTGGCTCTTTTAAACGTGATAGCGTCGTAAATTGCGCCAATGTTTTAAGTGTACCCGGTGCACATGGCGCGTTGTATAGCTCACTGTGCTCAAGTAATTTGTCGTAAATTTTAATTTCTTCAGTTACACGTAAGCAATAAGGGACTTTTACAATATAAACACGGTCTAAAAATGCTTCGTTGTTTTTATTGTTTTTAAAGGTTTGCCACTCAGACTCATTAGAGTGAGCGAGGATCATGCCATTAAAGGGCAGGGCACTAATGCCTTCTGTGCCGTTATAGTTACCTTCTTGGGTTGCGGTAAGTAAAGGGTGCAGCACTTTAATAGGCGCTTTAAACATTTCTACAAATTCCATCAGCCCTTGGTTAGCTAAACATAAAGAGCCAGAGTAGGCGTATGCATCAGGATCGTTTTGGGCAAAGTGCTCAAGCTGGCGAATATCGACCTTACCAACCAGTGCTGAAATATCTTGGTTGTTTTCATCTCCTGGTTCGGTTTTGGCAATGCCTATTTGGTTTAAAATAGAAGGGTAGCGTTTAACCACTCTAAACTGGCTAATATCACCATTGAACTCTTTTAAGCGTTTGCCAGCCCAAGGCGACATAATGGTTTTTAAGTAGCGCGGTTTAATACCGTATTCTTTGCTGAGTACGTCTGCATCTTCGATAGGATCAAACATGGAGAGGGGGTGATCGTTTACAGGAGACCCTTTAATTGAATAAATAGGCACTTGTTGCATTAAATACTTTAGTTTTTCAGCAATAGATGATTTACCCCCACCAACAGGTCCAAGTAAATAAAGCACTTGTTTGCATTCTTCTAGCCCCTGAGCCGCATGTTTTAAATAAGAGACTATTTGCTCAATGGCGTCTTCCATACCATAAAAATCAGCAAAGGCAGGGTAGCGCGCAACTACTCTATTTGAAAATAATCGACTTAGTCGTGCATCCGTTGCGGTATCTACCATGTGTGGTTCGCCAATTGCCATGAGTAGGCGTTCTGGTGCACTGGCGTAGGCAGACTTATCGGTTTTACAAATCTCAAGAAATTCAGCGATACTGTATTCTTCTTCCTGTGCCGCTTCGTATCGTGCTTGGTAATGCTCAAAAATCGTCATAATAACCTCCGAAACCCGCTGTAAAAAGGTGCTTACCTTTTAAAGTCTAGTCACGAATGTGTATTTTTGTGCAATAAAATTAAAAATTTAAGTGAAAAAAGATCATGTACTAAAAGTGCTTTATTAAATGATGAGGCGCTTAGGTGTGATAAACAAGAAACAAAAAAAGACGCCTAAGCGTCTTTTTTACATTAGCGTTTAAAGGCTAATTAAGCGAAGTTAGCGTTCGCGAATTCCCAGTTAACAAGCGACCAAAAACCTTTAAGGTAATCTGGACGAACGTTACGGTAATCGATGTAGTAAGCGTGTTCCCATAAATCCACTGTAAGGATTGGAGTAACGCCATCATCAGTTAATGGTGTAGCAGCGTTAGATGTATTAACGATGTCTAGTGAACCATCAGCAAGCTTAACTAACCACGTCCAGCTTGAACCAAAGTTATTTACTGCTTTGTCATTTAATGCATCTTTAAACGCATCAAAAGAACCCCATTTAGCGTTGATTGCATCAGCAACTGCGCCAGTAGGCTCGCCGCCGCCGTTTGGAGATAAGCTGTTCCAGTAAAAAGTATGGTTCCAGATTTGTGCTGCGTTGTTAAATACGCCGCCTTCTGATGAACATACGATCTCTTCTAGAGATTTGTTTTCAAACTCAGTACCAGGGATTAAACCATTAAGCTTAACCACGTAAGTGTTGTGGTGTTTGCCATGGTGAAACTCTAGCGTTTCTTTTGAAATATGTGGCTCAAGTGCGTCGATTGCATATGGTAGTGACGGTAGTTCAAATGCCATTTTTTTATCTCCATCTTCTTTGGTTGATAGTCCATTTGGTAATACGTAATGCCTGTTGAAACAGAGCAGTTACCTATACCAAGCGGTAATATAGTGTTACTATAATTGTTGAGTATTTTACTCAAGTTTAAGCAAACAGCAATGCTATTGCGAAAGACTATTTCAATTGCGGCTTTATTTGCCCATTTTAAGTTATATATTTGTGGTCACGATGAGTTATTTTCAAGACCTAAATATATTTAGCTATCGTTACTTTGAGGTTGTAGATGGAAACCATTGATAAAATTAAACAGCAAATTTCAGAAAATCCAATAATCCTTTTCATGAAAGGGTCACCAAAATTACCAAATTGTGGTTTTTCTTCACAAGCATCGCAAGCGTTAATGTCATGTGGTGAACCATTTGCATACGTTGATATTTTACTTAATCCAGACATTCGTGCTGAGCTTCCAGCATACGCAAATTGGCCAACATTCCCACAACTTTGGGTAGATGGCGAATTAGTTGGTGGTTGTGACATTATTATCGAAATGTTTCAACGCGGTGAATTACAGCCGTTAATTACTGAAACTGCTGCTAAATACAAAGAAGCTGACGCAGAGTAATTTATTACTCAACCTGAGCTCAGGTTATTAAGCTCTTTAAACACAAAGCCACTTTTTAAGTGGCTTTGTTGTTTCTAATTTGTGTAAATTTATCAATAAGGAAGGCTCACTTGTACGTTTAAGCCGCCCTCTATTTTGTTATGTAAACTTATATGCCCTTGGTGCGCTTCTGCTATTTCTCTGCATAAGGCTAGCCCTAAACCACTCCCCGTACTTTTTGTAGAATAAAAGGGCACTAAAGCATTTGCCATTACTTGCTCGCTCATTCCTTTGCCGCAGTCGCTTACATTTATAACACATGCTTGGGGTACAAACTCGACCTGAATATGTATTTCATTGGCGTTGGAGCCTGACTCGTGTGAATTTTTTAATAAGTTTATCAGCAGCTGCTCGAGTTGTGTTTGATCAGCTTGTAATTCATTGTGTGAATTTTTTATTTCGTAGCTAAATTGCCAGTGATTTTTTAAATTATTGAGTGTGTTTTGCCAGTTAATCCGTGTTTTTTGTGGCTGAGGTAATTTAGCAAACTTGCCATAGCCTTGTACAAATTCAGTTAAATGACTAATTCGCTCATCAATAGTTGCAAATACACGGGCAAGGCGGGGCTCATCAACTTTATTTGCGAGCAATTGTGCGCTGTGTAACATGGACGACATAGGGCCGAGTGAATTATTCAATTCGTGGCTGATAATGCGTATTACCTTTTTCCACACGGCAACTTCTTGACGACTAAGTTCACGGGTTAACTGTTTAAATATATATAAATGATGCTTTTGATTATTAAGTAAAAACTCCCCAGTGGCTAAATGCCAAGTTTGCGAGTCTTGATTCTCTATTTCTATATTAAAGAGGCCATCAATACCGTGCTCTATAGCTGCTACTAATTGCAGAGGCGAATTTTCGAGTAACTTACTTAGTTGCATACCTTCAAGGCGAGTTGCGCTATTAAATAAACTACGGCTAATTAAATTACTAAATACCACCGTATTATTATCATTGACCAGCAATAACGCTTGCGGCGAGCTTTGCAATACTTTATCAAGCATTAACTCGCGCTGGTAAATCCATTGTTTTTCTTGGCGAAGCTGTTTTGCGGTTTGATTATAAAGTTGGCATAGTTTTCCAAGTTCATCATTACTTTTATACGCAAGCAAACTGGAGAGCTCACCCTCTTTAAAATTAAGTAATCCGGTTTCAAGCGATTGCATGCCAAGCTTTATTGGCTTGGTGAGAGCTCTTGAAAGCAGGGTGCTAAATGTAAGCGTTAGTAATATTAAAAACAGGGTGTAATACATATCAAAACCACTTAGCGCGGCAATAATAACAACAGGCAGCGCGCTACAAAGCCCGCAAATTAATATAACCTTTTGGCTTAGGGTAAAGTTGCTAATAATGTTTAGCATTAATAATCAATACCCATTTTTTGTAACCGCCTGTAAAGTGCTTGTCGGCTTAAACCAAATTCACGGGCCACTTTGGCTATAACACCTTGATGAGCGCGCATTGCGTGTTCTATTTCCTGTTTGGTCGGCTCTGCCTTTTGTTTGGAAGAGACCTGTGACGAAAGTACAAAGTCATCGACTGTAAGCGCACCTGTGGGTTTTAGTACCGCTACGCGTTTACAAGCGTTTTCTAGCTCTCGAACGTTACCTGGCCATTTGTAGTGTTGAAGTGCTTGCTCTGTGTTTATAGTCAGCTCTCGGTGAGGTAAAAAATGGCTAATAAGTGCTAAAACATCATCTTGTCTTTCGCTTAGGGCAGGCACATTGAGCTCAATTACATTAAGGCGATAATATAAGTCTTCCCTAAATCGACCTTGTTCAATTGCTTGTAGTAAGTTTTCGTTAGTGGCCGATATAACGCGCACATTTACTTTTCGTGTTTGCGTTGAGCCTAAACGTTCAAACTCGCCGGTTTGTAGTACACGTAGTAATTTTATTTGTCCTGAAAGTGGTAAATTACCAATTTCATCTAAAAATAACGTACCGCCATCAGCTGCTTCAAATCGACCAATACGTTGTTTAGTTATCCCCGTGTATGCGCCAGCTTCAGCGCCAAAAAGTTCGGCCTCTATAAGTTCTTGCGGTAATGCACCTGCGTTTACCTTAATAAAAGGTTGCGATACAAGTGGGGAGTTTTTTTGAATAATATGCGCAATACACTCTTTGCCACTCCCATTAGGGCCTGTAATTAATGCAGATATATCAGATTTAGCCACTTGTAGCGCCATAGTAACCAGTCGTTCCATCGCAGTACTTTTAAATATTAGCCCAGCAAGGTCTGCATTTTTAAATGTACCTTCACGTTCTTGTTGGTGGCGATTATGTGTCGCCACTATTTTTTTAGCACTGCCTAGCTCTATTAAGTTACCGATACAAACTAGTAGTTTTGCATCATCCCAGGGTTTTGGTAAGTAATCAGCAGCACCGGCTTTTACAAGCTCAATGGCGGTGGCAAGTTCGGTCCAGGCTGTAATAAGTATAATAGGGAGGTGTGAGTTTATTTCTCGTAGTTCATAAAACAAGGCTTTACCTTCTTCACCAGAGGTCGTGTCACTGGTAAAGTTCATGTCTTGAATTACAAGCTCAATTCGCTGATAGCGAACTATTTGCAGAGCATCAAACGGATTTGTTGCAGTGACTACCGAAAAGTCGTGGATCTCGAGCAACAATGAAAGTGCGTCGAGTACTGCTTGGTTATCATCAACAATGAGTATTTTATGAGTCATAGGTTATTTTTATAATTTTTTAATGGCTACACTGCCTTACTAAGCAGTGTAGCATAGTGATTTACATATTATTAAATAGTGCGAGTTGCGATACTGGGCGAAATATTAGCAGCGCGTTTAGCCGGCGCTAATACTGCAAGTAAACTCATTAAAAATACGGCAATGGCTGTAACGGCTATATAACTTGGCGGTAGTGCGGCTACAGAAAAATACTGCATTAACATTTTCCCAAGTAGTATTGCTGTTACTACCCCTAAGGCTAAACCTAGGCTACAAATTAATGCATTTTCTACTAAAAAGTAGCTAACAATAGCTGACTTTCTTGCGCCAAGTGCTCTGCGTGTACCAATTTGCTTAGTACGTTTGCTAATATTAAATAAGGTTAAGCCAAAAATACCGAGAGCGGTTATAAGCACTAAAATAGTGATTAATACTATGAGCATGCGCATCATTAGGCGATCTTGAGCGGTATACTCATTTTTTAATTCATCAAGCCCTTTAATGTTGTTAATAACGCGTTTGCTGTAATTTTCGAGCATAGCATTTTCTATTTCTTTCATTACAGCTGCTCGCTGACCAGGCTTAGTACGAACGGCAACTTGTGCATAACTTGCTGCTTTAATATAAGGAATAAACGCAAGATTATCGGGTTTACTGTCTTTGAGCCACGGGCCTTTCATTTTTCCGATCACGCCAATAACTTTAAGTGGTAGGTCACCAAAATAAACTATCTTTCCTAAACCATCTCCATCAGGGTAGAGCTCATCAAGTAAGGCTTTAGTGACTATAGTGACGTTGGTGCGCTTTTGTGTAATTTCGTTTGTAACGAGCACTTCATCTTCGGTAAAGTTTCGCCCTGCAATTAAGTTAACGCCGTAGGTATTAATTGCGTGGTCATCTATAAAAATATAAGCGGTCCTGACACTTAGGCCTTCTTGTGGAGCAGGTTTTAAATTAAAGCTCGAAGCGCTGCCACCCCCTGATAGCGGAATACTACTGCTTAATGCGGCATCAACTACGCCTGGCATTTTTCTAAGCATGCTTTCATCAAGCTCAAACTGCTGGCTTAAGTTAATATCAGTACCAAAGGTCATTACATTAAACTTAAATATATCTTGCTCAGGGTAGCCCGTTTCTTGGTTTAAATAGCTAATTCTATCTTGAATAATAAATGCAGCATTACTGACTATAGCTGTGGTAATTGCAATTTGAATTAGTAGTAATACAGCGCCCACCTTTGAGCGGCATAAGGCGTTAAATATAGGTTTTATTTCTAACATTATGACATTCCTTATTGGCTCTTAAGATAAATAGCAGGATTGGTTTTACACACTAACCAAGCTGGGTACAAACCAGCTAAAATGCAGGTTGTAATTGCAATCAATGGGGCGCTCAATAGCATGGTTAAATCCATTGTCGCTAAGTTTTCATAGTAGTCGTAGCTTTGCCCTACGCCCATTAAACCAAGTTGTGCTAGTACAATTCCTAGCATGCCACCTATAAAGCCAAGCATGGCGACCTCAACTAAGTGCTGTAAAAATATTTGCCTTTTACTAGCACCTAATGCGCGTCTTACACCTACTTCTGGCGCTCTGCGTAAAAACTTAGCTAAAAGTAAACCTAAAATATTGGCTAAGCAGACACCTAAGAACATAAAGCTCAGGCCCACTAAAATTTTATTGTCTTCGGTGACGACGTTGTTGTATTGCATCCATTGGTTTACATCGCGAAGTTTATACTCAAGTTCTTTACGATTAAATCGACCACGTTTTTGTTGTTCTTGCATATAGGCTAATAAGTAATTTTGATAGGCTTGTTTTTGTTCAAGCGTATTTAGCTCTGCCCAAAACTGGATCCATACTTGCTCAGATTGCAGTTTATCTGCAAAGGTTGGTGTGTTTTCGTGTTTCCATCCATTGCTATTGCCCCAACTTACTAGCTCTTTTGTCTTTATTAAGCTAAAGGGCATAAATAACTCTTCTACTTGATTAAATGCACCGTTGTTTAAATCATAATATTTAATATTGAGAGGCCAATGGTTAATAACACCAACCACTTGATAGCTTGCATCATCTAAGTAAATCAGTTCTCCGACAGAGTTTTTTCCAGCAAATAGTTTATCGTTTATCTCTTGGGTAATAATAACCACAGGTGCGGCAGAGTCTTCTTGCTCTTTGCTCCAAGCCCCCCCGTATAAAAATGACAAATTAAACATGCTAAAAAAGTCAGGCGTTGTCATGCGAGCATTACCTATAAAAGGTTTTATTTTGTCGGAGTCTAGATAAACTGAAAAGCCGGTACGCATCATAGCCACTTTTTTCTCTGGCGTGGGTGCGTTTAATAAGTTCTCAGCATCTTGATAGGTCAGTTGCAGTGGCATGTTATCTTCTGTCCACCACGTACTACCATCGTCCATTGTTTGTAATTGCAAACTGTAAAGTTGGCTGCTTTTTTCTGGGATAGGATCGGCCGACATCATGTGATAAACACTAAGGCTGGTCATTGTTATGCCTATACCTATCGCAATGGCCAGTACCATTAAAAAGCTAACCAGTGGGGTGCGCTTGAAGCTGCGCCAACTTAAATCTAAATAATGAATAAACATTAGTTAAACCCCCGATGCTGTTTTTATAGTTTGCGCGCCTTGATAAAGTGTAAAGTCGGCAAGTTGCCCATCAACTACTTGAATATTACGCGGAGCACGGCGGGCTAATTCGCTATCATGCGTTACCATTACAATAGTGGCACCGTCGCGATTGATTTGTTCAAGTAACTCCATAACTTGGCGAGCCATTAAGCTGTCAAGGTTACCTGTTGGCTCATCGGCAAGTAAAAAACGAGGTTCACCAGCAAGCGCACGGGCTATTGCCACACGTTGTTGCTGGCCACCAGAGAGTTGTTGAGGTAAGTGTTTAGCGCGAGATGCTAAACCAACTTGTTCAAGGCATTGCTCAATTCGACGTTTTCGCTCATTTGCTTTAATCCCTCTATAGCGAAGAGGAACTTCTATGTTTTCATATAAATTTAAATCGGGGATCAAATTAAAGCCTTGGAATATAAAGCCAATTTTTTGATTACGTAAATCAGCACGTTGGTTATCGTTTAGGCTGCCAACATTAACACCATCCAACAGGTATTCACCTTCGTTAAAAGGCTCGAGCATACCTGCAATATTTAAAAAGGTTGTTTTTCCTGAGCCGCTAGGACCGGTAACAGCAATAAATTCGCCTTCGTTTACTTGCAGGTTAAAGTCTCGAAGCGCATGGGTTTGTACCATTTCTGTTTGGTATACTTTACTTACATTGTTCATTTGTAACATGGTTGTTCCTAATTATTTTTAGCGTTGGTTGAGAACGTCTGTTTAATTTAATAAAATCGTATCGGCTTGCTTAAAGTCGCTGTAGCTTGAAATAATAATCTCATCGTTTTCTTTTAGTCCGCTCAAAAGCTCAACCGCATTAATGCTGGTGGTGCCTATTGTAATAGGTATACGCTTTGCAATATTGCCTTCTACCTTATAAGCAAAAATTCCGCCTTGCTGCATAAAAGCGCCGCGTTTTACCTGCATTACACCTTCTCGGTTGTCGAGTAAAATACGAGCAGTTAAGCGTTGGTTTTGACGGATGTTGTTAGTAACACCTTTAAATCGGACGCGTGCTGTTACTTCACGATTATTAACTTCTGGTGATATGGCGGATAAATTCCCCATCACTGTTTCATTGCCTAACTTAAGCTCTACTTCCATACCGAGCCCTAATTCGTTTGCATAACTTTCAGGTACTTGGAGTTCCGCTTCGAAATTACTTAAGTCGACGAGTGTCATAAGAGGTTGGCTTTGTGTCACAGCGGCTTTTTGTTGCACAAGTAGGTTACCCACGATCCCAGTAACGGTAGCCTTAATAGATAGGTTGCTTACTTTTCTGATTAAGTCATCAACAATAAGTTGTTGGCGGGTCACATCACTTTTAGCAGCTTGTAGTTCAAAGGCGAGCGTGTCTTTGGCAAGCAGTACCTCTTGTTGTGCATGTTTATATGAGAGCTTTGCACGTGATAAATCATCAACTGCTTTTTCAAGATCAATTTGGCTAATTAAGTGTTGTTGTATTGATAACTGCGCGCGACGATTTTCGCGCTCAGCGGCGTTAAGCTCAACTTGTGCCATATCGAGTGTTTTATTTAAGGTGAGTGTTTGGCGTCTTGCTTGCAAATGCTGCCTTTGCTGCTCGCCTTGTAGTCTTTTAAGTACAGACTCCTGTTGCTTTAATTCGTTAGTTAACTCAGGGCTTTGCAGCAGGGCAAGTGTGTTGCCTTGCTTTACTGTATCGCCGGCCTTTACTTTTAAATCTATAAATCCACGTTCTGGACTGTAGATTTTAGGAGCATTAGCAGCAACAATTTTACCACTGGCGGCAATATCTCGAATGAGCGCTTTAACATGTACTTTTGCAACCTGTACTTTTGAGCGGCTAATAGAGCTTTTAGCGCTATGGTTAGTTAAAAAAATATAAGCAACTGTAGAGACCACAATGAAAACAATCGCAGTGATTATCGCGTATTTTTTATAGCTTATAGGTGCCTTTACTTGTACGTCTTGTGCGCTGGTATCTTTAATCATTTAATTCCCCCTACATTGCTTTTATGTATTTTTCGCACAGCATTAATAAAGCTGCTGTGCAAATGGCGGCAATAGGAGAGAGCAAAAATAAGCTTAGAGTAAACATAGTAATTCCAATTAGCGATTATATGTAAAGCTATACGATTAATATGCCAACTATTATCACATTGATATTAAAGTGCTTTTTATTTTTTGTTCTTGAAAATGATGTCCGCGGACAGTTTTTATGTCCGCATCGGACACCGCTTTAAATAAAAATTCACTATTAATGTACAAAAAATGACATGAACTTTCATAACTATACTAATGAGCAGCAATAATCGGGGATGTTAAGCCATTAAAGTAATGAAATAGCATAAAACTATCTAAATGTTAACTGAATAGCCCTTCATTATTTGAATACTTATTCACTTTTGCTCGCCTTTACGTTTACGTAAGCTGCGACTTTGGGCGCTTGTGTTTTTTACAATATGTTAAACTTGACACCAGTGTCATGAAAAAATAGTGGTTAAAATAACGCTAAATGTTAAAAATAATGATAAAAAGAAATCTTGCTATGAAGTGAGAAATATTCAAGAATGTGAATATGTATTCAAAGTGCTATTGACTCTATTTAAGATAGAGGCTAGTTTTGTCCGTCTGTTAGCAAATCGTCGAGCAGTTCATCCACGCTAACAGTGCAGCAAGGGGAGGGGTCTATGTTATACGACTCAAAGTTAGAAAAAGAAAATTGTGGCTTTGGCTTAATAGCCCAAGTTAATGGTCAAGCTAGTCATAGGCTTATTCGTACTGCTATTACGGGGCTTGATCGCATGCAGCACCGTGGCGGTATATCTGCCGATGGTAAAACAGGTGATGGCTGTGGTTTATTATTACAAAAACCAGATAGCTTTTTCCGTGCAATTGCCAGTGAACATAATTGGCACTTAGGCAAAAACTACGCAGTGGGTATGATATTTTTAAATTCAGACCCTGTTTTAGCACAAGCTGCAAAACAAATACTTAGCGAAGAATTAGAAAAAGAAACGCTAAATATTTTAGGTTGGCGTGTTGTACCAACCGACCCATCTATGTTGGGTCCTATTGCTGTACAGCAATTACCAGGTTTTGAACAAATTTTTGTTAGCGCGCCAGAAGGTTGGCGTTCTAAAGACTTAGAGCGTCGCTTATATGTAGCACGCCGCCGCGCTGAAAAGCGCATTGTTGATGATGAAGCTTTCTATATCGCAAGTCTATCTGGTTTGGTAACTATCTATAAAGGCTTAATGATGCCTGCGGATTTACCTAATTTTTACCTAGATTTAGCTGATATTCGTATGACGAGTGCGATTTGTGTTTTCCATCAGCGCTTTTCTACTAATACTCAGCCGCGTTGGCCTTTAGCTCAACCTTTCCGCTATTTAGCACACAATGGTGAAATTAATACTATTGAAGGTAACCGCCAGTGGGCACGCGCACGTTCTTATAAGTTTGCGTCACCGCTTATTCCTGATTTACAAAGCGCAGCGCCGTTTGTAAACGAAACCGGTTCTGATTCATCAAGCCTAGATAATATGCTTGAGCTATTTTTAGCTGGCGGCATGGATTTATTCCGCGCTATGCGTATGCTCGTTCCGCCTGCATGGCAGAAAAACCGTGCAATGGATGATGATTTACGTGCATTTTACGACTTTAACTCTATGCATATGGAACCATGGGATGGCCCGGCAGGTATTGTTATGTCGGATGGTCGTTTTGCGGCGTGTAACCTTGACCGTAATGGACTTCGCCCAGCACGTTATGTAATTACACAAGATGGTTTTATTACGCTTGCATCAGAAGTGGGTATTTGGGATTACACTGCGGATGAAGTGGTTGAAAAAGGCCGTGTTGGTCCAGGTGAATTATTAGTTATTGATACTAAACTTGGCAAAATTTGGCACTCGGATGAAATCGATCAGGATTTAAAATCTCGCCATCCTTACAAGTCATGGCTTGAAGAAAACGTTAAACGTTTAGTTCCATTTGAAGAACTTACTGAGCAAGACGCCGGTAATCGCTCATTTGATGACGAAACGCTAGTTAAATATCAAAAAATGTTTGGTTATACCAACGAAGAGCTTGATAGCGTTATTCGTGTAATGGGTGAAAACGGCCAAGAAGCGACAGGCTCAATGGGTGATGACACGCCATTTGCTGTGCTTAGTGAAGGGCATCGTTCACTTTATGATTACTTCCGCCAAAAATTTGCGCAAGTAACAAATCCACCTATCGATCCACTACGTGAAAACCATGTAATGTCGCTTGCAACCTGTATTGGTAGTGAGCAAAACGTATTTAACGAAACAACGGGCCACGCTAAGCGCCTACAGTTTGATACACCAATTTTAATGTACGCAGACATGCAGCAGCTATTAAATGCTGATGAAGCGCACTACAGCTACTGTAAAATTGATATTACCTACACAGTTGAAGAGGGTTTAGAAAACGCGGTTACGCGTATTTGTGACCAAGCACAAGAAAAAGCAGCTGCGGGCTGTATAATGCTTATTTTAACTGACCGTAACTTTGATGAAATAAATTTACCAATTCCAGCAGCTATGGCTGTAGGTGCGGTACAAAAACGCTTAGTTGATAATAACTTGCGCTGTGAATCAAACATTATCATTGAAACTGGCAGCGTGCGAGATGCGCACCAGTTTGCTGTGCTATTAGGTTTTGGTGCTACGGCAATTTATCCATACCTTGCGTATGAATCGTTAGTTGCGATGAGCGACAGCAAAATTACTGATAAGTCGTATTGCGAAGTGACCCTTGCTTATCGTAAAGCCATTAATAAGGGCTTGTACAAAATTATGTCTAAAATGGGCATAAGTACGGTTGCGTCTTATCGTTGTTCAATGTTGTTTGAAGCGGTGGGATTATCTGATGCGATTATTGAAATGTGCTTTAAAGGCGTTGCAAGTCGTATACAAGGTGCATGCTTTACCGACTTTGATGACGATCAGCAAAGTTTGCACAAACTTGCTTTAAGTAAGCGTAAATTATTAAGCCACGGTGGTTTATTTAAGTACGTTCACGGTGGTGAGTATCATGCTTATAATCCAGATGTTATTCAAACTCTGCAAAAAGCGGTTCGCTCAGGTGATTATAAGGACTACAGTGCGTACGCTGATTTAGTTAATAATCGTCCAATAGCGACTTTGCGCGATATGTTAGCGCTTAAACTACCTGAGCAAGGTATAAGCATCGATGAAGTAGAGTCTGCAGAAAACCTATACAAGCGTTTTGACTCAGCAGCAATGAGTATTGGTGCGTTATCACCAGAAGCGCATGAGGCGCTAGCAATTGCAATGAACCGCTTAGGTGGTTGTTCAAACTCTGGTGAAGGCGGTGAAGATAAACTGCGTTATGGTACAGAGAAAAACTCGCGTATTAAACAAGTCGCTTCAGGTCGATTTGGAGTAACGCCTCATTACTTACGCAGTGCTGACGTTATTCAAATTAAAGTAGCGCAAGGTGCAAAACCAGGCGAAGGTGGACAATTACCGGGTGAAAAAGTAACGCCGTATATTGCTAAGCTTCGTTATTCGGTACCAGGTGTTACGTTAATTTCGCCACCACCGCATCACGATATTTACTCAATTGAAGATTTAGCACAGCTAATTTTCGATTTAAAACAAGTAAACCCTAAAGCACTTATTTCTGTAAAACTTGTTTCAGAGCCAGGTGTGGGAACCATTGCAACAGGTGTTGCTAAAGCATATGCTGATTTAATTACTATTTCTGGCTACGACGGGGGTACAGGCGCAAGCCCACTTACTTCTGTTAAATATGCAGGTAGCCCATGGGAGCTTGGACTTGCTGAAACACAGCAAGCACTAGTTGAAAATGGCCTTCGTCATCGCATTCGCCTGCAAACAGATGGTGGCTTAAAAACAGGTTTAGATATTATTAAAGCGGCAATTTTAGGTGCTGAAAGCTTTGGCTTTGGTACTGGTCCAATGGTTGCCCTTGGATGTAAATACTTACGTATTTGTCACTTAAATAACTGTGCGACCGGTGTTGCAACACAAGACGAAACACTTCGTCAAAAGCATTATCACGGCTTACCAGAAATGGCGATGAACTACTTTAAGTTTATAGCGCAAGAAGCGCGTGAAATTATGGCTAGCCTAGGCGTTGCAAATTTAACTGATTTAATTGGTCGTTTAGATTTATTAGAAGAAATTGAAGGCAAAACTGCAAAGCAGAAGAAAATTGATTTATCGTCTGTTATTGCTCAGCCGAACAACCCAACTGGCGAAACGCTGTATTGTAGTGCGCCTAACAGTTCGCATTACCTAGGTAAGTTAAACGAAAGTTTATTAGCTAAAGCGCAAGAGGCAATCGATACGTCAAGCGGTATCTCGCTTGTGAGTCGTATTTGTAATACTGACCGCTCTGTAGGTGCAATGCTTTCGGGTTATATTGCTGATAAACACGGTAATCAAGGTATGGCGGCAGACCCTGTAGCAATTGAATTACACGGTACGGCGGGTCAATCGTTTGGTGTATGGAATGCCGGTGGTCTTGAAATGACATTGGTTGGCGATGCTAACGATTACGTAGGTAAAGGCATGGCAGGCGGTAAGTTAGTGATTCGTCCACCACTTGGCTCATCTTTTGAAAGCCATAAAGCAACCATTGCTGGAAACACATGTTTGTACGGCGCTACAGGCGGAAAACTGTTTGCAGCGGGTTGTGCCGGTGAGCGCTTTGCAGTTCGTAACTCAGGTGTGCAAGCGGTTGTTGAAGGTGTAGGTGACAACGGTTGTGAATACATGACCGGTGGCGTTGTGTGTGTACTTGGTAATGTAGGTGTTAACTTTGGCGCGGGTATGACTGGTGGTTTTGCTTATATTTTAGATGAGCGAAATGATTTTGAAAAACGCATTAATCCAGAGCTTGTAGAAATAGTAACACTAGACGAATTAACGTCGCATCAAGAGCATTTACGCGGCTTAATTGCTGAGCATTTAGAGCTTACGGGTTCGTGCAGAGCAGAAAGCATTTTAGCTAACTTTGAACTGTACTTACCGATGTTCAAATTAGTAAAACCAAAATCAAGCGACGTAAAAAGTTTACTCGGGCATCGCGCTCGCAGTAGTGCCGAACTACGTGTTCAGGCGCAATAAGGGGGCAGTATGAGCGAAAATGTGTATCAATTTATAGACGTGCAGCGTGTAGACCCACGCAAAAAACCAATCTCGTCACGTAAAAAATCTTTCGTAGAAATTTACGAACCCTTTTCAGAGAATCAGGTTAACTCACAAGCTGATCGTTGTTTAGATTGTGGTAACCCGTATTGTGAGTGGAAATGCCCAGTACATAACTACATTCCACAATGGCTAAAGTTAATACGCACAGGTCGTATTATAGAGGCAGCTGAGCTTTCTCATCGTACAAACAGTTTACCAGAAGTGTGTGGCCGCGTTTGCCCACAAGACCGCTTGTGTGAAGGCGCGTGTACATTAGATGAAGAGTTTGGTGCTGTAACAATTGGTAATATTGAGAAGTATATTACCGATGAGGCATTTAAAATGGGCTGGAAGCCTGATATGTCTTATGTAACATGGACCGACAAAAAAGTGGCTATTATTGGTGCGGGCCCAGCTGGTTTAGGGTGTGCTGATATTTTAGTACGCAATGGTGTTAAACCAGTAGTGTTTGATCGTCATCCAGAAATTGGTGGACTACTCACGTTTGGTATTCCTTCTTTTAAACTTGAAAAAGAAGTGATGCAAAAGCGCCGTGAAATTTTCACTGAAATGGGCGTGGAGTTTAAGTTAAATGTTGAAGTAGGTGTTGATATTACGCTTGATCAAATTTTAGCTGATTATGACGCCGTATTTTTAGGAGTTGGTACGTATCAAAGTATGCGTGCAGGTCTTGAAAATGAAGATGCACCAGGCGTTCACGATGCACTTCCGTTCTTGATTGGTAACACTAACCGTGTAATGGGCTATGACGAGACTAAGCAGCCGTGTATTGATATGGCTAACCAAAAAGTCGTTGTACTTGGTGGTGGTGATACAGCGATGGACTGTGTGCGTACGTCTATTCGTCAAAATGCTGCAAAAGTAACGTGTGCTTATCGTCGTGATAAAGAAAATATGCCTGGTTCTAAACGTGAAGTTAAAAACGCCAAAGAAGAAGGCGTTATATTTACCTATAACGTTCAGCCTAAAGGCATTGTATTGAACGATAAAGGTAAAGTAACTGGCGTTAGAATGGTTAAAACTAAATTAGGCGAACCTGACGCAAATGGCAGAAGTCGTGCTGAAGAAGTACCTGGTTCAGAGCATGTGATAGAAGCTGACCAAGTTATTATGGCATTTGGTTTCCAGCCTCACAAAATGGATTGGTTAGAAAAATACGATGTAGAAATAAATCACTGGGGCGGCATTAATGCACCAGAACAGGGTGAATTTACACATCAAACAACGAACCCTAAAATATTTGCTGGTGGCGATATTGTGCGTGGTTCAGATTTAGTGGTAACCGCTATTTTTGAAGGACGTAATGCTGCAGAAGGTATTATGGATTACTTAAAAGTTTAATTGTTCGTATTAATAAAATAAATAAGAAGCAAGCCAACAGGCTTGCTTTTTTTTATTGTTTTTTTCGAATGTAAGGTCACGTAGTTAGCCACAAACGGTATTATATTAATATCACCTGTAGCATAGCTTTCTTTAGCGACACCTTGAGTTTTTACCTTTAGAGTAACTACCAATAGGGATTATTATGCTTTAGTGAGGGTGTGCTTGTTTCGAGCTAAATACGGATGCTTAGGGCATCTATTAAACAGCCTTGAGGGTTAATTTATACATGCAAACTTTACGCTTTACTTAACCAGCACAAGGGTGCAGGCATTTACTTATAGCAACTCGAGTTTTTTGGCTTTTTAGTAGTACTAGCTAACGTTATTTGGCCATAATCTGTAGCTTCATTTGTTGCTTTATACGCTAAAAATTTTGTTTGCGTCGTTGTATAAACACTTTGATTTGAAGAGTTAATTGATTGGTTGCTTGTCTCAATACATATATACAGTACCGTTAACACCATCTTTAACTGCGAGTGTTATACCACTACTTTTACTATTACTCAGTACTATTAGTGCGGGTAGTGTGGGAATAAAAAAGTAAACTTATTTATTTTTTAACTCTTAATGTTATTGCATTATCCCTAACAAAGGTAAGTAATGGTTAAAGTATTCGCTTTTATCAACCCGAAATAACTAATCTTAAGAGTTGATTTAAATATAAAGTTGGTCCATTATCGCACGTTGTTTACGGTTTGCTTACTTTTTGTCTACAAGTAAGCTTTTATATATTAATAAAATAAATAGAAATTATGTACGAATATTCAAACAAGTCGGAAAGGAAACTCATTGTTCGATTCTTCTCTTCAATAGGGTTTATAGCAACGTTTTCTATGGCTAGCTTAGCATTTATTAATAGCAGTTATTTATTAGCGTGTACCTTGGTTGTTTCTTCGTTTGTTTATTTATTGGCATTTAGCATAAGTAGGGGAGTAGAGAAGTCAGGCACTATAATTTTATACAACCTTTATGCACTAATGTTTTACCTAGTCCTCACTGGTGGAGCACAAGGAACAGGGCCTATATGGATATTCATAGTGTCTCCAGTTACTTATTCAATACGCGGACTTAAGCGAGGTACATTTGATATAATTTTGTTTTTATTAGCGATTGTTTTAGGCTTTTACTGCGCTGATACATTCAATATATATGACTATAGTCCGGAACAGTTTCCTATCAGAATCATACTCGCTTTTATAATTGTCGCGTCGCTGAGTGGCTACTACGAGTTTTCAAGAGAAAAATACAGCAGTAAAATAATTGCTTTGAGTCAAAAGAATGAATTTTTAGCAACTATAGATCCACTCACCAACCTGCCAAACCGTCGCTATACCATGAATAAGCTTGTGGCTTTCAAAAGTGAGCTGAAAGATAATAATACTCCTTTTGTAATTTTATTAGCTGATGTAGATAATTTTAAAAAGATTAATGATCAATTCGGCCATGATTTTGGCGATGAAGCACTTATTCAGTTAGCTAAAACCTTTGATAAAAGTATTCCAAAAAATGCGATTGCATCACGTTGGGGCGGAGAGGAGTTTTTAATTGTTATTCCAGATGCAACAGTTGAGCAGGGGGAGCAAGTTGCAGAAAAAATCCACAACACCCTTAAAGCTTCAGCTGTGAGCTTATTTTCAGATAGTACCAATATTACGCTAAGTATTGGTGTTATCTCTGCAAGTGCTGAACGCTCAATTGATCTTGATATCAAGCGTGCTGATGAACTACTTTATAAAGCAAAAGCGCAAGGTAAAAACAGAACGTGTTCTTCTTAAAAGTTTATCTACTTTAATCCATTGAAAACGAATCAAGTGATGGCTTTATTTTAGCCTTTCTGCGCTTTACGCTCATGTAACACATTGCATTACAGGCAATCTGCATTGTAATTAATAGCCAATAACTGATGCCTAAGTCACTTAGGTTATTTATTTTTTCGCTAGTAAAGTAATAGGCTACGGCGATTATCTGAAGAACTAAAAAGCTATTTAAAAACCTCAGTAAACGCTGTTTAAAGTAAGTATGCTTATATTTACTAAAAATTATTAAACAGCTGCTTAGCGCTAATAAAAACCAACTTAAAATGATACAAAAATTAACTAAAGTACTGTGCATTATTTAATCCTTCAAAGCTCTATTAACCAATATTAGGCATGGGCCATTATTAGTTCTTTAGCATTCGCTTTAGCTGTTTTACTAATATTATCACCACCAAGTAAGCGAGCTATTTCATTAATACGACCATCTTTATTCAAAGGCAGCATATGAGTGAACGTTTCGCCTTGTGCTATTTCTTTAGCTACAAAAAATTGTTGGTGTGCGCTACTAGCAACTTGCGGTAAATGAGTAACACAAATCACTTGAGTAGACTTACCTAACTGGCGCAATAGTTTGCCTACGGCTGATGCTGTAGGGCCAGAAATACCTACATCAACTTCATCAAAAATAAGCGTTGGGGTTGTTACTTTTTGGGCAATAATTACCTGTATAGCAAGGCTAATTCGCGAAAGCTCACCACCTGAGGCTACTTTAGCTAACGGCTGAAGTGGCTGCCCCGGATTAGTTGATACTAAAAACGACACATTATCGTACCCTAAGCTATTAGGTGCGCGGCTACTCTCTTGAGTTAAAGCTATTTCAAATACACCGTTTTCCATCGATAAATTAGCCATGCTTTCACTTATTAGTGTGTTAAGTGTATTAGCATACTCATAGCGACTTTTACTTAGTTCATCGGCAGCTTGCTTATAACTAAGTAACGCGCTTTCTATTTCTGACTCTAGTTGCTCCAGACGATTACTATTATTACTTATTGACTCAAGCTCCTGAGCAATTGATTGATGAAACTCAACTAGCTGCTGTGGTTTTATGTGATGCTTACGCGCTAAATCCATCGCACCGCTTAGTCTATTTTCTACTTCACCTAAACGAGCAGGATCTAAATCTGCTTGCTCAGTATAATTTCGAACTTCACGGCTTGCTTCTTCAACTTGTACTGCGGCTTCACTAAGGAGGGCTGCTACGCCCGCTAAGCTTTCGTCGTATTGAGCCAGCTCAGCGAATTGTTGGGCACTGTGCTGCAGCATTGAACAAGCATTTTGTTCATCACTTTCATATAAATATTGTAATTCACGTTGGCACGATTCTAATATTGTTTGGCTGTTACTAAGTTTGTAATGCTCGGCCTCAATTAAATCAAACTCACCTTCTTGTAAGGCAAACTCATCGAGCTCTGCAACTTGGTATTCTAACAATTGTTTTTGCGCTGCTTGTTGCTGCTGTTGTTGTTCTAAATGTTTAAATTCTTTTTGTAAGTTAGCAAACTGTTTATAGTTGTTATTTACATCATTTACTAAGTGGTGATGTCCTGCATAAGCATCTAAAAGCTGTAACTGATGCTCAGCTTTTAATAAGTGTTGGTGGGCATGTTGTCCATGAATAGATATTAAATATTGACCAAGTTCTTTTAATTGTGATGCGGTAACGGCACTGCCATTAATATAGCTTTTACTGCGTCCATTTTTGCAAACAACACGACGCAATAAACATTCATTATCGTCATTGTTTAGCATATGTTGCTCTAAAAACGATTGAGCTAGCGGTAAATCTGTTAGGTCAAATTGAGCGCATACTTCTGCTTTATCAGAGCTTGGGCGCACTGCTGATGCTTCAGCTCGTTCACCTAAACATAATGATAGCGCATCAATAGCAATAGATTTACCAGCACCTGTCTCGCCAGTGATCGCGGTCATACCGCTGCGCCATTCTGTGCTTAAATTACTAACAATTGCAAAATTTTTAACTTCTAAACCAATTAACATACTGTTTATCCATCCAGTCAATTAACTGTTAATTTATACAGTGTTTTGTTTTTTTGCAAATTAATTTTTTATTATTTATGCAACGCTTACATCTTGAGTAAATTGTGTATCAGAAGTTTTTGGAGAGGTATCAATTTGATCATCAACAATATCAGTAGCTTGTATAATGTCTTCGGTTTTAAGTAGCCCGATAAGTGGAGGTAAAGTATTTAGGTAAAAACTCTTATTGTATAAAATTCCTTGCTGAGGTAACTCAGATACAAAGTACTGTATATTATCAATCAATGGCTGGATTATATTCGTTTGATTAGTTTTAATTAACTCGTTGGACAACGTATTAATTAGTAGGTCAGCGGTATCTTCAAGTTGTTGCAAATTCTCGTCTGTATGCGATTGCACAACAAAAAAATTATTTACAATAGCTTGAATACGAGGAACGTATTTTGGGCGAATTATTTTAGCATCAAGAAGATCATTAAGCTTTGCTTTAAGGCGTGAATTTACATGCGAAACACGTTCATTAAATAGCTTTTTTCTAGCTTCGATTGCTTTTTTGCGATTACTCTCAATTTTGAGGTAACTGTATAAAAGTGTAATTAATAGCAGTAAAGCAAAGAATACTACATAAGTCATTGCTACTCGTTCCTAAATTATTTGATTATTATTTTAAGCCGCCATTTTGCTTTATAGTACTAAATTTGGCAATAAAATTAGTACAAACGACTACCCCAATTTAGTTTTGTACGTAAAACGTTGTAGTACGAGTAATTTTTTGGATGAATTAAGCGCAATTGTTTATCCGCTTTTTTAATTACTACCTCATCGCCGGGTAATACGGCAAGCACAACATGGCTGTCGCAACTTACTTGTAAGCTATCTGTATTTTCTAGGCTTAGCTTTAAGCGTACTTCGTTATCGGCATCGACCACTAAAGGTCTGCTAGATAAGGTATGAGGAAACATAGGCACTAACGATATTGCATTTAGCTCTGGCGTTAAAATTGGCCCGCCACCTGAAAGTGAATATGCCGTAGAGCCAGTAGGGGTTGATACAATTAAACCGTCAGAGCGCTGAGAGAACACAAAGTCATTATTTATAAAAGCTTCAAACTCAATCATATGCGCTACTTTATCGGCATGAAGTACCGCTTCGTTAACGGCTGAGTTTGCACTCTTTAATTCGTTGTGGCGATATACTTCTACCTCTAATAAAAAGCGTTTTTCTTCAAGGTACTCACCACTGAGGACTTGCTCTAAGCTCGCTTCAAACCCTTCAGGGTTTAAATCAGTTAAAAAGCCAAGGTTACCTCTATTTACTCCAATTACAGCAATGTTAAAGCGCGCAAGCACGCGTGCAGCACCAAGCATGTTACCGTCACCGCCTACAACAATAGCTAAATCGGCTTGTTCTCCTAAGTCGACTAACTTAACAAGTTTGTCATGCGGGATATCGTCTAATTGACTCCCTGTGCGTTTTTCTACTATTACCTCAAAACCAAGCGCAAGTAAAAATGTATGTAAGCGCTGAAGGGTAGCAGCGGCTCCCGGGTGATTAGGTTTGCCAATTAGGCCAATGGTATTAAAAGGAGAGTCCATAATGTACGCACAAAAAGATTTAATAATTGTAGAGTAACTCAAAACAGAAGTGTTTGAAAATACAGATTATAGCAATATTATAAACCTTCAATTTTATTCGCAGTGAGTTAACTGCACGACTTGAAAAACAACTAAACGCCCCGATATCTCTTTCATGCAACAAGATGTAGATACCATGAAACTAAACTCACGAGATCAGCAAATTTTTTCAGCTGTTATGAACATGTACTGTAATGGTGAAGGCTTGCCTGTTCCATCAACAAAAATTGCCAAGCTCAAAGGCATGGCAGTATGCTCGGCTACGGTTCGTAATGCTATGGCTCGCTTAGAAAAAGTGGGGCTATTGTATTCACCTCATACATCTGCAGGACGAGTGCCCACAAATGAAGGGTTTGATTATTGGTTTGACGAGTTTTTTCCACTCGCTGACATTGCTAATTATTGGCAACCAGAGCAATCACAACTCGTTGAACTAGCACATGGTTTGAGCCAAAAATACCAAATATGTTGTTGTGTTGGTTTACCACAAGCCAGCTCGCAGCAAGTGTTTAGAGTAGAAGTGCTTGATTTTGATTCTACCGACTGGCTTATTCTATTAATAGACAGGGCTGGGCAGAGCCACAACATTTGTATTGATAAACCTCATGATTCGTCAGACTCTGTTCGTTATCAGTTTGCAACATGGTTGAACACCGTATTTAGCCAACAAACTCTTATGGAGGGTTTGTATCGTATGCAGGCGATGGCAAATACAGCGCCTCGAAATTGTCATGATTCGCTTAATCAATGGACGCGACAACTAAGTCAAAAATTAGGCTCAGATAATAGTATTGTAGTTGGCGAAAATTACCTCTATAAACAAATCGATTGTGAGCAAAGTTTAAATATTGGTGTTTCGTTTTTAAATTATGTAGAAGATAAACTCGCTTTTAAAAACGGTGTCTCGGTACTTAATAGCGAAAAATTGCCTTTTACTGAGTGTGATGAATTGATCGTAATAAGCGTGCCGTACTTTCAAAATCAAGAATACCAAAGCCGCTTTTGTATAATTTGCCCTAAATCAGCGCAAATCGAAGAAATAATTCGAGAATTTAAATTAATTGAGGCATCTAACTCTTGAATCTTTTTATTCAATCCCCATAATTACCGCAGTTGTAAAGAATTGGAGCACGTATTTTATGTCTGAGCAGACACAAAACCCTGAGCAAGAAGTAGAATTAAACGAAGAAATTTCTAAAATGCAGGCTGATGTAGAAGCAGCAGTAGAAGCCGCTGATCAACATGCAGAAGAAGAGCAAAGCCCTGAAGCAGAAATAGCTATGCTATATGCAGAGCTTGAAGCTGCTAAACAAACTATTGCTGATCAAAAAGATGGTGTTGTTCGTGCTGCAGCAGACGTAGACAACATTCGTCGTCGTGCAGCACAAGATGTAGAAAAAGCGCATAAGTTTGCACTAGAAAAATTTGCTAACGAATTACTACCTGTAATTGATAATCTTGAGCGTGCTATTGAGTTTTCTGATAAAGAAAATGAGACTTTAAAGCCGTTGCTTGAAGGTATCGATATGACAGTTAAAAGCTTTAACGATGCTGTTGCAAAGTTTGGTGTTGAAATTGTAAACCCACAAGGTGAGCAGTTTAATCCAGATTTTCATCAAGCAATGTCAATTCAACCAAGTAACGATGTAACACCTAATACAGTACTTGCTGTTATGCAAAAAGGTTACACATTGAATGGTCGTTTATTACGCCCTGCAATGGTTATGGTTTCTAAAGCTGCTGATGCTTAATTGAATTATTAGTTTTAAAAAATGCCTCATATTGAGGCATTTTTTTTGTCTTTTTTATAGTGAATTAACTGTACGAGCATAGTAAGCAAAACCGCGCTAAACATTAGACTTGAAAATGGCACTGCGCTTTTTGCATGCATAATAGCGAGTAGTGGGCCAACTAATGCGCCACTGCCAAAACGAAGTGTGCCAATTACGGCCGTTGCCGTGCCTGTGTTTTTTTCAAACTTCATTAATATTAGCGAGTCAGCATTACTTGCAGTGACGCCTAAGCTCATCATTAATGGCGCAATAGCAGCCACAATATAATAAAGTGATAAATGCAATAAGCTAAATGTTAACAAAGCCAGCCCCGATACAAATCCAAATGTAAGCCCAATATAGAGCATTTTTCGAGAGCCCAGCCTTGGTACAATTCGCGTATTTAAAAAGTTACCAAACATCAGCGCCATTACGTTAAAGGCAAATAACACACCAAATAACTGTTCTGACACTTCATATAAATCTAAATAAATAAATGGTACTGAGGTCAAAAAGCAAAAAAATCCAAACGATACAAACATAGAACTGAGTATGTCGGCACGTGCATCTTTATTACTGAGTACTGTTTTATAGCTATCAAAAAATAGAGCGAGACCCTTTTTTTCATTTTTGTGAATAGGAATATCAATTAGATACACTTGCACAAATGCTAATATTAAAAAGCTATACCCAGCAAGAACCAAGAATATGGTTGACCAAACAGAAAATCCTAAAATAAACGAACCAACAGAAGGGGCAACTAACGGCGCTACCATCATAATCATCGACACATACGACATTCCCTTAGCTGTATTTTGCTGATAAATGTGGCGAATAATACCCGGTACTACTACCGTTGCTGCCGCTCCCGTAAATGCTTGCACTGCTCTAAGAGTCCAAAAAGCATGGATTTCGGTGGTAAATGCCAGTGCAAGTGAGCATGCACCAAATAAGGTTAAGCCAATACGTGCAAGCTTACGGCGGCCAATTTGATCGGCAATGGGGCCAAAAAATAGCATCCCTAATGAATAGCCTGCTAAGTAAATACTCAACGATATTTGTACATTGGGCATATTAGTGTGTAAATCGTTTGCAATTACCAGCATGGCAGGTAAGTACATATCTATCGCCAATGGCGTAATCGCAACGATACTGGCTAATAAAGGCAATAAAATACGGGTATTAAAAGACGAGGCTGAGGCGTCCATGTGTAAACTCAACAATCACTAAAAACAAGGGTTATAGTGTAACAGGGCATTGTATTTGGATAAACTTAGTTTGCCCGCTAAGTTTATCGTCATATTGCTTTTTTTAATATAACGGTACATAAAGCAAATATTTTAAATTGGTACTGTGTTTGCTATTCTACAAGCAATAAAAAATTCATTACTTAAGAGAATTATCATGAAAAAACTAGTACTTGCAGTATTAGCGACAGCCGTTTTAGCTGGTTGTAAAACGTCACCAACAGGACGTACTCAAATAGCGCTTTACTCAGATCAACAAATGAGTGAAATGGGCACAGCTAGCTTTGCAGATATGAAAAAAAGCCAACCAATTAATAAAGATCCAAAAACAAATGCATATGTAAATTGCATTGCTGAAAAAGTAGTCGCTGTATTACCAAAAGAATACGCGTCGCAAAATTGGGAAGTAGTGGTATTTGAAGATGAATCTGCTAACGCTTTTGCACTACCTGGTGGTTACATTGGGGTTCATACGGGCTTATTAAAAATAGCCACCAATCAAGACCAACTAGCAACAGTACTAGGGCACGAAGTAGGGCACGTAATTGCTGAGCATTCTAATGAGCGTGTTTCACAAAGCTCTATTTTAGATACCGGTATGCAGCTTGGTAGTGCTGCACTTGAAATGGGTAATATTCAATACCGTAACGAAATTATGCAAGGCTTAGGTTTGGGCGCACAATATGGAGTTGTTTTACCATTTAGCCGCTCTCACGAATCAGAAGCCGATACTATAGGTCTGGATTTAATGGCACAGGCTGGTTTTAACCCAAAAGAGTCAGTAACCCTTTGGCAAAATATGAGTGCAGCGGGCAGCGGTACAACCCCTGAGTTTTTATCAACTCACCCAGCGCCAAGTAACCGTATTAAAAATTTACAAGCGCAAATGAGTAAAGCACTTAGCGAGCAAAGCACTGCTAAAGCACAGGGTAAAAACCCACAATGCACACTGTAGTTAAGCGCTTTACTATTTGAAGTAGTGTGCGTTTAGTATTAATGCGTAATTAAAATAAAACCCCTGTAAGTATTTACCTACAGGGGTTTTATTTTAGTTTTTAAGCGTGGTTATTCAGCAGCAAGTGCTTGTTTAAATACATTTTTAAAGCGTTCGAAATCTTCAATGTGCGGCAGGTGCCCTAAATTATCCAGTTCAAATAATTGTGCGTCAGGTATAAGTGTTGCAGCGTGTTTGCCTAATTTATCATATCGACCAAGCTCGTAATCAACACCGCCTTTTTTCCAGTTACGGCCAGGGCCGGTTCTATCGCGTGTACCAATAATTAATTTAACAGGCACGGCAAAGTCCTTAAATTCAGTAATTACCGGTTGAGTGAAAATCATATCGTATGTTTTTGCATTTACCCATGCCATTTGTTCTTTATCTGGGCCTTGTATTTGCCCTGTTATAAAGTCGGTTAAGGCTGAATATGTGGCATTCCACTTACCATCGTAGTAATTTTTTTGTTGGTATTTTCTTACGCCTTCTGGCGTTTTTGAAAATTCGTTTTTATAGAAAAAATTTGTATCTTTGTAATCAACATACTGCAGATAGTTTTCAAGCCCAATAGGGTTAAGTAAAATTAATTTACTTGTTGTGTTTGGGTACATTAATGCAAAACGACTCGCTAGCATCCCACCCATAGAGTGCCCTAATACAATTGACTCTTTTATATTAAGTGAGTCCATTAACGCATGAGTATGATGAGCAAGAGCCGCAAATGAATACTGGTAATTAGTTGGTTTAGATGATTTTCCAAAACCAATTTGATCAGGAATTAATACGCCGTAGCCTAAAGATTGCAGGTATTGCGCAGTGGTAGTCCAGTAATCTGCATTAAAATTTTTGCCGTGCATAAGCGTCACTGTAGGCATGTCGGATTTGGTAGGCTTTAAGTAAATATAGGCCATTTTAAGAGATTGTTTTTGTGACTCAATGTTAAAGTAATTTACTTTAAAGTCGTACTGGTAACTGCTCAAAAGTGCATCATAAGAAAGTGAAGAGGTATCTTGCGTTGTGCTCGCTAATGCATTGTTTGTTAATAACAATAAAGTAGAAAAGCAAATAACTTTAATCAGCGACATTTGGTTACTCCAATTAAGGACAAATAATATGAGCTCTAATATATAAAACTCAGAATAATTCATTATAGTAACCAAACATTAAGTACTATTCAATTGAGGCTTTGTCATGCTCAACGTTGTTTAATTTGGAGATGAAAAAAGCGAAGCTAAAATAGAGCTTCGCTTATCAATGTAGGGTAAAAGAAGTATCGTTAAAGCTTAAAACGTCCACTCAATATGGATTTGTGGCACTGACTCAGTGACTTCAGTACCTAGTTTATTGTGCCAGTATTGTAATTCCATACCCAATAGTAGTGTGTTTTCTTTCATTTGAAGAGCGTGGCCCATATCCCATACTAAAATAGGCTGTGCGAGTATCCACGCCTCTACATCGTTACCAAATTCATCTTCACGCTCTGCAATGTATTCAGCGTGGCCTTTAAAGCTAAATTTTTGTGAGCCAATAGTGAAAGGGTATTCAAAGGCAACATCAAGCATCCAGCTATTTGTTTCAATAGGAGCACCGCCTTTTGCTACACCTTCACTATCGTCAATGTAAGCTGTGAACAGCGTTTGAAAAAAGTTAAACCCAGGTACATCCCAGCTTAATTTAACACCAGGCAAGTATTTCATTACTTTAGAGTCACCAGCAACGTTAATACCACCGGTAAGGCCCACATCTAATAATGCGCCTGCGCCAATTTTTTTGCCGCTAATGGCCGATAAGCTTACCGTTGAATACCACTCACCATAAAAATCAGCATCTTGGTAACCATCATCGGTATCGTCTTTACTGTAATCTATAAAAAAGAAGTTATCGCCGTAATCGTAACCAGATGCATGTTGAACCGAGTAAACAGTGGTGTTTGACTCTTGCTCAGTGAATGGGTTTTTTTGCTCGCCATTATTAATATGTAGTGCTGTGCTGCCCCAATTAGCCGCAAAAGCAGAAGGCGATAAAGCAATTGATGTAAAAGTAACGAGAGGAAGTAATTTTTTAAATTTCATATCTGTATTTAACTATAATTTTAGTGACACGCGAAGGTGCGCATTATAGCAAAAGTGATTGATATGTAGAGTATTATTTTAACATATGTTGCAGCTTACTTATTAAGCTGCAACATAGTGTCGGTGTTTAAACTATGCTTTATTACGACGTAAGCAAATAACTGCAATGGCTGTAAATGCTAAAATAAAGCAGTAATAAGAAGACGTTGATACTTCCCACGGGCTAATTTTAAACGTAGCACCTAATAACAATGCTTGGGCACCGTATGGCAATGAACCCTGTGTTACACAGGCAAATATATCAAGTAAACTTGCAGAGCGTTTACCGCTTATTTCACCGTCATCTGCTAGTTTTTTAGCAATAGGGCCGGCCACAATAATAGACACTGTATTATTAGCAATACATACATTACTTGTTAAAACTAACGCAGCGATACCTAATTGATCTGCCACTTTACGGTGCCATTTTGCAATGATTTTAGTAATTGCTTGAATTTTTTGAGCAATGTAATCAAGACCACCGTTAATACGAATAAATTCAGATAAGCCACCAATAAACATAGAAAGTAAAAATATTTCCTGCATATCAGTAAAGCCTTTGTAAATGTCTTTTACAAAGCTTGCGCCTTCGTAACTTCCTGTAAAGCCCATTAATGCGGCAAAAATAATACCGCTAAACAACACTACAAATACGTTCAAGCCAGCAACTGCTAACACTAAAATAAAGGCATAAGGAAGTACCAACCAAATATCATAATCTTTAGTTTCAACTACTTGTGCAGCAGGTGTTAAATAAAACAACAGGGCGATTGTTAGAATGGCTGCAGGGACTGCAATTTTAAGATTTTCTTTAAACTTGTCTTTCATTTCACAGCCTTGCGTGCGCGTAGCTGCAATAGTGGTGTCTGAAATAATAGATAAGTTATCGCCAAACATAGCGCCAGATACAATCGTACCTGCCATTAATGCTGGATCTATACCCGTTTTAATTGATACCGCATAAGCGATAGGGCCAATGGCGCCAATCGTTCCCATTGACGTTCCCATTGCAGTAGAAACAACGGCCGCAATTAAAAACAAACCAGGGAGCAATAACGAAGGTGGAATAAGCGATAAGCCTGCATTTACTACCGCATCTACTCCACCGGTTGCACTTGCCACAGCCGAAAAGGCACCTGCAAGTAAGTAGATTAAACACATGGTAATAATATTGTTGTGTCCGGCACCTTTAATAAAGGTCTCTACACATTGGTTTACCGTGCCTTTATTTAAAATAAACGCAAGCATAATAGCGGGCAATATAGCAACAGGTGCAGGTAGTTGGTAAAAAGCATAATCAACCCCTTGCGATTGCAAATACAAACCTGAGCCTAAAAATAGCGCTACAAAGGTAAGTAGGGGAAGTAAAGAAAGTATTGCTTTGTTTTTATTAAATGATGGCTGCATCATAATCCTCATAACCAGTAAAATTTATCACAGCCAAAACTCCTCTTTTAGCTGAATTTAGCAGTACAACTTTTTATTTTAAAAAGTTGTTAGCCGCAGCGTCCGCAAGCCAAAGACCAAATCGACGCGAAAGAGAAGTTTAAATGTATAGATGGCTAAAGTAAACTGGTATTGTTATTATTATTAAATTAAAAGGTCACCTGACTATTGCATGACTTTTAGATAATATCTATAAAGCAACGCGATTTTCAGCGATTAATATTTATCCAACTGCATAAAAATACCCACCTGCGTATTTTGCAATGTCCGGATATATAGCTAATAAACGGATTCAAATAAAATTAGGTAAAAACCATGACTACAAATCGAATAGGTGTTTTTGGTGCTAACGGCAGAATGGGCTTAGCCCTATTAGAAGCCGCGACAATTAAAGAGCAAACACAACTTACAGGCGCATATGTTCGTAGTGGTTCATCGCTATTGGGCATTAATGTAAATCAAGTAAATAGCTCAGCCGATAACAGTGTTAGCTTTAGCGACGAAAGTACAATAGATGATGTAGATGTTTTAATCGACTTTACGCTGCCAGCGGGTATGAAAAACCATTTAAAAACCGCTGTAGCGCAAAAAATTCCTATGGTAATTGGCACAACAGGTTTAACAAATGATGATATGGCGCTATTACACGATGCCGCTAAACATATCCCTATTGTATTTGCGCGAAATTACAGCGTAGGTGTCAATGTATTACTTAACCTTGTGCAAACTGCAGCGACTAAATTTGGTGACGATTTAGATATCGAAATATTTGAAGCGCATCACCGTCATAAAATAGATGCACCATCGGGTACTGCACTGGCAATAGGTGAGTCAATCGCGCAAGCGAAAGGCTGGGATCACGACGAGGTTGCGGTACATGACCGAAGCCAAATAGAAACAGCGAAATCTCAAAATGAGATTGGTTATTCTGTCCTAAGAGGTGGCGATATAGTAGGTGAACATACCGCATACTTCGCTACAATGGGCGAAAGGCTTGAATTAACACATAAAGCAAGTTCGAGAATGACGTTCGCTCTAGGTGCTATAAGGGCTGCAAGCTGGTTAAAAAATAAACCTGCTGGACTTTATGATATGCAAGATGTGCTAGATCTTAAGTAGTTTAGTTACTATTTTAACTGTTTGGGTCTAATTTTACCTACAGTGACTTATTTGTAACAATTAACCAAATAATGTTAGACCTAAATAGCAACTTCATGTAATATGCAGCCAATTTGCCAAAAATTACTAAATGCGTGTTTCCAATTATACCCAAGTGGCTAGTAAATCCAGGGTTTCAGTGGGAATGAAAATAGTTTTAGGCAAGAAAAATGATTGAAGGTTGAATGCTTTACATCTGCATCATTTAAGACTGCGTAAAACAATTTAAGCTCACAAAAATCTGGTTTTGACGATCCCTCTGGGTATTGGCGGGGTGTTAAGCAATTGCTTACTCCCGTTTTTTACTGTTAGGAGGTTTAACTTGACTAAATCCGCTCTGTTAGTCCTAGAAGACGGCACAGTGTTTCGCGGTACTGCAATCGGCGCTGACGGCATGTCAGTCGGTGAAGTGGTATTCAATACGTCTATGACTGGTTATCAAGAAATTTTGACTGATCCATCATACGCGGAACAAATCGTAACTTTGACGTACCCACATATCGGTAATACGGGTACCAACAGCGAAGACGAAGAAGCGAATCAAATTTGGGCTAAAGGCCTAGTGATCCGTGATTTGCCACTGCTAGCAAGTAACTTTCGTAACGAGCAATCGTTAGATGATTACTTAAAAGAACGTAATATTTTAGGTATTGCGGACATCGACACCAGAAAGCTAACTCGAATTTTGCGTGATAAAGGCGCACAAAACGGGTGTATTGTTGCCGGTGACGAGCTAGACGAAAATAAAGCGTTACAAGCCGCGCAAGCCTTCCCAGGCTTAAAAGGTATGGATTTAGCAAAAGTTGTCTCAACCAAGGAAAATTTTGAGTGGCGCGAATCAAGCTGGACATTAGGTGAAGGATTTAAAACCCTTGACGCTGCTGATGAAAAGTTTCATGTTGTTGCCTACGACTTCGGTGTAAAACGTAATATTTTACGTATGCTTGTAGACCGTGGTTGTAAACTTACAGTAGTACCAGCGCAAACTTCAGCCGCTGACGTACTTGCTTTAAACCCTGATGGTATCTTCTTATCTAATGGTCCTGGTGATCCTGAGCCATGTACTTACGCTATTGAAGCCATTCAAGCCTTTTTAGAAACCGACACACCTATTTTTGGTATCTGTTTAGGTCATCAGTTATTAGCCCTTGCCTCAGGTGCTAAAACAGAAAAAATGAAATTTGGCCACCATGGTGGTAACCACCCAGTTAAAGACCTAGACCGTAATGTAGTTATGATCACAGCTCAAAACCATGGTTTTGCAGCTCAAGAATCAAGCCTACCAAGTACGCTTCGTGCCACGCATAAATCGTTATTTGATGGAACGCTTCAAGGTATTCATCGTACTGATAAGCCTGCGTTTAGCTTCCAGGGTCACCCTGAAGCAAGTCCAGGTCCACACGATGCAGCACCATTATTTGACCACTTCATCGATTTGATGCAAGCGCGTAAACACTAATTTAACTGGAGTAATAATGCCAAAACGTACCGACATAAAAAGCATTCTTATCTTAGGCGCAGGCCCAATTGTAATTGGTCAAGCTTGTGAATTTGACTACTCTGGTGCTCAAGCGTGTAAAGCACTTAGAGAAGAAGGCTACAGAGTTATATTAGTTAACTCAAACCCTGCAACTATCATGACCGATCCTGAAATGGCCGATGCTACCTACATCGAACCAATTCACTGGGAAGTGGTAGAAAAAATTATTGAAAAAGAAAAGCCAGATGCAGTACTGCCTACAATGGGTGGTCAAACAGCATTAAACTGTGCACTTGATTTAGACAAGCACGGTGTATTGGCTAAGCACGGCGTTGAGCTAATTGGCGCAACGGCGGATGCAATCGACAAAGCAGAAAACCGTGAACGCTTTGACGTAGCAATGAAAAACATTGGCCTTGAATGTCCTCGTGCTGAAATTGCTCACTCAATGGAAGAAGCTAAAGATACAATGAGCCGAATTGGCTTACCATGTATCATTCGTCCTTCTTTCACCATGGGTGGCACCGGTGGCGGTGTTGCTTACAACATGGAAGAGTTTGAAGAAATTTGTGAGCGCGGTTTAGACTTATCGCCAACAAACGAATTATTGATTGATGAATCACTGATTGGTTGGAAAGAGTACGAAACAGAAGTTGTACGTGATAAAAACGATAACTGTATTATTGTTTGTACCATTGAAAACTTTGACCCTATGGGTGTTCACACTGGCGATTCAATCACCGTTGCACCAGCGCAAACGCTAACCGACAAAGAATACCAAATTATGCGTAACGCCTCTATGGCGGTATTACGTGAAATTGGTGTAGAAACTGGCGGTTCTAACGTGCAGTTTGGTATTAATCCTGAAGATGGCCGTATGGTTATCATTGAGATGAACCCACGCGTATCACGTTCATCTGCACTTGCATCAAAAGCAACGGGTTTCCCAATTGCTAAAATTGCTGCAAAGCTAGCAGTAGGTTACACGCTTGACGAGCTTCAAAACGATATTACTGGCGGTAAAACTCCCGCGTCTTTTGAGCCTTCAATCGATTACGTTGTAACAAAAATTCCTCGCTTTAACTTTGAAAAATTTGCCGGTGCTAACGATCGCTTAACTACGCAAATGAAATCGGTTGGCGAAGTAATGGCGATTGGTCGTAACCAACAAGAATCATTACACAAAGCATTACGTGGTCTTGAAGTGGGCGCAACAGGTTTTAACCCAATAGTTGCACTTGATGACCCTAAAGCGAAAGAAAAAATCATCCGCGAATTACGCGAACCAGGTGCTGAGCGTATCTGGTACATTGCCGATGCAATGCGCCATGGTATGAGCGTTGATGATGTTTATGAGCTGACTAAAGTTAATCGCTGGTTCTTAGTACAAATAGAAGATATTTTAAAAGACGAAGCAAAAATTGGTGAAGTAGGTATGGCTGGTTTAAATGCCGACTTCCTACGTAAACTTAAACGCAAAGGTTTCGCAGATCCACGTATAGCTGAAATTGCTGGTGTATCTGAAGCTGAAATTCGTAAAAAACGTCACCTATTAAACATCGTGCCAGTATACAAGCGTGTTGATACGTGCGCCGCAGAATTTAGCTCAGACACAGCTTACATGTACTCATCTTACGATGAAGAGTGTGAAGCAAACCCAACAGATAAAGACAAAATCATGGTTATTGGTGGCGGTCCTAACCGTATCGGCCAAGGTATTGAATTTGATTACTGTTGTGTACATGCCTCGCTTGCGCTTCGCGAAGACGGCTATGAAACCATCATGGTTAACTGTAACCCTGAAACGGTTTCTACCGATTACGATACATCTGATAGACTATACTTTGAGCCAATTACACTTGAAGACGTACTCGAAATCGTACGTGTTGAAAAGCCAAAAGGCGTTATCGTGCAGTACGGTGGTCAAACACCACTTAAATTAGCACGTGAGCTTGAAGCGAATGGTGTTCCAGTAATTGGTACTTCACCTGATGCGATTGACCGTGCAGAAGATCGCGAACGTTTCCAACAACTTGTTGAGCGTCTGAACTTACTTCAACCAGAAAATGCAACAGTAACTTCAACTGAAGAAGCACTACTTAAATCAGTTGAAATTGGTTTCCCACTCGTTGTACGTCCGTCGTATGTACTAGGTGGTCGTGCAATGGAAATTGTATACGATGAAGACGATTTACGTCGCTACATGACCGAAGCTGTATCTGCATCAAACGAAGCACCTGTATTACTGGACCGTTTCTTAGATAACGCAATTGAAGTTGACGTTGACGCGATTTGCGACGGCGAGCAAGTAATTATTGGCGGTATCATGGAGCACATTGAGCAAGCCGGTGTTCACTCTGGTGACTCAGCATGTTCATTACCAGCACATTCTTTATCGCAAGAAGTGCAAGATGTAATGCGCAAGCAAGTAACCGATATGGCGCTTGAGCTTGGTGTTGTTGGCTTAATGAATACACAGTTTGCTGTAAAAGATGGCAAAGTGTACTTAATTGAAGTTAACCCGCGTGCCGCACGTACTGTACCGTTTGTATCAAAAGCAACCGGTGTAGCGCTTGCAAAAGTGGCGGCTCGTTGTATGGCGGGTCAGTCTTTGGCAAGCCAAGGTATCACTAAAGAAGTGATCCCTCCTTATTACAGCGTTAAAGAAGTTGTTTTACCATTTGCTAAGTTTCAGGGTGTGGATCCAATTCGTGGCCCTGAGATGCGCTCAACGGGTGAAGTGATGGGTGTTGGTGATACTTTCGCCGAAGCATTCGCAAAAGCACAATTAGGTGCAAGCAACACTTTACCACGCGGTGGTCGCGCGTTATTATCTGTTCGTAATAGCGATAAGCCACGCATTGTTGAATTAGCCAAGATTATGACCGACTTAGGTTTTGAACTTGACGCAACGGGTGGCACGGCACAAGCTCTTGAAGAAGCTGGCATTGAAGTACGACGTGTAAACAAAGTATATGAAGGCCGCCCGCATATTCTTGATTATATCAAGAATAAAGAGTACAGCTATATCGTTAATACCACCGAAGGTCGCCAAGCGATCGAAGATTCGAAGGTGTTACGTCGTGGTGCATTGCAAAATAAAACCAACTATACGACAACCTTGAACGCGGCTTTTGCTAACTGTACTGCTAACAAAGCAGATGACCGTAGTAAAGTAACGTCAGTTCAAGAGCTACACCTGCGATTGAACTAAGGAAATGTGCCAAGGCCAACTAGGGCCTTGGTGTTAAGTGAGAAAAGTATGCAATCAATTCCGATGACAGTTCGTGGCGCAGATTTACTGCGCAAAGAGCTTAACGAATTAAAAACAGTTACCCGTCCAAAAATTATCGCCGACATTGCTGTTGCGCGTGAACACGGTGACTTAAAAGAAAACGCTGAGTACCACGCTGCACGTGAGCAACAGGGTTTTTGTGAAGGTCGTATTCAAGAAATTGAAGCTAAACTTTCAAATGTTCAGATAATCGACGTAACTAAAATGCCAAATACGGGCAAAGTTATTTTTGGTACTACCGTAACTATAGTAAATGTAGATACGGATGCTGAAGTAAAATACCGTATTGTAGGCGATGATGAAGCAGATATTAAAAACAACTTAATTTCTGTTAATTCACCGATTGCACGTGGCTTAATTGGTAAACAAGTAGACGATGCAGTGTCTATCCAAACGCCAAAAGGTATCGTTGAGTACGAAATCATTGAAGTTGAGTATCTTTAACGCATAACTCACTTTAACGTTTTAAATAAAAACCGATGTATTTACATCGGTTTTTTTATGCCTTAAATAAATCACTATACTGATAAGGGTGTTCATATTGCATAAAGAGTGAGCATGATGATATAGGTACATAATCACTTTATACCAATCTGCTTATATATGGGGTCTATTTAACGTTAAGAAAATTACGCTAGAACTAGGCAAAAGTTTTTATATCTAGTTGTTCTAAATAAAAAACTTTTAACGACGTTATAGTGCAATTTAATTCGTTAAATTGATCAAAGATTTATGCAGGTTGGTATTATTAAAAAGGAACACTCAATGGCTAATATACTTTACCCAGCGCCTTTAAAAGTAGGCTCTAAAATTGCTATTTGCTCGCTTTCATCTGGGCTAAAAGAAAAGTATCACGGACGCTTAGATATTGTTATAAATGGACTACAACAACGAGGGTATAATGTTGTTGAAGGCGAGTTTTTACGTCAAAACAAACCACGCGAACAGCTTAATGCTAAAGCGCATGCTAAGCAGCTAATGGGTTTTTTATTAGATGATGAAATAGATGCGATTATGCCGCCAATGGGTGGTGAGCTGGCAATGGAAATACTGCCACTACTTGATTTTAACGCCATTAAAGAAGCAAAGCCTAAGTGGTTAGTTGGTTTTTCTGATGTAAGTACTATAGCATGTGCACTCACTGCTAAGTGCCAATGGGCAACCCTTCACTGCGCTAATCTTATGCAGTTACACCCAGATGAAAAAAATCCGTATAGCCTACAAATATTTGAAACTCTGACCTACGAAGCCGGTAGTAAATTTGAGCAAGGTCCTTCTTCTTTATACCAAAAAAATAAGCCTAATTACGCTCAAAACCCGAACGAATTACTCAGCCCGAGTGAGCCTACAAACTGGCAATGTTTAAACTACACAGATAAACGTACCATAGAAATGTCTGGTCGGTTATTTGGTGGGTGTTTAGATACCGTAGGTTTATTGCTCGACTCGCCATTTTTAGCGCTGCATGAGTTTAAAAAGAACAGTGCGCCCGAAGGGCTTATTTTATACCTTGAAAACTCGGAACTTACACCTACAACCGTTGCACGATTTTTACTGTCATTAAAATTAGCTGGCATATTTGACGACATTAATGGTTTGGTTTTAGGGCGAAGTGAAATTACTCAAAGTCATTATGATGCCTTTGACTATCGACATGCGCTTGATGTAGCACTGGGTGGGTGTTTATTCCCAGTCATTTTTGATGCTGACATAGGGCATGTTCAACCTAACTTAAATTTAGTTAACGGCGCTACGTGTACGCTTATTGCTGATATAAATGAAGGTATAGTAAACAGTGCATCGTTAAATATTCAACTTTCATAGTTTTTATCGCATTTAGTTTTGAAAAACAAATAAATACAAGCGTATAATATGCCTACAGTAATTGCTAATGCTTACTGTAAATTCTCAGGGCGGGGTGAAATTCCCCACCGGCGGTATGTTTAATGTTTTTTATGACTTAAACGAGCCCGCGAGCGCTTTATTTAACTTATTTTAGGTTAAGTAAAGGTCAAGCAGATCTGGTGAGATGCCAGAGCCGACGGTTACAGTCCGGATGAAAGAGAATATGGCTTATTATACTAAAACCAATTTTATTAAAGACATGACCGTTGTATCGCGTTAAGTGAGCTATTTTTCTTTGCGCTATAATTAGTCACTAATTTAATGTTATTGGTATAACAGTGTGCGCTGCATTTTGCTGCGTGCTTTTTGTTATTTTATTTAAGCTATTTTGGTAGTGATCGCTTTAAATTTAAGTGATGTATTACCGATCCTTTCACAGTCCTGAATCTATTATTTTTATTTGGAATATAATGATGATTCAGTCTCTACTTACTCAATTCGGCGAAAGCCATACCCGCGTACAAAGCGCAATCACTGCACTACAGCAAGGCCAAGGCGTACTTGTTGTTGATGATGAAAACCGTGAAAATGAAGGCGACTTTGTTTTTTCAGCTGAGCATTTAACGACTTCTCAAATGGCCGAAATGATCCGCGAAGGCAGCGGTATTGTTTGTTTATGCATGGGGGATGAGCGCATTAAACAGCTCGACTTACCGCAAATGGTAGCTAACAATACGAGTCAAAATAACACCGCTTATACAGTCACTATTGAAGCTAAGCATGGCGTAACAACAGGTGTGTCTGCTGCTGATAGAGTAACTACTATAAAAGCAGCGACAGCGGATAATGCAAAACCAAGTGATTTATCGCGCCCAGGGCATGTATTTGGTTTAAAGGCACAAACGGGTGGCGTATTAGTGCGTCGCGGTCATACCGAAGCATCCGTTGATTTAATGCAACTTGCCGGCTTAAAACCATTTGGCGTAATTTGCGAACTGACAAATCCTGATGGTTCAATGGCGCGCTTACCTGAGGTGAGTGATTATGCTAATAAACATAATATGACCGTGGTTTCTATTGAAGATTTAGTGCAATACATTCAGGCTGCACAGCGCAAAGTAAGTTAAACTGCTTTAAAGCAAAAAAACCACTTATTTAAATAAGTGGTTTTTTAATATTGTTATCATTTAAGTTTATAACGTATTACTTATAAAACCTGAATAACTTGCTCTTTTGCTAAGCGAGATTTAGGTAATTTAGCATTATAATCTTCAGCGCTATCATGATAGCCAAGTACTAATGCGACGTCGCATACGTAACCATCAAGTTCTTTTTCAAAGACTTCGCCAATCAGCTCGGCATCTACGCCTTCCATTGGGGTTGAATCAATGCCTAAACGTGCAGCGGCATGCATAGTGTTACCCAGTGCAATGTAAGTTTGTGCTTTAGTCCACTCTTCATTAACGCCTTGCTCATCAGTATTCATATCAACAAAGGCATAAGCACCAAAAGCTTGTTCGCGATTTTCTGCTTTAGTACGGCCATTTTTAATATCTGCATCAATAACTTGTGCGTAGTCATCGCGGGTATATTTAGGATTGTGAGCGAATAATATTATATGCGAAGCTGTTTTAATATGTGGCTGGTTAAACGCAAATTTATTAGCAAATGTACTATGCATACGCTCTTTAGCCTCATCTGATTCAATTACGATGAATTTCCAAGGCTGCGAGTTAATAGATGATGGAGATAGGCGCATAGCTTCGTAAATAACGGCTAAATCGTCTTGAGATACACGTTTCGTTGCATCGTAACGTTTTGCTGTGTAACGCTTTTCTAAGTCATTAATAATAGGGTGAGTCATTAGTTTCTCCATTGAGTAGGTGTTTTACCAGTATTTACTATGTTGAGTCAGTTTTAGTAAAAACAAACCCTTTTAAAAATTTATTACAAAAATAATATCGTGTTTTTAAATCACTCTAATTATTTAATTCAATTGATATCTACGTAAAGTAAAGCCTATCAATATAGCTAGGTACGGATAGTAGTGGGTTATTACAATATGATAAACAGGTATATGGTTGAATCATTATCAAATATTATTAGGTAATAGTTTCTTTAATAAATATAAATACAGCCATAGCCACCCCGAAATATTGGTTGAAGACACCAATTACATTGGTGCCTCCAATTAATTCAGGCAGCGCGTATTTGGTATTTATAGAATTAAAAACCTTCCAATACTATTTTGCCAATAGAGCGACCTTCTTCAAGTTCTGCGTGTGCAATACGCAGGTTAGCCGCATTTATAACGCCTAAATTTTTACCAATCGTTGTTTGAATATTGCCCTGATCAATTAACTCAGCAACATGATTTAATAACTTGCTTTGCTCAATTAAATCTTTGGCATTAAACATTGAGCGGGCAAACATAAATTCCCAATGTAGCGATAAGCTCTTCATTTTTAATTTACTAACATCTAATGACTCAGGATCGTCAATCATTGCAATTTTACCAAATGGTGCAAGTACCTCTGTATACGCTTCAAAATAAGTATCAGTACTGTGCAGACTTGCTACATGTGTTACCGAGCCAATGTTTAATGCGTCAATTTGAGCCGGTAATGGTTTTGTATGATCAACAACATAATCTGCGCCTAGTTTTTTAACCCATGCTTGTGAGCTTTCACGCGATGCAGTGGCAATCACTGTTGCACCAGTAATCGCTTTAGCAAGCTGGATAAAAATAGAACCAACGCCGCCTGCGGCACCTGTTACTAAAATAACTTCGTCTGATTTTGTTTTTGCATCAGCTGCTTGTTTTACAATGTTTAAATGCTCAAATAATAACTCGTACGCTGTTATTGCAGTAAGTGGTAATGCAGCAGCTTCAGCATCGTTTAAGCTTTGTGGTTTGAACCCTACAATGCGCTCATCCACTAATTGAAATTCTGCATTACTACCTGGGCGGGTAATATCACCTGCGTAGTAAACCGCATCACCTGGTTTAAAGTCTGTAACAGCTTCACCTGTTGCAACCACTTCGCCAACTGCATCCCAACCAATAACTTTTATTTCACCGTTTGTTGGTGGCATATATAGGCGCACTTTATAATCGGCAGGGTTAACTGCAATAGCTTTAACTTTAATTAATAAATCACGACCTGTTGCAACTGGCTGTGGTAATTCAACATCAATTAACGACTCAGGGTTTGAAACAGGAAGAGATTTTTTATAACCAATGGCTTTCATAATAAGTGTCCTAATCTATTTACATATAAGGTGCAAGCCATGCTTTGGCTAGCTGATGGATAGATAGTAGACCTTGCTTTAATATAGATAAACCGCATAATTGTTGAATCATTATCAAATATAAATAGATAATATGAACATAGAAGATTTAAAACTTATTTTAAAAGTAGCTGAGTTTAGAAGTATTACGCTCGCAGCTGCTAAGTTAGATATGCGTACAGCCACAGCAAGCGCTGCTATTAAACGTGTTGAGGCAGCCCTTGGTAGTGAGCTATTTGTTCGGACAACACGTCATTTAAGGTTATCGGCTGCTGGGGAGCGCTACATACCACAATGTGAGCAGGCTTTAGCTGTACTTGAGCTTGCAAAGCAAAATCTAAAAGGTGAGCACGACGAAATAGAAGGCGAGCTGCGTGTTGCCCTTTCATCTGATTTAGGCCGTAACTTAGTGATCCCATGGATTGATGAACTCATGGACACTTATCCAAAGCTAAGTTTAAGAACGCATATAAGTGATAGTAATATCGACTTTTACCGTGACTCAGTTGATATAGCGCTTCGTTATGGCTCGCCTAATGATGCTAGCGTTTATGGATTCAAAATTTGTAACGTACCGCGCTTGTTATGTGCAACTGACGAATATCTCTTACAAAACGGGGCTCCCATGCATCCCGATGATTTAGCGTCGCATCAAGGTTTGTTTTATCAGTTGCAGGATATTATAAATAATACGTGGGAATTCACCGATGGTGAGTCAAAATATAAAGTTAAAATGAATGGCAGGCGCGCCTCAAACGATGGCGATTTAGTAAGGCGCTGGTGCGTTGCAGGTAAAGGCTTGGCTGTAAAATCAGCCCTTGATATAGCCGATGATTTACTCTATGACAGGGTGGTTACTGTAATGCAAGATTATCAACATGTTAATGGTGAACTTTGGCTTATTTGCCCAAGTAGGCAGTCAATAACCCCAGCGGTGCGTTTACTACGTGATGCATGCAGAGCAAAATCCCAAGCTATTTTGCAGCAGTTGGTAAATAAAGGAATTATTGATAAAAGCGTACTGAGCTAATTAAGGAAGATTTATGCAAGTTGATGATATTAGAATTTTTATTCCCTGTAAAAATTATGAGCAATCTCAGCGCTTTTATAAAGCGCTTGGATTTAAGATTGAAGATGCCTCAAATGATTTATGCGTGTGTACTTTTGGCGAATGTACGTTCTTTTTACAGCGTTATTATAATAAAACGTTTGCTGAAAACTTAATGCTGCAACTTTGTGTGTTAAATATAGATGAAGCATATGAACTTATTAGTAACCTAAACGGTTTTGATATCCGCTTTGAGGGTATAAAACAAGAACCTTGGGGTAGCGTTATTTACTTATGGGGACCATCGGGTGAGCTTTGGCACGTAACTGAATTAAATTAAAAATAAAAAGGAATAAATGTGAAATTTAATAAATATATAATTATTTTTATGGCGACCTTACTTGCTTCTTGTAGTTCGTTTGTGAGTAACAATACAGGTAAAAATACGCAATCTAGTAGCTTAATGGACTTCTTATATCCTGACCAACAAAGCCGCTCTACCTATAAACCTGAGATACCTGTTTTAAAACTCCCTGTTACCGTCGGAATTGCATTTGTACCGTCTAAAAACTGGCAGCCAGACGGGTTAGAGACCCAGAACCAAGTCGAGTTACTTGAAAAAGTAAAAAAGTCATTTCTACAATATGATTACATTGACCGCATTGAAGTTATACCAAGTACCTATTTAAAAGGAGGTGAAGGTTTTGCAACACTCGAGCAAGTCGGGAGGCTTTACGATGTAGATGTAATGGCACTGGTTTCATATGATCAAGTTACGCAATCGTATGAAAATAATGCAGCCTTACTTTATTGGACAATAGTCGGTATGTACGTTATTCCAGGTAATGAAAATACAATTCAAACCTTTGTGGATACAGCTGTTTTTGATATTAAAAGTAGAAAAATGTTATTTAGAGCACCAGGTATAAGTAAACTTGAAAAAAGAACAACAGCAATAGGTATTGATGAAACGTTATCTGAAAAGTCGGCTGAAGGTTTTAATCTAGCAGTTAGTGATATGAGTACTAATTTAGATGCAGAACTAGCAAGGTTTAAAACACGTGTTAAAGAAGAAAAAATTGCAAAAGTCGAAAATAAAGATGGCTCTAGTAGCGGTGGCTCTTTGAGTATTTATTTACTCATCTTGTTGTCGTTATTAGTTATGCGTAGCAAAAAAATTTAAAGTTGATAAAAAATTAAGTATTTTAAATAATGCCACCGGCTTAGAGCTGGTGGCATTTATCGTATTCGTTAACTTAGCTTTTTATTAAAAAACTCAACGGTACGTTGCCATGCAAGCTCGGCATTGTCTTTATCATAGCGACCTGTCGAGTCGTTATGAAAACCATGATTTGCCCCTTTATACATATGCATAGTGTATTCAACATTATTAGCTTTTAAATCTTCTTCGTATTGTGGCCACGACGCGTTTACACGTTTATCCAGCTCGCCTAATTGAATCATTAACGGTGCTTTAATATTTTTACGTAAACTTTCACTGGCGGGAGTGCCGTAAAAAGGCACGCCAGCGCTTATTAAATTACTATCTACTGCCGCTAAATAATTAACAATGTAGCCACCAAAACAAAAACCGACAGCGCCTAACTTACCGTTACTGTTAGCATGTGATTTTAAAAAGTGCGCTGCGGCAACAAAATCGTTTTGAATTTTAGCGCGATCCATGGTTTTTTGCATAGCGCGTCCTTCATCATCATTACCAGGGTAACCACCCAGAGGAAAAAGCGCATCGGGTGCAAATGCAATAAAGCCTACCTTCGCTAAGCGTCTTGCTACATCCTTTATGTAAGGGTTTAATCCACGGTTTTCGTGTATCACGAGTACAACAGGGAGCTTACCTTCTATGTTTTTAGGGGTTGCTAAGTAACCTTTGCCTTTACCGTGCCCGTCTGGCGAATCGAATTCTTCGTATGTTGCTTTAATATCATCGTCATTAAACGACACTTGTTCAGCCAATGCGTAATTAGGTAATAATGCTGATGTAAGTACAGCCATCGAAAAGCCAAGTGCAGCAAGGCCACCGAGTTTTTTCATAAAAGTACGTCGGTCCATTAAACCGTGGGCGTATTCGTCATACCAATCAAAGGCTTCTTGAGGAATGTGATCAGAGGGGGATGTATTCATGGCTGTTCCTTAACTTTATTATGTCTATTTATTATTTAAATACCATAACGTATTAGGGATAAAAAACGAGCAATATTTTTCTCAATTATTAGGATTGTTAATAAATCCTGTTTGTTAAACTATGGGTAGTAGAGAGAGTATTAGCAAATAGGCGAATATTACCTTTAAGCTAAAAATAAAAAGCTCGGCATATAATATGCCGAGCTTTTTTGGTTGGGATGTTACTTAATTTAGCTATTTGTAGGCGCTGGTTGGGCATCTACTAGGGGCGGCTTGCCACGCATTTTACGTACTAATCGTTTAGCATCTTCTAGTGCAACATACTGGCACGGTATAAGTATCAGTGTAATTACTGTGGCAAATAACACACCAAAAGCAAGTGATACAGCCATCGGGATAACAATTTTAGCTTGTAAACTCGTTTCAAAAATAATTGGCATTACACCAATAAAGGTAGTGATTGAGGTGAGTAGTATTGCCCTAAATCGACGAGCCCCGGCTTGTACTACTGCATCTTTAATTGCAACACCTTCGGCGCGGGCTTTGTTTACAAAATCAACCATAACGAGGGAGTCATTTACGACCACACCCGCTACAGCAATAATGCCAAACATAGATAAGCTGCTCATAGTCATACCTAAAATCATATGGCCAAACATCGCGCCCACTACACCAAACGGAATAACCGACATTATAATAAGTGGCTGCGAATATGAGCGAAGCGGAATCGCTAACAAGGCAAATATAATCATCATTGATATACCAAAATCACGAAGCTGCTCTGAAGCGCTATCCATCTCTTCTTGAATGCGTCCAGCTACATCACTTGTAACGCCAGGGTAGCTTTTAAGTAATGTTGGTAAGTATTCATCACGAATTTCCTCAGCAATCGCAAATGGTTCGGCTTTGTCGGTATTTACCGCAGCCCATACGTTTACAGTACGTTTAGAGTTTTCGCGGCGAATACGGTTAACACCGTCAACCAGCTTAACTTCGGCTACTTCACTTAGCGGTACTTCAGCGCCTGTAGGTGTAATAATACGCACACTTGCGATGTCACTTATTGAGTTACGTTCGTCTTCTGGATAGCGGATCATGACTTTAATTTCTTCGCCTTCACGCAATATTCGCTGCGCTTCTAAGCCGTAGTAACTAAAGCTAACTTGCGACGCTACATCAGCAAGCGTTAAACCCATGCTGTAAGCGAGTGGTTTTAAATCAAGTTGCACTTCGTCGGTAGCGCTTTGCATTGAATCGTTTACGTCGCCAACGCCTTCCATTGTTTGTAATTTAGCTTTTAATTTATCAGCCACTTCTTTTAGCTCGTCAGCATTTTTGCCTTCAAGTTTAAAGCTAACGTCGCCATCATCTCGACCGCCATTCATTATACTGTCTTGAATGGTCATGGTTTTAATGCCTGGTAGGGCAGGCATTTGCTCACGCCATAACGCACTTAGGGCAAAGGTATCGATAGGGCGTAAATCAGGCTCTACCAAAATGGCCATAATATTTGCTTGCGTTCGCCCGCGCAGACTTACTGATAAATCGCGGATCATCGGTTTACCGTATTGCTCTTGTAGTTGCTGATCGACCTGTAACAACACGCTTTCTATTTTACGTGCGGTTTCAAGCGTTGCTTGCTCAGATGAGGCAAGGTTCATTTCTATATCAATACGTGGAAAGTCGTGCGGTATTTTAGGGTTTGGTACAAACTTAACTAAACCACCTGCAAACATACCTGCGCTTACAATAAGCAAACACATAAAGCCAACAATTACGGTATAGCGGTAGTGAATACAGCGGCCAACAAAAGGAAGGTAGTAGTTATTCACAAAGCTTTTTAAGCTGCTATCAATCAGCATACGTAAGCGGTGTAATAGGTTTTTAGGATTTGGTTTACGTGGGTTCATTGCTGCAATATGCGCAGGTAAAATAAGTTTTGATTCAATGAGTGAAAAAATCAAACATAAAATAATCACGCCACCAATGGCCTTAGAAAAAGCAGCGCCAGGGCCGGTTGCGAGTGTTTGAGGTAAAAATGCAGCAATAGTCGTTAGTACACCAAAGGTTGCTGGCATCGCAACGCGTTTTACACCGCGTACAACGTTATCAAGTGTGTGACCGTATTTTTCTATTTCGGCACTGGCTGACTCGCCCACAACTATGGCGTCATCAACAACAATCCCGAGTACAAGTATAAAGGCAAAAAGAGAGGCTAGGTTAATTGTTACATCTAAAAAGCCAATAGGCATAAACAAAAAGGCGCCCAGAAAAGACACTGGTAAACCCATCATTACCCAAAATGCTAAGCGTAGCGGTAAAAATAGTGCCAGCACTATCATTACTAACAAGCCACCCCAAATCATGTTATCGACCATCATATCGAGTCGACCTTCAAGGTAGTAAGTTAAATCAACAATAGGAGAGAGCTTAACGCCTGAAGGTAAAAGTGGCTCCTTAGTTGCCATGTAGCTTTTAAGTACTTTTGCTACATCGGTAATGTCTTGATCTTTTGATGCGTTTACTTCAAACGAGAGTGAATTTTTACCATTGTATTTTGAATATTGTAGACCTTCTTCAAAGCCATCATTAATAGTTGCAACATCGCCTAAATAAATTTGTGCGCCATCAGCAAGGGTAATAAGTGGCAGTTTTTCAAACTCAAAACCACGGTAGGCTTGTTTTTCAACACGCATCGAAATATAACCATTTTCAGAGCGTATTTGCCCCGCCGACATATTTGCCGAAAAGTTTTGTACGGCGCCTGCAATATCTCTAAATGTTAATCCGTACTCGCGTAGTTTATCAGGGCTGACTTCTATACCAATTTCGTATTCTAAGCCGCCGTTAAAATTAACAAGGTTAACGTGAGGCAGTGCTTGTAGTTCGTCTTTTATATCGTTGCCAAGCTCTTTTAACTGGTAGTTACTCATGTCGCCGTAAAGCGCGAGTATCATTACCTCTTGCTCAAACTTATCGCGGCGCACAACAGGGCGCTCCATTCCCGCAGGAAAGGTGTTTATTGAATCAACTTGTACTTTAATTTCATCAAGTACTTCTTGCGGGTTATATTGCTCTTCTATTTCAATCCACGCTTGTGAAAAACCACGGTTAGAGTAAGTAATTAGGCGTTTAATGCCTTCAATACCTTCGAGGTTTTCTTCAACTTTTATGGTTATGCCTTCTTCTACCTCTTGCGGGGCTGCACCTGGGTAAACTGCTTGTACGCTTATCCAGTTGCTTTCAAACTGTGGGAACATTTGTTTGCGAATGGTCATCGCCATTAAAATACCGCCTACTAATATAAATATCATTAGTAGGTTGGCAGCAACGGGATTTCGGGCAAACCATGCTATTAACCCTGTTTCACGAGTGTTCATGATTATTCCTCTTTCAGCGCAAGTTGAGTTACATCAGTTTTATCAGGCGCAATATCTTCAATTTTTACTGCCATACCTTCAGTTGGGTATTCAAGCGCTGAGGTAACAATTTGCTCGCCATTCTTTAACCCTTGGCTGGCTATAATCATGCCGTTTTGTTCGCGTATAATATTGAGGGTTTTAAACGACAATGTTAAATCGTCATTTAAAATTACAATTTTATTATCTTTAACTAAGTGGTGGGCAACAATAATTGCGTTATCAAGCGGGCGACCTTCAATGGTAGCGTTAATGTACGAACCAAAACGAAGAGGGCGTGTTTTGTCGCCATAAGGTGTTGCAAGTTGTGCAACCAAGTAGCTCATACGGCTTGTTTGATCAACCACACCTTCGGTGCGAATTACTCTGGCTTGCCACATTGTTTGTTTACCTGCGTATTCTGCGTTAAATGTAACATTTGAGCCTACGCCGCCATTTTTTAAATATTGCAGTTCTTGATCGGCAACCGGTAAACGTACCTCTGCAACTGAGGTTGCGCTTAGTGCGCCAAAACTATTACCTGGGTTTACTACTGAACCCAAGCTAATTGTGCGCTCATTAATAATGGCATCATAAGGGGCTTTAATATAAGTACGCTCAAGATTGCGGCTAGCACGCTTAACACTTGCTTGAGCAGAGCGGTAACGCGCTAATTTTTCTGCCAGCTGTGGTTTTCGCAAATAAAGTTCTGATGCAATAGCGTCGCTTGAGTCTGACTTAATGCGCTCCCACTCAGCTTGAGCGACATGTGCTTGCGCGCGTTCTATTTCAAGTGCTGAGCTTGCTTGTGCTAAACCCGCTTGCGCTTCAATAAAGTCTGCTTCGTAATCATTTGCATCAATTCGTGCTAAAATATCGCCTTGCTTTACAAACGCGCCTTCTACAAATTGATCTGATACTGAAATAACTTGCCCGCTAACTTGTGCTATTAGCTCGGTACGATACTTTGGTTTAACAATGCCGTACGATTTAACATCGAGCGTTATAGAATTTAAAAGTACGCTTTGTGTTGCTACTAAAGGACGTAAATCTTGCTCTGGCTTTTCTTCGGGTGGCTGTTTCATCATCTTAAAGGCTATAGCTAGCGCAATGCCGCCTGCTAAAACAGCGATTGGGAGTATTATTTGTTTTGTAGTAGCCACAAGGCATTCCTTCATAATTGGTGGTGACAGAGCAATAATACGCAATAAAGTGTTTACAAGCTGTTTTAAGATGTAACAAAGCATTACATGTGTGTGTTACAACTCTCTATGTGACTAATTAAGTTCCTAAAAAGAAATTAAAGTAAGTGTTTTTTTATACAGAGGAAATTATGAAAACCGAATCGATGAATTGCAGGCTAGGCTGCGGCGCATGTTGTATTGCGCCAAGTATTAGTTCGCCTATTCCAGGTATGCCAAATGGTAAAAAAGCCGGAGAACGTTGTATTCAGCTGGACGAACGTAATTTATGTAAGTTATTTGGTGATGAAAGTCGCCCAAAAGTATGTAGCGATTTTAGCGCCACGCTTGATGTGTGCGGGTCAACAAATGCACAAGCCCTAGCGCTTATTACAGAGCTCGAAGAGCTAACTTAATCCTCGTTTTTAATACACATCTATTTACAATATATTATTAATAAAAATCTTCACAAGGTTATTAAAAGCAGTCGTTAATATATTCTATGCTGAAATATTAGACATATTTAATTTTGTTGCTAATATAGGAAATTGTAAGATACTTTTTATAAATCTCATTTATAGGTGATTTCGTTCAATCTTAATTTTTAAAAGGAAAGAAAAATGAAAAATTTACTTACAGCATTTACATTAGGTGTGACTTTATTAGGTTGTTCAAACTTACCCATTAAAACCGATATTAAAGAAGACCATTTTAGACTCGAAAACTTTAAAAGAGAGCAGGGAGTAGATCTAGAATATGTCCACTTGATGTGCTTTAACAAAAAACCTACACAATGGGCTGAACCAAAGCAGTATATCAGTGGTGAGCACGATTTATGGGTAAAGGCGAGTGTTTCAAACCCTGATGTTTTAAATAGTCAAAAAGAAGCTTTTGTTAATTTTAACGTTAATTTAGATTCTGATAAAAGCTACATGCTAAATAGAAAAAGGGAAGGGGATAAAATATCAATCTGGATACAAGAGGTTGAAACCGGTACGGTTGTTTCGCAGGTTCTTACAGATGAGCTTAGTCGCCCTTTACAAATTGATAATGAGCTAAGAAAGAGACAATGTCGTTCTGGTTCAATATAAGCTGAGTAATCAAAGTTCTTAATATTTAGCATGTCGTTTATTCTTTGCTAAATATTTATTCAAAGACCTGTTTTAAATAAACAGGCCTTTGAATGTGATAGCTCATTTCTACCAGCTATACGTTGCGCTTAACGTATATTGCTCACCTCGCCCTGGTGTACCAGGTATCTCTTCAAACGACTCGTCCCATAAGTTATCAGCCGCTAAGGTGATAAATAAATTACTCAACTGTGGCGGCGTTATTTTAAGTGTTAGCTGGGTAAATAACGCGTTGTCATTGCCGTTTCTAAGTGAATTTTTGTGTTGTGTACGCCATTCGTTATCTATTCTAAATTCTAAAATATCAGTTGGGTTGTACACAGCGCCAAGTGTTAAACGGTGATCAGGAAAGTTTAACGCGTAAAAACTGGCATCAATATCGGCTGCGCCGTAGTTTTCTGATTTATGTAAATAGGTGTAGCTTGCTATAAGTTTTGCTGTATCAAAGTGCTTAGTCGCTAAAAATTCAACCCCTGCAGTATCAATATCTACTGGGTTTGCAAAGCGCGCTGAGGTTGAATCAAAATTAAAGGTCCAATCGGTCAAATTATTATCTTTTCGATAAAAAATAGCCGAGTTTAACTGCCAGCTTTGTTCTTCAAGTAATAAACCTAGCTCCAAGTTTGATGTGGTTTCGCGCTCAAGGTTGTAGTTACTTCTAAATAACCCGCCAGAGTCGCTGCCGCCAATGGCTGTGTAGCCTGCAACTTGACTCGCCTCTGCGTACGATAAATAAAACGTGCGCTCAAAACCTTTGCTGTTTTGTGTATTAAGCGTTATATCACCAATAAGTGACAGTTCAGAGTCGTCTCTATTTGTATCGTCAAACGCAGCACCTAAACGAAATGTAAGTTGTTTATTATCCTCAAGCGCCATTTTGTATTCAGGCAATACGCTTAATTTATAATACTTACGAGAGGTAAAGTTGTTTTCAAGTGTGGTAGATTCAATTGAGTCGTCAATAAACTGTGTAGAGTAATTTATTGCCAGTGCATCGCTTTGTGCATGGCTACCCGAAAGTCCAAACGATTTAACTTCGCTTTTATGAAAAGCTTCAAATGCACTAGGATTTTCGCGCGAGTAAATATAGTGATCGTCATGGGTACGATAATAAGCAGATACTTCAAAGTTGCTGTTATCAGCGTAGTTTTGCTTGTGATTAAGCATCCAAAGACGGGTTTCTAAATCTTCAGTTTCGTTAACGCCAAAAGGGGTGTACAAGTTAGGCCAGCCAAAAAATTTATCTTGTGAGCCAAAAAACAAATCTGTTTGGCTGTGCTCGCTTGCTAATTGCACGCGAACTGAGGCGCGCGAGAAGTCATGATCGCCATTATCAATGGTGCCATCACTTTGCGAATGAGAATACTCACCTTCAAAGCCCAGAGTATAGTTAGCTAAGCTATCAAGTTGTGTGTTTTTAGCAGCGTGTATACTTTGCAGATTAAAGTCGTTTGTACCAGTACCAAGGGATACACTACCGCCAGTAATAATCGGTTTCCAACCAAACGAAACTGTACCTACAGAGCTATTCATACCGTAAAGTGCGTTATCGGCACCGGTTAAAACATCTGGGCCGCTTAGCATTTGCGGTGCAATGGGGATTTCAGCAAAATAATGCCCAGATTGCGGGTCAAGCAGGGTAGCGCTTCCTACTCTAAAACCGGTGTTTTCAAAAATCCCACCACGAATAGTTACATCAGCTTGCGCCTCAGCCATATTACGCGATTGAAGGTCAACACGGGGGTCATATTCTAAATTAGAAATAGGCGAGTCGAATGTACCTACTGGCAACTTATTTGCAGTGGGTGAGGCCTCAACCGTTATTTTCTCGATTGCCGACTCATCAGATAGCGTATTAGCATTAGCAAATGCAGTAACGCTGCATAATATTGCAGGTATTATAAGGTGTGGTGTGCGATTCATGTATTTCTCGTCATTTTTTATTTGTAGCTGCGGTTACAATTAATTTCAAAGCTTATATTTGAGCATGATAAAATAACTAGATGTAACAGCAGTCATTTTGTGCGCGATTGTACATTAATTTGTTAATAACTGCATTTGATAACCATTTACACTTTATTTATTAGGTAACATTTATAATGGATACGACACAACAAAATACAATTTACTTTGCTGGTGGCTGCCTGTGGGGCGTACAAGAATTTTTAAAGCACTTACCAGGCGTAATAAGTACTGAAGCAGGGCGCGCTAATGGGTCAAGCAAAACCACTGACGGCGAATACGATGGTTATGCTGAATGCGTAAAGGTAATTTTTGACCTAAAAGTCGTAACCCTAAATAAGCTGTTTGACTACTTTTTTGAAATTATTGACCCATACAGTATTAATAAACAAGGAGATGACGTAGGCCCTAAATATCGCACTGCTATTTACAGTAAAAACCAAAACCATTTAGACGCAGCAAGCAATTATATAAATAAGCGCAGTGATGCCGAAAAAGTTGTAGTAGGGGTAGAGCTGCTAACTAATTACGTACCAAGCGATCCTGAGCATCAAGATCGTTTAACTAATCACCCAGCTGACTATTGCCACATACCCTTTGAGTTATTGTATAAATACAAAACGAGTTAATGAAAACTATTGCTTATTTTTTCTTTGAGCTTTTTTGCTTAGTTTTATCTCTTTTTTACGCGGAAACATGTCTCTACTTAGGTATGGTACTGCTAAAAAAAAGATCCCACATCCTAAATGAAAAAGAAGGTTAAAAAGATAAGCAAATGGAGAGGTCGAGAAAAATAAACCTCGGATTCAACACGATAATCTGTTGGTGTATGAACATAACCGTCGTATATAGATTTGACCGTGATTATTATAAGCAATAGCCCTAAAGCGAAAGAAAACAAGGAGAATGCTATTTGATTTAATAACATTCTGGTATTACTAATATTAGCGTGTTTTATTTTTGGCTTTTTTTTTATTATTTGATTGCTTCATGCTTACCAAAAAAAGTAATAATCATAGCTATAAATATTCCGACAAAGCCAACGGTTGAAAAAATTGAGCTATATTCACTTTTAATACTGAAAATATTTAGCAGGCTAGTTATTAATAAAAGTGATATTCCAGCAGCTTTTATAATTTCTTGTGTTTTATTCAAACGTATCCATGTTTGACAAAATGGGCACTCGACTTCAAAAAACATCCTTTTTTTATTGGTATTTTTTATATCCGTACTTTTGATCTTTTTATGGCAACTAGGGCATGTATGTTTCATTTTAATCCTTTATTTAATCTTTTTAATTTCTCTTAATACTCTAAAGCCAATAGAGTTAGCTCGTGCATTTATAGTAAACCCAAACCTAAGTGAGTGATGTACGTGTGGTTGTGGCATGGTCCAACTAGCACCTTTAACCGTTCTATTTTTGCAGTTACCTGTTTTAATAGGAGCAATAGTCTTTGTTGCATTGTTATGATTATCTACGTAACAGTCTTCTACCCACTCATACACATTAGAAGTCACATCGTATAAACCAAAAGGGTTTGCCTTTAAAATACCTACTTTCCAAGGATGTCCAAAATCAGAGCCTTTTGGGCACCCTCCTAAATCTCTATCGCAGTGATCAATGCCTTGTACATAATCATTACCCCACCAAAACTTACTCGTTGTTCCAGCGCGAGCTGCATATTCCCACTCAACTTCGCTAGGTAAGCGGTAAATATTGCCAGTCTCTTTGCTCAACCACTTTGTGTAAGCAACAGCATCAAACCAAGATATATTTACAACAGGTTGCTTACCTCGGCCCCAGCCTTCATCGTTAGGGCAAGACCGAATTCCGGTTTTACAAAATTGATTATATTGCGCAAAGGTAATTTCTGTTTCACTTAATGCATAGCTTTCTTTTATTGTCGCTTTAAAAATAGGGGCTTCATCTTGAAAAGAGCGAAAATTTTCACCGCCTATGGTGCCTGTACCTGGCGGTATTACTACCATTTTAGGTGATAATTCACCGCTTTTAAGCTTATCTTGTATGTAACTGATTTTATGATTAGAGAGTTTAAAACTAGGCCAGCTAATATTAAAAAAGCCGATACAGAACCCAATCAAAACGACAATAATAATGAAAAATTTAATTTTTAATCTAGATAACATGTATCTCTCTTAAGTTACGCTAAATGACCAAAATAGTTGATATGAACACTAGATAAGTTAGCTATTCGTTTACGGTTTAGCATTTGAATAACCCTGTATTAATTTGATGCAATCGTTAATTACTATAGCGCTCTCAGCTTTGCCTTGAATATTATGGACTGACATACTCATTGAGCTAGAGCCTTGGGCAGCAAAACACTCTTTATCCAATACTGTTAATATATATTTGAGTGTGCAGAGGTTGAGGGCGCCGTATTTAGCTAAATATTTGGCTGTATTAGGATAGTAGCAGTAGTCATATGTAGAAGAGGTATTCTTTGATGGTTGAGCAATAATGTTATCGAACATACTCTTATTATTTAAACATTGCTCAATTAGGTCTAAGGACAAAATTCTTCGTTGTTTTTTGGTGAAGACTTTTCTTTCCATTAAGATGAAAACCATGGCTAAAGCTGCATCCTTATCGTAAGGAGAGTTTTTACCTATCATGCCTAAAAATTGAGTAAAAGAATCTGTTAAATACGCTTTTATGTCACTCATTATTTTGATTTCCATATTCTGATTTTAAAGTGATTTATATTAAAACTCTTTGGCTTTATGGTACATGCAACTAAAGCGCTGCGAATATTTTCGAGCTAAGTTCACGGATAAAATGCGGTTAAGAAATTGCTCAATTTAGGTTTAGCAAGCACTCTAAATGTGCATGGTACGCGGAATCAATTTTCTTAAACAGATTATTAAATTGTAACAAGCTCGACTATAAAACTACCTTTCAAAACTAATGTAATATTTTACATCATGTGCCACCTTAAGGCGTCTCAGGTTGTTGTATATTAAATTTGTGATCGCGCTCTTAGCTTCATTGAAATGTACTATTACTACGTTTTTTAAATGCAAACTAGACAAATCCGTAGTGTACGTCAGTGTAATAGCTAAAAGTTAGATACTCTATCCAGCTATCTAGTGGCTAATTTTATTCATCTATAGAGTTTGCTATTCGCTCAATGGTTACTTTTTCTAGCCTGTTCGCGCGGCCTTTCCAGTGCTGCATAATCTCTGCTTCTGTAAGGTTGTTTTCAACAGCCAGCTCTAGGCGTAAGGCCCAGGCAATCAGGTGGTTTGGGTTTAGCCAGTGATCATACAGCCCATAAGTATGATGGTCGGATAAGGAAATCTTACCACCTTCATCTTTTGTCATAACAAACCAGTCTCCTATGGGATCTGTTCCCAAGGAGAAGTATTCGGTGTTTGCGTCGAAGTCATCGAGATTTTCCTTAAACTCAAACCCCATACCGTATTGACGCATTGGCCATAAAGAAGGTAGCTTGCCTTCGATGTACATTTTTATATAGCACTTTACCCAATCGTGCCATTCACTAACCACACTTATATCTAATTGCTCGAAAATACTGTTAGGGACACTTCCTTTGTCATTGAGTTCTGGGTTTTTCAATTTTTCCCACTCTTTCAAGTAGGTTTTTGTTAAATAATCTTTATCCACTGGGTTTGTTATGATTTCGAGTAATTCAGATTTGTCCATATACGATTTTCCATTCCCGTTGTCTGTGTATACTAAAATAGTATGGTAAAGTGTTAGCAAAACCAAGCTTTTAATTAATAAGGTTGCAAACATTATCGAGTCAATTTGAAGCTATTTCCTTATTGATTATTTGTAATATGACCAAAGCTGGTTTTATTCAGGTACACCATAAATAGGATGTAGTGTGGTGATAGAAATTAAATACCCAAACCTACCGCTATATAAGAGGATATTTATAACCATCCTGGTCAATCTGTAACTTATATTTATAAAACGAATGAGTAAGGATTTTCAATCAAAGTAGAGCAGCTATGTTGTTGTGCCCCTACTCTAATATCGGCCATTTAGCTGATACCTTATTCCAATGTACAGCAGAAAATAAACTTGGTCCCCCAACTAAAAAGCCAAAGTTGCTACAGAGTATGGCGATAAATTGAAAGGAATGAACCAAAGGGCTAGTTAGAAAGCACAGACTAGAAATTATAGTAAAATACAGCGAAGTTAGACCCCACTAAAGCTCTTTTCTAATTACATAATTGATCAAAATTGGCTAATAGAGAAGATAACTAAGGAAGTTAAATGTTCGATACATTGGACGATATATACAATCATGTGGGACAAGCAGTGTTTGATGCTCTTCCTGATGAATGGGATACAGCAACATTAACGTTGTTAATGGATAAAGTAGATGTTTCGGTAACAATGTTACAGAAATATTTGGATAAAAGTGATTCCAAGAATTACAAATATTTTACCGTAAATAAGCTAAATGGTCTTGCTCATGAATCAAAAGTTTCTGATGCCTTTTATGCACTGTTCCATATTATGCAAAAAGATAAAAACGATGTCCCTTGGAATAAAGCACGTTTTGAAATGACATCAGAAGGCGACTTCTCAATTGACTTTAAATATGATGAAGATTTTGCGTGGTATAAGTCACTCGACATTGATAGTGAAAAATATGATGAACTTGATATAAACGTTATAAATAAAATAAAGTCATGGGATGGTTTGCCAAAGGGTTACCCGAGATATTGGACAAAACGCTGAGAACGATGATTTAGGATTTTATAAATGGATATTTATAGAAACTTCTAAACTAAGTTAAAAATAAATTTTAGCTCTTTTCAATAAGCCCTTCCTATAGGTACTTTGGTAAAAGATTAAAACAAACTCCACGGCTACCTTAATTTTTATATCTTAACGAACGAAGTATTTGGCTTTTGTAATTATAAAATTAAGCAGGGCATTGTACGGTCACTGTAAAAAATTATTCCTAACTGTTTACGTCGTATATTTTGTGTGGACAGGACATTTTACGGGTAAGTCTTATCAGCACCTACACTCAGTTTGGGTTGGCATAAGCTTAAATAACTCATTAGAGATGCCGAAACCACAATTTTATAGTTATTTATTTTTACAGAGTAAAGAGGCGCTGAGTTAAAGCGAAGCTATAGATGCTCAAGGCAAGAGTGCGTTAGAAAAGTGAGAGCCAGGTGCAAAAATGAATGTAAATTTAGATAGGTGCTAGCAATGAATGAATATTTTGAAGATTTTTACAATTATGAGGGGTTTGGTCCTGCTATTAAAGCAAGGCTGCCTAATCAAGAGATACTTCATTTTTATCAAGATAAACTACCAGAACGTTTATTAGAATATTGGACAGAGTATGGTTTCTGTGGGTGGGGAGATGGCATTTTTTGGCTTGTGAACCCACATGATTACCATGACATTTTGCAAACATGGTTGCAAGATACTGAATTCGCTAAGCGGGCAGAGTCGGGTGTCGATAGTTATTATGTCATTGGGCGAAGTGCGTTTGGGGATTTGATTGTATGGGGTACTAAGTCTGGTCAGAGTTTAGATATAAATTCAAATTTTGGAATGATTTTCCCAACGGACAACACTGCAGATTTAGAAGAAGATGGTGACACATTGACAGTAGATCTATTTTTTGCATCGATGAGTAAAGAACCTCTAGATGAAAAAGACGTCAATGAAAAGCTACTGTTTGAAAGAGCATATAATAAGCTTGGTCCCTTAAATGATGACGAGATGTATGCATTTGTACCGGCATTGGCTTTAGGCGGCACAAACAAATTAGAGAACCTAAAAAAGGTAAACGCTATTGATCATTTAAACTTTCTAGCTGACTTAGATGAAAAACGGGTAATGGCTGATATTGTTTCTATGTCTGATGAGCTACATAAAAAGTAAAAAACTTAATTAATTGCTGATTAAAAAATATAAGTTGAGTAATTACACTTTTACTGTCATTGACTAAGAGATTTTACATGACAAATTTATTTGAAGTATCGATTAAAAGCAATGAAACAAATAGCTTTTTTCGCGGAGAAAAAAACTACTTTGTGAGAACTCCAGACTTTGACCGACATAATCATGGTGCAAACCTTGGCGGACATGTTCAATCTTTTTTAAAAGAGAGTAATGACAACGCTGAAGTTTTCGATAAAGCTTTTATCAAGTTTTTGGAGTCTCTAGAAGTAAATAAAAAAGATTTGACTCATTTTCTGGCAAATCTTTCTGCATTTTTTGCTTTAAAAAATAGAGGGAGGTTAGAAAGGTCAACGCTGTTTAGAAGCTCTAGCAGCACCGAGTCAAAATTCGTTTATAGCTATTTAACCGAGGTATCAAACTGTAAAATATATCTTGGTGAAAAAGATAGAATGTATACACATGCAAATTTCATCTCTAAAAATGGTAACGATATTTTATTAAATACATTGAAAGAAATAGACAAGGCAATAGGGTAGCTTTCCACCTTTTAGTAATTGATGCTTTAAACTTTAATATATGAAATATGAAACATTAAAGTTTAATGATTATGATATTTACGCTAAAACACACTATTTATGAGCATCATTTACTGTACTAGTAATTTAACAATCTAGATATCTTTATAAACATAAGGTGTTAAATTACTCTTGACACATTTTGCTTAAAAATCATATTTCTAAAAAGAAGTACACTTAAAATTACAGTGCCCCGTCTTGTTCGCTTCAAATAAGCTAGCCAAATATCTTAAATCGTCTGTACTAAAGGTTTTTGTCAATAACGTATTGATAAAATTAAAAAGTATTCATATTGAGATGTCATAGGGTTGCTAAACTATGTCGATTCCAAACATGTGGATACTCGTAATACAGAAATGGATGAGCGAGATAAACGCAAGGCAAAAGTTTCACCAGAAGAAGCAAAACGTTATAACGACCAAATACCAAAGATTAACAATGAGTCAGCCCAAATTGGTGAAAAGGCAGCAGATGCAGCGATTAAAATACAATACCCTGGTTATGCTCGTATTCACCCAACTAGCTTAGATAGTTTTACATCGATAGTTCTACATCGGCAAAGGGTAACTTTGATATGGTTTATCAAAATGCTCATGCTCACCACATTGTATTTAAAGAAGGTAGTGGGAAGCAAAAAGAGTGGGTGCTTAAGAGTAAAGCTATTTTAGAGGAATATGAAATTGATTGGCTTAAAGGTCCTGAAAATTTAGTATGGGCGCCAAACATCGAAGGGTTACATACTGAAGAAATGGCTAAAATGGTTTATGAAGAGCTAGCTTATGCCCATAAAAAGTATAAAAGCAAGAATAAAGTTATTAAAGCACTGCGTAAGTTAGGTGAGAAAGCTGCTAAACACACGAGAGGAAATAAATATTGAATAATTCACAGTTAATGGAGCAAGCCGTTAAACTAATGCTGGATGATGAAGCGGAAGTTTTAGAAAATTTATTAATCAAGCATACTTTTCTACTAGAAAGTAAAAGTCCAAGTGGAGAGAACTGGCTGCATGAGGCTTCTCAAGAAGATAATCTGAATGTTTTGGAGATGTTTACAAAATTTTTTGATATTGAAAGTACAGATGATTCTAATCGGACATCATTATGCCTTTCAATTATTACAGATGAATTTTCAGCTGCAAAGAAGCTCATCGAGTTAGGAGCAAATGTTAACCACAATGGTTCAAGTTCGCCTTTATCCTGTGCTGTTTATAGTAAAAGTAAAGAGCTACTAAAGCTACTGATAGAAAATGGTGCAAATAACGAAACTAAAGAAGAGCTTATTCGTTATGGTCGTGGGCAAGGTTATAAAAACATTGAAGAGGACTTAAACGAGCTTAATTATGTATCAGCTATAACAGAAACGTTTAAAGATAAGCTAAGTGCTCAATATGGCGCACTGACTGTTGTACAAAGTAAAGAGTCACCGTGTGTTTTGTATTCAAAACAAGCAAAGGGTAAATTTGCTGTTTTTTCTGAAAACATCAATAAAAATGCTGAAATAATGTTTGAAGTAACAAAGCAAGGTTTTGATACGGCAGAAGAAGTGCTTACTAAATCATACCCGTGGTTGTTTGATTGGTTAGAGGTTATAAACCAAGTAGAAATAGACCCAACTCAACGAGTAATTATTATTACCCGAGAAGTTGAATGCATGCCATATCAAGGTGTTGTTTTATTACTTGAAGAGAAAATTAGCTATAACAATAATCCTGTAAATATTTATAGATTATTTCCGCTTTACCAAAAAGAAATAGATGCAGAAAAACAATATGGCATAGCTGCGTTACTCAAACAGTTTGAAATAAAAGGCGTGAGTCAAGCAATTCTTAAAAATCGAAAGCCAATACTCAAGTGAAATATAATACTTTAGCACATTTCGGTAGAGCTTATTCCTGAGGTACTTTTAGGTAGGGATTAGAACTACTAACAAAAGCTAAGCAGTCTAAACGCTGATTTAATATTACCTGACGTAGATTTTATATTTCCTAACCATGCTCATAAAAATTTAGATTTCCAGTTATAAATAAGTTTAGTTGTGCTCCCTAAAGAGGCCGCAGCCTCTGAAACTGAATAGCCAGCTCTTTTCTAAATCATCAACTTTTGCTTAAATTTGGTTGTATAAGATTTATTTTTACGTTTTGTCATTTAACATCTCAATACTAGAACGTTGTCCATTATTAAAGTGTCCGACTCAATTAAACCGTCAGTATAAAAGATTTTGCTCAGCAGCATATTGATAACAATGAAAAAGTAGCCAACATTCATTGGGGTAAAATTTTAGAAAAAGAGCATGGCGTTGCTAAACCAAGCCCTGAAGAAATGGAAAATGCTCATGCTCACCATATTGTATTTAAAGAAGGGAGTGGTAAGCAAAAAGAGTGGGTGCTTAAGAGTAAAGCTATTTTAGAGGAGTATGAAATTGATTGGCTCAAAGGTAAAGAAAATCTAGTATGGGCACCTAATATCGAAGGGTTGCATACAGAAGAAATGGCTAAGATGGTTTATGACAAGCTCAAAATGGCTGACGATGCTAAAGGAACAAAGAAATCAGTAGTTAAGACCCTTAAAAAGTTAGGTGAAATAGCATCTGAACATACGAGAGGAAAGACATATACATGAAGAATATGCAGTTAATAAGGCTTGCTACAAATCTAATGGATGAAGGTAATTCTTTTGAATTAGATAAACTATTTAAAACCCATCCTGAGCTCTTAGAGTTCGATTGGGGAGGAGGGGAAAACTGGTTACATCAAGCCGCAGAGTGTGACTCGTCTGAAGTTATAAACTTTTTTATAAACTTTTATGATATTGAAAGTCAAGATGATCATGGTAGAACGGCTTTGTGCTTAGCGCTCTCTACAGAGACTCCAATTGCTGCCAAAGCTTTAATTAGCTTTGGAGCCAATGTAAATCACGATGGGAAATATACACCCTTGAGTAGTGCGGTATACAGCAAAGATAAAGAATCTTTAAAGCTTCTGATAGAAAACGGCGCAAATAACAAAAGCAAAGAAGAACTTATTCGCTTTGGCCGTGGTCAAGGTTATAAAAACATTGAAGAAGATTTAAACGAACTTAATTATGTATCAGCCATAGCTGAAACGTTTAAAGATAAGCTAAGTGCTCACTATGGCGTACTGACTGATGTGCAAAGTAAAGAGTCACCGTGTGTTTTGTATTCAAAACAAGCAAAGGGTAAATTTGCTGTTTTTTCTGAAAACATCAATAAAAATGCTGAAATAATGT